>JGI24710J26742_10002522_pt1 | contig 16103 bp, 13 predicted proteins | sample BioPla2DNA2_FD_26742 | JGI IMG/M metagenome (IMG submission 26742) | reverse complement strand
CAAGGGCCAAAGGCAACACTCCTGTGGGAATGTATTCTAGACAAATCCATTTTACCACAGGAGTCTTGTTAATTCCAGACTAGGAGGAGAAAAATGGAGAATAAATATAAATATATACCAGAAGAAATGAAAAAGTTGAAAAGATTTGTAGGATGGAAGAAAGAAGAATTAAATGGTAAGGTGGCCAAGCTTCCTTTTTCCTTAATTGATGAAAAAGCTAATGGTTGGAATATACCAGAGCGTTGGGTAAACTTTAATGATGCTAAGAACAAGAATAGGCCTTTAGGCTTTGTTTTAGTTGAGGAAGATAAGATTGTTTGTATTGACTTAGATCATGCAATTCAAGATAAAAAATTAAGTCCTATGGCAAAGGAAATTATAGAAAAATTCAGAGGAACATATATGGAGCTATCTCAATCAGGAAAGGGAATCCATATTTTTGTTAAAGGAACTATTCCAAAGAATCTTAATTTATCAAGTCAAGGAATTGAGATGTATAAAAACAATAGATATATAGCTCTAACGGGGAATATTGGAGATGGATTTTTCTTCCCTAGAAGTAATGAGCTTTTAGAAAAGGAAGGTGAATTGAAAAAACTTTATAGGAAATGGGCACAGGGAAAACCATCTACTTTAAAACAAATTAGACAATATAGGCATGAGCCTTTAAATGAGCTTTCTAGACTTGATGATTTATCTTTAGATGAAATACTAGAGACTATGGAGAGAACCAATAGAAAGGCAAGTATGCTTATCTCAGGAAATAGTCTAACAGGTGACCATAGCCGAGATGATTTTATTTTTTTAGTACTTGCCAGGAACTATACAGGTGGAAACCTTAGCCTCATGAAAGAGTTGTTTTTAATGACTCCTTTAAATCGACTAGGATGCAAGGAAAAAAGAAGAGATGATAGAAAGTATATTGAATATGTAGAAAAGACTATAGAGAAGGTTTTAGGACTTGGAAATTTTCTAGCCTTTGATTGGAGCAGGCATTTTGAGTATAAGAAAAGGATTAAGGCTTATGAAAGAGTTTAAATTAGTTTTCCCAGAAATAGATCAGTCCTACTCCTTAATAGATGTAAAGAAAACAGTAAAGGGAAGTGTAAAACAAACTACAGGTAATATTGTAACAGTACTCCTTAATCCTAAATATTGTAAGGCTAAGAAAATTTATGAGGGGCAAATTTTCTATGATAAATTTACCAATGAGATTAAATTTCAAGGTAGGATTATAGGAGAAAGGGAGATCAAAGAAAATCAAATTAGGTTATGGGATGACTCTCTTAATAATAGATTAGGACTTGAAATAGAAAAGTATTTTGGACTTAACTACAATTCTAATAAAATGTGGGATGCAGTTAGCTTTGTCGCCCATCAATATGAGATAAGTCCACCAAGACAGTATCTAAAAAATCTTACTTGGAAGGGAGATAGAAATGCAATAAGAAAACTTCTTCCAACCTATCTAGGAGCTGAAGATACAGAACTTAATACCTGGATCATGAAGCATATGATTTTAGGTTTAGTGAAAAGAGTCTTTGAACCAGGGTCTAAGTTTGATGAGATGATGGTCTTAGTTGGTGGTCAAGGAATAGGAAAATCTACCTTTGCTAGATATTTGGCTATTAAAGATGATTGGTTTTGTACTATTGAAAATATTCAAGGTAAAGATGCTGTTATGAATCTAATGGGGAAGACAGTTGTAGAAGTTGAAGAATTTGTTGCTCTAAGAAATGCAAAGTCAGCCAATGAAGCAAAATCCTTTTTATCAAAACTAAGTGATAGAATAAGAATCCCTTATGAGAAATTTTCAACAGATGTTCCTAGGACTTGCATTTTAATAGGCACACTAAATGAACGAACTTTTTTAAATGACCATACAGGGGAGAGAAGATATTTACCTGTAGAATGTCATAAGGAAAAAAGGAAGAAAGCAATTTATATTGACAAGGATTTTCAAGGTGAACAATCAGAAAAGGAATATCTAGATTCAATTCGAGAAGATTTTAATCAGGCACTTGCCTATGGGTATCAGATCTATAAAGAGAAGAAACATTCCTGGACCATACCAAAAGACTTACTTGAAGATCTATATAAAGAGCAAGAAAAGTTTAAGTATCTTAATCCAGATGTGGAAGATATTCGCTATTTTTTAGAAGAATATAAGCCAAAAACACAGGAACCAAACCTAACTTGTTTTAAGGAATTATCCATGCAAGGTTACCAGATTAAATCAAAATCTTTTTCTGAAATCATGGATAATTATTTCCCAGAATGGAATCCAGTTCGTTCATCAAAGACTAAAAGAATTGCCCCTAGTGGAGTATCTATACCTGTTAAATTATATTATGAGAGGGAGGAAAAGATAGAGGATGATTTTATGGAAGTTGATGATGCTGATTTACCTGAAAGATGGAAAGAGCCAGAACAAATAAAAATAGACACAAGAGAGAATCAAAAAGAGAATTAAAATTGTAACTTTGTAACCTTGTAACTTGTAACCGAGTTTTTAAAAGTAGTAGAATTGGTCAAGTGAAAAGCAAAAGCAAGTGATATCAAGGGTTATAGAGATTAAGATAAATGCTAATGCCTTATTTGAAGACTTTTGAAATAGTAGGTTACAGTTACAACTCCCCTGTGCCTATTCCATAAAAAAGTTTAATAAGGGAAATTTATATCTTAAATTTAAAAACCTTAATAGCAAGCACAGTAAGTGTAGACACACTTACGAGAAAATTGATCAAGCGGACCTTTTTAGGTTCGCTTTCTTCAACTCGATTTTTTACTTGTTCCTATCGGAATGATTTAGGGGAAACCCCTAAGACCCTGTTGGAAATTTTTAAAATATAACAGTAATATCTTACAGGTGTAAAAAGATTTAAAGTCTGCTATAATTATTTTAAGCTATAAGATAATAACTTAATTGCAAATATTTAAAAGGAGATTAAAATATGCAAGATTTTGGGAGGATAATTTTTAAGATAGATGAAGTCTTAGAAGAAAAAAATATAAGTAAAAATAAATTAGAAAAAGAAGCAAATCTTCAAAGGACTCAGCTTAATTCATATTGTAATAATAGGGTTAAAAGAATAGATTTACTTACCTTAGCAAAGATATGTAGTGTATTAGACTGTGAAATAGAAGATATTATGGAGCATGTAAGGTAAATAAATTTACAATGTTATAGTGAGAAAATTTGTTATATCTAAAAAATACTAAATATATATTATAGGATTTTAACAGAAAGATAATATAGAATAAAAGGAGAGGTAAAATGAATAGAAAAATTTATAGTCAAATAGTTAGTTTTATATGGAGTATTGCTGATGATGAATTAAGAGATGTTTTTGTTAGGGGGAAATATAGGGATGTTATTTTACCTATGACTGTAATAAGAAGACTGGATGCGGTGTTAGAAGACACTAAAAAAGAAGTTTTAGAAATGAAAAAGCAACTTGATGAAATGGGAGTTTTAAATCAAACAGAGGCTCTTTGTTCAGTATCAGGTCAAGCTTTTTATAATGATTCACCATTTATACTTAAAGATCTAACTTCAAGAACTAAAAAACAGCAATTGGAAGCAGATTTTAGAGATTATTTAGATGGATTTTCACCAAATATACAGGAAATATTGGAGAAGTTTAGATTTAGAGAACAGATTAAGGTTATGTCAGAGGCAGATGTTTTGGGAGGGGTAATAGAAAAATTTGTTAGTCCAACTATTAATTTAAGTCCAAATCCAGTTTTAGATGATAATGGAGAGGTACTATTACCAGGCCTTGACAATCATACTATGGGAACAATTTTTGAAGAACTAATAAGAAAATTTAATGAAGAAAACAATGAAGAGGCTGGAGAGCACTTTACTCCAAGAGATGCTGTAAGACTTATGACTGACTTAATGTTTAAGCCTATAGCAGATAAAATAAGTGATGGAACTTATCTTTGCTATGATGGAGCATGTGGAACAGGTGGTATGTTGACTATAGCAGATGAAAGGCTAAAGGAGTTGGGCGAAAAAAACAATAAAAATTTTTCAATACATCTTTATGGACAAGAAAGTCAACCAGAAACTTATGCTATAGCTAAGGCTGATATGATTTTAAAAGGTGATGGATCACAGGCTGATAATATATCATATGGTTCGACCTTGTCTGTAGATGCAAACCCAACTATGGAATTTGATTTCATGATATCAAACCCACCATACGGAAAATCTTGGTCAGGTGATGCAAAAAAAATGGGGGGAAGAACTAAGTTAACAGACTCTAGATTTGTTGTTAGCTTTGGAGATGAGGAAGAATTTAGGATGGTTCCTTCTCAGTCCGATGGTCAAATGTTATTTTTAGCCAATAATATTTCTAAGATGAAGCACAGTACGCCCCTTGGTAGTAGGATAGTTCAAGTACATAATGGTTCATCCTTATTTACTGGAAATGCAGGAAGTGGAGAGAGTAATTTAAGAAGATATATAATAGAAAATGATTACTTAGAGGCAATAGTAGCCCTACCTGAAAATATGTTTTATAACACAGGAATAGCTACTTATGTCTGGGTTCTTTCTAATAGAAAGGAAGATAGAAGAAAGGGCAAAATTCAGTTAATAGATGCTACTAGTTTTAAAAAGCCTCTTAGGAAAAATCTAGGTAATAAAAACTGTGAGATATCAGAAGAGCTAAGAGAAGAAATAATGAAAATATATTTAGACTTTGAAGAAAACGAATTTAGTAAAATATTTGATAATGAAGAGTTTGGATATTATGAAGTAACAGTAGAGAGACCACTTAGATTAAAGGTAAACTTAAGTCAAGAAAACTTAGAAAAACTAGAAGAAAGTCTAAAGAAAAATGATAAATATATATATGATCTAGTATTAAAGTTAAAAGAAGAAGATGGAAAAGAAGAGTATTTAGACTATAACCTATATATAGAAAAACTAGAAAAACTAGCAAAAGAAGAGGATGAAAAGTTTTTAGCTAGGCATAGAAAACTTATACAAGATAACCTAACTATAGTTGATGAAAATGCTAAAAAAGTAAGAAAGTCTTCAAAGAAAAAAGGTAAAGAAGATCCTATATATGGAGTCTTTAAAGAGGATAATTTATATATAGAATATGAACAGGATACAGATCTAAGAGATACAGAAAGGATTCCTTTAAACTATGATGGAGGAATAGAAGGATTTTTTAAGGAAGAGGTTCTTCCGTATGTTGAGGATGCTTGGATAGATGAAAGTAGAACTAGAATAGGATATGAAATAAGCTTTACAAAATATTTTTATAAGCCAGTGAAACTAAGGTCATTGGAAGAAATAGTAGAAGATATAAAGGCTTTAGAAAAAGAGACAGATGGCTTATTAGATGAGATAATAGGGGGCTAGATAGAAATGAAATTTAAGCCTTATGAAGAATATAAGGAATCCGAGATAGACTATATTGGAAAATATCCTATACATTGGGATATCACTAAATTAAGATTTATATTCGAAGAACGCAAAGAAAAAAATTATGGGAAGAGGGAAAAAAATATATTATCAGTTGTGAAAAATATAGGAGTAATACCATATAGTGAAAAAGGCAATGTAGGTAATAAACATTCAGAAGATATTGAACGTTATAAATTGGTATATAAAAATGATATTGTTATGAATTCGATGAATGTAATAATTGGTTCCGTAGGACGTTCTCAATATGAGGGTGTTTTAAGTCCAATATATTATGTTTTAAAGATTAGGGATAAAGAAAAGTTTAATGTAATATATTATGAAAATATATTTAGGATGACATCTCTACAAAGAGAATTAACAAAGTATGGTAAAGGTATTTTGGCGCATAGAATGAGAATTCCTATGGAGTTATTAAAAAATTTAGAATTGCCACTTCCCCCAAAAGAAGAGCAGGATAAAATAGCAGCCTTTTTAGACCATAACCTGGCTAAAATAGATAAATTTGTAGAGCTAACTGAAAGACAGATAGAGCTTTTAAAAGAGCAAAAAGAAGTTATTATTAATGATGCTGTAACCAAAGGAATAGATAATGATGTAGCCTATAAGGATAGTGGCATAGATTGGATAGGGAAAATACCGGAGCATTGGGAAGTTACTAGATTGAAATATTTAACTAACAGTAATTTAACATCTTTGAGTAATAATGAAGAAAAGGATAAAGAGATTGAATATATTGATATAGGGTCAGTAGGATTTTTCAAATTAAAGTCAGAACCAGTTAAAATGTTATTTGGACAAGCACCTAGTAGAGCAAGAAGAGTAGTGAGGAAGGGAGATATAATAATCTCTACTGTAAGAACGTATTTAAAGTCAATGTTATATATAGATGAAAGTCTATCTGGTAAAATTGTTTCCACAGGCTTTTCTGTATTGACACCAAAGGGAGGTGTAAATTCAAACTATCTAAAATACTCTATTTCTGGTAATTATTTGATACAAAATATTATTAAAAGTTCAGTTGGTGTAGCGTATCCAGCAATCAATGATGATAGATTAATGTCTTTGAAAATAGTTTATTGTAGGGACAAAAAAGAACAAGAAGAAATTATAAACTATATTGAAAAAGAAACTAATAAAATAGATAGGACTATAGAGCTTCATAAAAGGCAAATAGAGCTAATTAAAGAATATAGGACTAGTTTAATAGCTAGTGCAGTTACTGGGAAGATAGATGTAAGAGATTTTTAGGAGGTGGATTAATGTTTACTAATACCAAGGAAGATGGACTTGAAGATATAATTGTAGAATATCTTGTAGAAAATAATGGGTATGAGCTGGGAAATACTAAAGATTATAACTTAGATTTTGCAGTAGATGAAGGTAGGCTTATAAGATTTTTAGAATCTACACAGCCTGAGCAAGTTGAACTTTTGGGAATAAGAGAAAGTGAACATAGGAAGAAGCAATTTTTTGATAGACTGTCAAAAGAGATCACTAAGAGGGGAATTATTGATGTACTTAGAAATGGTATAAAGGTATATCCAGCAGACTTAATAATGTTTTACTTAACTCCATCGGATATGAACTTAGAATCACAACAAAACTTTAATAAGAATATTTTTTCTGTTACTAGGCAGCTTCAGTACTCTAAAAGCAATAGAAGATTGGCTTTAGACCTAGCTATTTTCATAAATGGATTGCCTGTTATTACTATGGAGCTTAAAAATACCCTAACTAATCAAAATTATAAGGATGCTATCTATCAATATAAAAATGATAGGGATCCTAGAGATCCATTGTTTCAGTTCAAAAGATGTATGGCACATTTTGCCGTTGACGATAATGAGGTATATTTTTGTACAAAACTAAGTGGTGATAGTTCATGGTTTTTACCATTTAACAAGGGTTTTCAAAATGGAGGAGGAAATCCTCCAAACCCTAATGGTATAAAGACAGATTATTTATGGAAGGTAATATTAGAAAAAGAGGAACTTACCAATATTATAGAGAACTATGCCCAACTAGTAGTAGAGAAAGATGAGGAGACTAAGAAGAGGAAGGAGAAGCAAATATTTCCTAGATACCATCAGTGGGATGTGGTAAAGAAGCTTTTAGCAGATGTTTATAAGAATGGGGTTGGGAAGAAATATTTAATCCAACATTCAGCTGGAAGTGGAAAGAGTAATTCTATAGCTTGGACAGCTCATCAGTTAGTAGCCCTTGAAAAAGAAGGAAAAAATTTAGTTGATTCTGTAATAATAGTTACAGACAGAGTTATACTGGATAAGCAAATAAGAGATACCATAAAGCAGTTTATGCAAGTTTCTAGTACTGTAGGCCATGCTGAAAGCTCTGGTGATTTGGCAAGACTTATTAAGGAAGAGAAGAAGATCATTATAACTACTGTTCATAAATTTTCCTTTATATTAGATGAGATTGGAACTTCTCATAGGAATAATAAGTTTGCAATTTTAATAGATGAGGCACACTCTAGTCAGAGTGGTAGTTTATCAGCCAATATGAATATAGCTCTTTCAGGTATTGATGAAGAAGAAACTACAGAGGACAAGATTATTAGAATAATGGAAGGCAGAAAAATGCTTGATAATGCTAGCTATTTTGCCTTTACAGCTACACCTAAGAATAAAACTTTAGAGATGTTTGGAGAAGAAGTTTTAAAAAATGGAGAAGTAAAACATGAACCTTTTCATAATTATAGTATGAAGCAGGCCATAGAAGAAGGCTTTATATTGGATGTATTGCAAAATTATACAACAATAAAAAGTTACTATAAATTAGCAAAGATAGTGGAAGATGACCCTATGTATGATACAAAAAAGGCTCAGAGAAAATTGAGAAACTATGTTGAATCTAATGAATATGCTATAGGCCAAAAAGCAGATATAATGGTAAATCATTTTCATGAACAAGTTATAAACAAGGGTAAGATAAATGGTCAGGCCAGGGCTATGGTTGTAACCAGTAGCATAGAAAGAGCCATAGAATATTATTATGCTATAGAAAGAGCTTTAGCTGAGAGAAAAAGTCAGTATAAGGCTATTGTAGCTTTTTCTGGTGAGAAGGAATTTAAGGGACAAAAGTTGACTGAGGCTAAGGTCAATGGATTTCCTAGCTCTCAAATTGAAAAGAAAATAAAGAATGATCCTTATAGATTTCTAGTAGTTGCTGATAAGTTCCAGACAGGTTATGATGAGCCTTTGCTCCATACTATGTATGTAGATAAGCCCCTTTCTGGAATAAAAGCAGTACAAACGCTTTCTAGGCTAAACAGGTCTCATCCTGGGAAAGTTGACACATTTATTTTAGACTTTGTAAATGATGTTGATATTATAGAAGAGTCTTTTAAAACCTACTATACTACTACAATTTTATCAGAAGAGACAGACCCTAATAAGCTTTATGATATACAAAGTGAATTAGAATTTCATCAAGTTTATGCAGACTATCAGGTTAATGAAGTGGTTGAAAAATATATTAATGGTGCTAGTCGTGAAAAATTAGATTATATATTGGATACTTGTGCTAAAGAATATAAGGAACTTGAAGAGGATGAGCAAATAGATTTTAAAGGAAATGCCAAGGCTTTTGTAAGAACTTATGGATTTCTGGCATCAATACTGCCTATTGGAAATATTGAATGGGAAAAACTTAATATATTTTTACGATTATTAATTCCTAAACTACCTTCACCAAAGGGAGAAGACTTATCTAAAGGTATATTGGAATCTATAGATTTAGATAGTTATAGAGTACAGGCTCAAAAAAGCTTATCTATAGTATTAGAGGATGAGGGTGATTATGAAATAGATCCAGTACCTACAAGTGGAAAGGCCTATATAGATAATCCAGAGTTAGATTATTTAAGTAATATATTAGATTCTTTCCATAATATGTTTGGAGATATAGACTGGAAAGATGAAGATCAAGTTAAGGACCATATATCAAAAATTCCAAAAGCTGTAGCAAGAGATAAAGCATATCAGAATGCTATGAAAAATTCAGATAAACAAAATGCCAAACTAGAAAGTGAAAGGGCACTAGGTAGAGTTATTATGAATATGATGACAGATAATATTGAAATATTTAAGCAATATCAAGATAATGATTCATTTAAAAAATGGCTTTCTGATTTAGTTTTTGATGCAACTTATAACACTGAAGGGAAGGAATTTAATAGTGATTTAAGGATTTAAGGAGATAGAAGAATTTTTGGGTGATAAGGCTAAAGGTATTAATTGACCTAATTAAATGATATTAATACATTACTAAAATATAATTTAATGATGATTTATTGCAATATAATGATATTTGTTATAGGTATATGTTGAGTTTATAGTAAGGTAAAATAGAATAAATTTGTAAGATTGATGAAAAAACTGTATTGGGTTTGCTAGAAATTCTTTGAAATAATAGAAGTGAAAAGATTTAATTTAGTATTTAGTAAGTAATTGTAAAAAGATTATACTATATATAATAAAAGCCGTAATTAAAAATAATTAATATGGGGAAGAGGTGATAGGTATTAAAGAAGAATATTATACTTTAGAAGATAATGTGAGACATACTTATATGAGTGTTGTGTGGTCTCATAAAATACAAGAAAAACAAGCTGATATTTTTACAAATCAATATAAATGTTTAGAAACTATCAGAATAGTATTTGCTTCGCTTACTTCGGCTGGACTGATATCTTTAATCTTTACAGATCAATTTATTGTAAAATTACTCTCTACATTAATATCATTTATGAGTACGCTTATTAGTTTATTCTTTAAATCTTTTGATACTCAAAAGAATATTACTGATCATAAAAGTTCGGCGAACGAACTATTGATAATGAGGGATAAGTTTAAGTTACTTTTGCTGGAGATAAAGTTAAAAAAAGACACTATATCTAATTTATTAACTAGATATGAAATGCTATTAGAAGAGTTAGGACAAATATATAAAAATGCTCCAAATACAACTGATGATGCTGTAAAAAGAGCATCTAAAGCATTGAAAATAAATAAAGATAATGAGTTTACTGATGAGGAAATAGATTTAAATCTTCCAGAAACATTAAAAAGGAGGTAATTATTTAATATGAGAGTAACTAGATACGACAATGTTATTTCTAGAGAAACAAGAGATATAATATCAAATAGATATAGAAGAATAACTAAAGTAATCAATGGAGAATTTTGGAATAGCGAAAGTGAGACTGATAATAGCCTATATGTTGGATCGTATGGGAGAAACACTGCAATTAGTACTAGTGATATTGATATACTAATTAATTTACCTAATTCTGAATTCGATAGATTTAATAGCCTTACGGGAAATTCCCAATCAAGACTATTACAAGCTGTTAGAAAAGCAATGAAAAGATCTTATCCTAAGAGTGATATTAGGGCTGATGGGCAGATTGTAAAAGTTAACTTTAGTGATGGGATTATATTTGAAGTCTTGCCAGTATTTAAACTATATGATGGTACTTTTGTTTATCCTGATTCTAACATGGGTGGAAATTGGAAATCAACAAATCCCAAAGCAGAACAAGAAGCCATTAAAGAAAAGAATAAATCAAGCAATGGTTTATTAGTATCAACATGTAGGCATATGAGATATATAAGAGATAATTATTTCAAAAGTTATCATTTATCAGGAATCGTAATTGATAGTTTTGTATATCATGCTATAGGTGATTGGCATTTTGTAACTAGTGGAACAAGCAATACTAAAGCTGGAGCTTATGAACAAATGTTGTTTGAATATTATAAAGAAAATAGTTTGTATTGGAATTTAATTCCTTTAACAGCACCAGGTAGCGGTGATGAAGTCTCAGTAGAAAGAAGTAAGGAATGCTTAGGTAAAGTTTTAAATTATATGATTGATTAGTAATAATTATATTAAGTGAATATTTTTCATGTTACATTCAAATTGATCTATTTTAGAAGGAATTAATCTAATTTGTAAATCCTTTTCTAAAAATACAAGGAGTTCATAATACTATTTTTATATTAAAAAAGGGAATAACCCTTAGCATAGATAAGAATATAAAGAATTAAAAGGATAATTAAAAAATGAATTACAAATCATATGAAGCTTAAGAATTAATTTTTTTGAGCTTATTTTATGGTTACTAAAATATAATTTGTAGATTACTTCCCAATTGAGGTTTAGAAGGGAGAGATAGAAATAACTAATTATTTTAATTTAATTAAACAAGAAAAGTTTCGTAATTTTGTTGAACAAAGGCTTGCGACTACTCAGAAAAATTTACAATACTCATTTTCGTCTCATATTCCTAAGCTTTACAAATATAGGGCTTTATCAAAATATGCTATTAATGACATTGTTAATGGTGAATTAACAGCAACTAATATAGGTAATTTTAATGATTTATTTGATGGTGCTATACATCGGTATGGTACACATGATGAACGTAAAAATAAGGCTGAGAATAAATGGGATGAATTAGAACAACTTCGAATAGAAGCAGGGGTAACAGAAAGTTTAATCTCAGAAGATCAATATATAGACATGTATATTGAATATTTTAAAGATGATTCAAGATTAAAATTTAGAATGCTTGAATATCTTGGAATATATGTAAGTTGTCTTTCAACGAGATTTGATTCAACACTTATGTGGGCGCATTATGCAGAATCTAGTACTGGCATTTGTGTTGAATATAATTTTAATCAATCTATTTCGGATAAATTGACAAGAAAAATGATATTCCCTGTAGCTTACTCGAAAATTCCAGTGGAAATAAATGATTTCTCTTAAGCCCCTAAGCATACTTGGACAATTGCTTATAAATTATATATAATATAAAAAGTGATTGGAGGTAACTTATGAGAGGCAGAAGTTATGCAAAAGAATTAAAAGAATCAATAATAAACGAGGTAAAGGAAGTTGGAAATGTTTCATTAGTTTCAAGAAAACATGGAATTTCAAAATCCACTATATTTACATGGATCAAAAATTCTAAACAAAAAGATGAAATTAAGGTGAAGCCAGGTAGAAAGGCTTTAATTGAGGGAAAAAATAACTTTGAAAAAGAAATAACAGAAATAACAAAAGAAAATGATACTTTAAAAAAGATATTAGGAGAAAAAGATTTAGAAATAGCAATTCTTAAAGACTTAATAAAAAAAGCGAACCCTCAATTAAAGATAAAGTAGCAGTAGCTAAAAAATATATAGAGCAAGGTTATAATGCAGTTTTTGTTTTAAAAATAGTTGGTTTATCAAGATCTACATATTACTATAATTTAAGTGTAGATGGGAAAGAAAAATATAGGCCGTTAGGCGGCAAACCAAAGGGATATTCATTAACTGAAAAAGGTAAGAAAATCTGTGATGATGAAATTAAGGAATATATTTTACAAGCTATAGAAGGTGATGCTATAAATTATGGTTATAGGAAAATAATGCATTATCTAAAACGCGAATATGGACTTATTATAAATCATAAAAAAGTATATAGGCTATGCAAAGAACTGGATATCCTAAAGAATCAAAGGGTTATAAAACCTAAAGTTAAGCGGAACATTGCTGCTAACAGAATTATAACAGGTTCAAACCAATTGTGGGAAATGGATATCAAATATGGGTACATTGAAGGAGAAGATAAATTTTTCTATATGCTGAATATTATAGATATCTTCGATAGAAACATTGTAGATTATCATATAGGTTTTCATTGTGAAGCCAAGGATGCTACCGCATTATTAAGTAAAAGCCTAATTAAAAGGGAGCTATTTGCAGAAGGTGCTACAAGACCTGTTATAAGAACCGATAATGGTCCACAATTTGTAAGCTATAAATTTAAAGAATGCTGTGAAGAATTTAAATTACATCATGAAAGAATACCAGTAAAAACTCCAAATAAAAATGCACATGTGGAATCTTTCCACAGAATACTTGAAGATGAATGTTTTAAAAGTAATGAATTTCAAAGCTATACGGAGGCATATAAAACAGTAAACGATTTTATAAATTTTTATAATAACAGAAGATTACACTCAAGTTTAAGATATATGACTCCCAATGAATTTTACCACCTTTATTCTGGAGAACAGCTAACTAATATTGAGGTGAGGGTGTAATTATAAGAAAAAATAAGAATTAATTAGATATTGTCCAAAATAAAGGGGTTAATCCGATTTACTAGATGATAAAAATGGTGATTTGTTCCAATGTTCACTCGAAGCAGCAGTATTTTGTTCGGCTTTAAATAAGTCATATGTATGGTCTTATGAAAATGAATGGCGTTTAATTCTATTATTAGATTTTATAGAAGATCAGAGACAACGAATACCAATATTAGTAGATAATCCAATTTCGATTACATTTGGCTTTCATTTCTTAAAACCATTCTTCTATTATGAGTTTTTAAATAAAAAAGAAAGAGATATTGCCAGACAACGGATTGAGAATACGATTAGATTATTAGATTACATGAAAGAACATAGTATTATACCATTTATTATTGTTCCTTCCGTTGGCGAATATAAACTTGAACGCAAATCTATTGATATAGAAGATTTTATAAACTTTATTAAAAATAATTTTAAAGATGGTGATCCTGAAAATATTCGTTATTACTATGTTTACCATGATAGATTAATGGACCTTCTTAATGTATAAAAATAATAACGCTTAGCAATGGTAATTAAACTAAAATGAGTATCGACTTGATTGTAGAGTTAGAATCAACTATAGGGTAAATTATTATAAATTAATTTTCACTGGAACTGGGACTGGAACGGGTAAAATAAGTTGGAAATTTACCTAAATTATATAAATAGAACAAAAATGAACTGTTGAATAATGTCTAAATTGAAGCATTTTGCACTCAAAGGATATATGTAAATGAAGAGTGGGAATAGTTCTAGCAGGTTAATAAGATTATTGATTTATGTAAACCACCTTTGTCCCAAATATGATATAGCAAACGGGACAAAGGTGGTTTTATGTTTAAAATTAGTTAAAAAATTAGGATATAGAAATATAAAGAATATAATTTATTAAGGTAATTTATTTCTATTGCTAATTAAATTTCTTAAAACCTTGATTTCATTGAGTTATTGCACCCAAAAGTATATAATTATAGGTGCAGGGAGATTGNTATGAAAAAAGTTACTGAAAGAATAGAGGAAATTATGAATGAAAATCCTGGAGAAATTTATTCTATAAATGATTTTTACTATCTTGCCACAAAAAACACTGTTAAATCAGTCTTATATAGGTTAGAAAAAGAAGGTAAGATAAGTAGACTAATTGATGGNTTATATACTAAACCTAAGTATAGCGAAATATTGAAGGAGTATTCTTATCCAAGTGTAGATTCACTTGCAGAAAAGATTGCAGATAAATACGATTGGAATATTTCAGCGACTGGAGATTTAGCTTTAAATTATGTAGGAATATCAACTCAGATTCCAAATGAATATATATATATTTCAGATGGTCCATATAGGTCATATGAGTACAGGAATAAAAGGATTAGTTTTAAGCATACAAGCAATAGAAACATAACATCTTACTCTAGAGAACTGTCCATTTTAATTCAGGCTATAAAAGCTTTAGGAAAGGACAATATAAGCAAAANCAATTTAGAAATACTTGCTGATTTCAGTAAAAATATTGAAGAAGACTTAGTAAAGGACACATTAAAATTACCATTTTGGATACAAGAAGTATTTAGAGAAATAGAGGTCATAAAGCATGAAAAAATTAATTGGTCTACCAAATGAAGAACTTGAATTAATTATTCAAAATACAGCTGACAAGATGAATATTTCTACAGCGATAGTTGAAAAAGACTTATGGGTTTGTGTAATTCTAAAATATTTGTTTAGCGATTTTAAATATAAGGATTATATTGTTTTTAAAGGAGGTACTAGTCTATCAAAAGTTTTCAAATTAATTGAAAGATTCTCCGAGGATATTGACTTAGCTCTTGATTGGCAAGTTTTAGGACATGGTGAAAGAGAACCATATGAGGAAAGAAGTAAGAGTGGCCAATTAAAATATAATTTAAAATTGAATGATGAGACTGCAATTTTCTTGAAAAATCAAGTACTCCCAACTATGCAGGAAGATTTTGAAAAAATACTAAAAAATAGAAATTTTAAATTATATATAGATGAGCATGATCCTCAAACAATATGCTTTGATTATCCAAAGAATTATACTGAATTATCTATTTTACAAGTAATTCGGCTTGAAATTGGAAGTTTGGCAGAGCCAATCCCGGCAAGCAAATATGTAATCAAGACTTACATTGGGGAAGCCTACCCAAGTATCTTTGATGATAAAGTGGAAGTAAAAGCAGTTAATAGTATTAGAACCTTTTATGAAAAAATTACAATTCTTCATAAAGAAGCAAATAGAATTAACGGAAATTATCCTAGTAGATATTCAAGGCACTTTTATGATGTCTATAAAATGCTACTTACTGATTTAAGAGATGAAAGTTTTAACCAATTAGAATTATTAAAAGCGGTGATAGAGTTTAAGAAGAAATTTTATGCTTGTAATTGGGCAAGATATGATGAAATATTCGAAGGTAACTTAAAACTTATTCCACCTAAAGAAGGAATAGAAGTATTTTCAAGAGATTTCACTAGTATGCAAAA
>JGI24710J26742_10002520_pt1 | contig 16106 bp, 15 predicted proteins | sample BioPla2DNA2_FD_26742 | JGI IMG/M metagenome (IMG submission 26742) | reverse complement strand
GAGCACGCCGAGCTTGTGATGATGTTTCCGGAACGCTTTCATCAGGAAATTATGAGATTTTGGAATGAGAGATAAATTTCAACGGCCTAGAGTTTAAAAAGGAGAATTATGGAAAGAAAAAATAGAATTCGCAATGCATATAGGCTTACCGGCAGCAACAGCTTTTATGACAGCATGATCACATGCTCTACAACTTTGGGCAAGGCTGTCGGCAAGCTGGTTTGGGACATGAACGCCGAGGACTGCGCTGAGTATCAAACAAAAGCGCTTTCGGGTATTCCCGAAGGCTTTTCGGGGCGGCTGTTGGAGGTTCCCGTGGGGACGGGCGTGCTGACTGTTCCCGTCTATCAAACCATGCCCAATGCGCAGATTACCTGTCTGGACTATTCGCCGGATATGATGGCGCAGGCCTCGGCCAAAGCTGAGCGAGCGGGACTTCAGAACGTTTATTTCAAGCAGGGTGATGTGGGTGCCTTGCCTTTTGAGGACAACAGTTTTGATATTGTTCTTTCGCTCAACGGCTTTCATGCTTTTCCCGACAAGGACGCGGCATTTAAAGAAACTTTTAGGGTGCTCAAAAGCGGTGGTGTCTTATGCGGCTGTTTCTATGTGAAAGGTCTTTGCAAACGAACTGATTTTATAATCCGCCGTATTTATCAGCCGCTCAGGTTTTTTACCCCGCCTTACGAGACTTTGGAAAGTTTAAACACTCGGCTAAAAAGCATGTATAGTCAAGTGGAAATCGGTAATGTGAAGGCAATTACCTGCTTTGTCTGCCGTAAAGAGTAAGGTGTTAATTTCTCGCTCTCGCCATGAATTGAGAGCGCGCTTTTTCAGATACAAAAGAGCTGTTCAAGCAATAACCTGAACAGCTCTGATTTTATTTTTTACAGAGTGCGCAATACCCTTTGCGTAAAGAATTCCCTCTTTCGAGCGCTGCGCCGAGTTTTATAGAAAATGTTTCTCTAAATTAAAGAATCCACTTTCGGCTGATGTTGTGACGAGAAATCATAAACAGTCCTATAGCAAAGGCCGCAAGCATTCCAAAACACAGAGTAGGAGACATGGTATTCACGCCTACAATCGCGCCGCTGAGGATGTCGGCTCCATAGGTCAGCGGCAGACAGTATGAAATAGGCCTTAGAAATATAGGCAGACTTGAAATCGGCACAAACAATCCGCAAAGAAAGAGCATAGGAAAGCGAAAGAAGTTTGAAAGGGTCTGCGCCTCAAACACCTGCTCAACCGAAACCGCAATCAGAAGACCCATTAGCGAGGAAGTTATTGCAATCATGAATACGGCAATCAGGGCAATTCCCCAATTGACTGTATCCAGCTCTATAAAAAAACTCGCAAAAATAACCGGTACGAATGCATTGAAAATGCCGAACAGGATTGTTCCCGCAATTTTTGCAAGCACCATCATATTTAGACTGATGGGCGCCAGCAGTAGCCTTTCGAACGACCTGCCGCTACGTTCAAAGGTAATCGTAACGGCGAGCATGGAGGTTGTGCCGAACAGGACACTTGTGGAAATTAAGCCGGGAAGCAGCTCTAATATCTTTCCGCCCGGAGAACGGATAAGCTGTATAAGGGTCCAAGAAAGAGGAAATATAATTCCCCAGCTGATATTCGGCGGTTTTAGATAGTAGTTTTTTATATCTTTCTTTAAAATATTCCAAAATGCAATCCCGTTTTTCATCAGCGCCCTCCCTTATCTCTGTCTTTTTTTAGTATAGACGATTCAATACCGGTAAGCTCTACAAAAACATCCTCCAAAGAAGGGCGCAGTTCTCTTGCTTCGTATACTTCAATTCCTCTGTCTTTTAAAAATTTCATAAGCGGCAGCAGAGGAATACGTTCTTCCGATATCATTAAGAGAGAGTTATCGGGTCGAAGCTCGACTTTGCTGTCTTTAAATCGATTTTGCAGCTCCAACACAACATCTTCGCTTTCAGCGATTTTATCCGTGGCAAAATGAACGGTATGGTTGTACGAAATGCTGTCCATCAATTCGGAAACTGTGCCGGAAGCGACAATTTGACCAGCCGCTATAAAAGCTATGCGGTCACATAGACGCTCTGCTTCTTCAATATAGTGAGTAGTGAGGAAAACAGTAGTGCCTTGCTGTTTCAATCCTAAAATCATTTCTCTAATTTGACGAGAGCTCTCCACATCGATTCCCGTTGTCGGTTCATCTAAAAACAATACCTTCGGAGAATGGATAAGCGCCGCTGCAATTGTAAGCTTGCGACGCATCCCTTTGGAATAGGCTTTGAAGGGGCGTTTTCCCGCTTCTTTCAGCTTGAATATTTCCAAAAGCTGTCCAGCCTTCAACTCTCGTTCTTCCTTGCGCATCCCATACAGAGCAGCGCAGAAACATAGATTTTCGAAACCATCCATTTCATTGTAAAGATTGCTCTCGTCCGGAACGATACCCATGATTGCCTGCGCTTTTTTCGTTTCTTTTCTGACATCAATGCCATCGATTTTAATTTCCCCGACAGTCGGGCGGGACAGGCCTATCATCATGTTGATAGTAGAAGTTTTCCCTGCTCCGTTGGGCCCCAAAAAACCGAATATTTCTCCTTTTTTGACATCGAAAGAGATATCTTTCACTGCAGTAAAGTCACCATATCTCTTTTTAAGATTTGTAACGCTTATCATCACCCTGTTTTTTCCTTGCTTTTCTTATTTCTTGCTGTTAGTGCCGTGGCAAAATTCTTGAACCTCGGCGCTGCATTTTCCTTTCTTTGGACAATCTTGCTTTTCGGCGGCAGGACAGTCGTCTCGCTCTTCGGGTTTGCAAGTTTTGCATTTCTTTTCGGCCAGAGCCTCAATTTTCTTTGCCAGCTCACGCAGTACGGAACGCTCTACCTCGTAATGCATAAAGTATCCTCGTTTTGTTCCGACAAGCAGACCTGCCTCCCGCAACACTTTAAGATGCTGAGATATTGTTGCCTCTGTCAGTTTTAACTCTTTTGCCAATGCCCTAACACAGTAATTGTGTCCTAAGAGCAGGGACAAAATACTCATACGTGTCTCATCGGCTATAGCTTTAAGTACCTTTGTTTCGTTCATAATAAATCCTCCTGTAATTTAATTAGCCAGCTGTCTAATTAAAATTGTAGCAGGTTTCTTCAATTAGGTCAACGCCTAATTAGGGAGTTTTGAAATTATATTTTCCGACTTAAGAATTTAAGAGAAATGTTCAGATTCAGACCTTGTGGGTATTTCATCCAGAGCCTCACCGTTTCTAATGTGTTCTCTGTACTTCATTAGAGTTTTATCTATTTCTATTATCTTCTTCAAATGCATTTTTTCAATCTCGTCCGTCTCTATTATGCGGCTGATTCCGCCATTTTTCAAAATCACCCGTCTATCTCCGGTAAGGGCCAACAGTGGGTCGTGAGTAGCAATCAGTACTATCTTGTTTTGATCGACTAACAGCCTTAGAGCCTTCACCCTGTCTATACCGGCGTTTTCGATTTCATCAATCAAAATTATGGGAGACGAGCTCAGCATAGCGGTATCCGCTACCATTAAAGCTCTGGACTGACCGCCACTCAGAGATGTGAGAGGGGTGTCGGATTCGAAAGGCTCGCCCGCCAAGTCGTTAGCATGTTTGAGAACGTCCTCCACCTTGCTTGGCGCATCTTTGAGTGTTCTGCTGTAAGCATGAAGTTTAATAAACTCTTCTACGCTGACATCCATCACAAAGTTCATATTCTGAGATAATTGGGCTACAAGGTTGTGCTCAATAGAAAAGCGCCACGCCTCCGGAGGGACTGAACCATTGATTAAAATCTGTCTTCTTGTCGGCGTATCCTTTTGAGCCATCCATTCTATATCCGCAAGCAGCCTGCTTTTCCCCGAACCGGTCGGCCCGACAATGCAGACTATCTCTCCTTTTTTAATTGTCAATTCGGCATGTTCGGTCTTCCCCGATTTGTCTGTTCCTCCTACGATTGTCAGGCTTTCAATTCTGAAGTCCGACTCGCTATTCAGGCCTTGCATATTCTTCATAAAAGCCCTGAACTGCTCGAGCAAATCTTCATAATCTAAACCCAAGTCCTCCAAGAACAAAAAGGGAAGATTGTGAATATATTCTGCAACAGTTTGATTTTTGTTTTCAACACTTAAACCGTTTATGTCGAAAAAGTCATGCGCATAGGGATGATTTAAAAGAAGCTCTTTAATAGTTAAGTTTTCCATCGGGTTTCCCGCCTAATCCAGTATCATCTTTCTTATATTTCCTTTTTGCTTCTCTTTGCCTATTTGAGTTTCTCCCAAGCAATACGAACACAGAGCTGCCGGCATGCTGACCCGAATCTCTTCGCCGCGCAAACTTTCAATAGAGCTTGCGTTTTCAATTATCACGGCCAATTGACCAGCTCCTTGACCGGTAATTCCATTGACATAAATAACAGTAGCTTTGGGGTTGGCTTGCCTTACTTTTAGGGCAAAGATTTCCCGCTCGGCCTGAGAAACGATATCTCCTTTGGTTATCACGACAACATCCGCCATTTTTAGCATCGGTCCGATTTTTTTTGGCGTATCTATACCCATCAAATTATCGATAACACACACCGCTGTACAATTTTTAATGTGCGGGGAACACCTATTACATAGACCGGCGCTTTCACTGATGAGGATATCGTAGGCATTTCGCATTCCCCAATCAACGCAGTCATCTATATTGCTTATAAAAAAATGGTCGGGACATAGGCTGCCGGACAAACCTATTTTAGACTTTATATTGTGTTCCGCATACAATTTGTCGTCATCGGTAACTAAGCAGTCAAACTTTAAGATTCCTATCTTAAAAGCCTTTGGCTCTAAAATCTCCAAGGCTCTTAAAATAACCGAGGTTTTTCCGGATGATGGCGGTCCCGAAACAGTAAGAAATTTCATTTTTGCCTCTTTTCAGCAATAAAACAACTTTAATATTACCAGCTCCTCTCTTTGCCTCTTTTATACAGCAGAGCTAAAAAAAAAGGAGCCCCTAAGACAGAAGTGATGATGCCGACAGAGATTTCTATCGGCTGAAATACTGTCCTTGCAATAGTGTCGGAAAGTGTCAGCAAGATTCCGCCGAAAATTGCAGACAAAGGTACAAGATAGCGATGGTCGCTACCGACGAACAGGCGCGCCGAATTCGGGGCGATGAGACCTACGAACCCTATGGTTCCGGCCACGCTCACTGCGCTTCCCGCCAATATCGCCGCCGTGCTTATAATCAGCAAACGATAAAAACGAACAGGCAGACCCACGCTTCCGGCTACTTCATCGCCTAAACCCAGCAAGTTCATTTTAGGGCTTATAATTAAACTTATCGTGATAGCTGCCAGACTATAGGGCAAAATAGTTTTAAAAGCCGGCCAAGTTCTCCCCGAAAGGCTTCCCATCAGCCACGAATAAGTTATATCCAATATGTCGCTGTTTATCATCATGAGCCCGGATGTAACGGCTTTGAGAAGGCTTGAAACGGCTACACCCGCCAAGGCGATATGCACCACTCTGTCTCTGTTTGAAGTTCTTGTGAGCGTATAAACCAAAGCGGCTGCCGCAACGGCTCCAACAAAGGCGGCAAGCGGAATGAATTCTATTTTTTCGGGCAAAAGTGTCATTACTATAACAGCAGACAACCCGGCTCCTGCATTTACTCCTATTACATTGGGCGAAGCCATCGGGTTTCGGATGAGTCCTTGTAGGAGAACACCCGCCACGCCGAGGTTCATACCTACAAGGACACCTGTTAAAATTCTGGGTAGCCTGACATTTACAATTACCTGATTAATCAGCTCGCCTTTTACGCTTCCCTTGATCAATTTCAATACTTCCGACACGGAAAACTCGATGGTTCCAAGCATAGTGCCCGAAAAGATAATCAAAACCAAGGCAAGAGCCGAAATAAAGATAAATGCCAATCGATATGCTTTTATCTGTTCAAGAGTTTCTAGCGGCTTTCTCAAGCGACCCTTCTCCTCAAAGATTGAATTATTTTACGGTCGACAGAATTAATTCCGCCGTGATACGTATCATTTCTTGGCGGGATGAACGGTTGGGGTTCACCTTAAAGGGTAAAATCAAAACCTGATTGTTTTTCACCGCATCCAAACCTGCCCACTTGGGATCGTTTACATATTTTTCCAGTAGCGCCTTATTTTGTTCCTTGTCTTTACCGGTAGCCATGATGAAGACTATGTCCGGATTTTTTTCCAGAATAGTTTCTATGTCGAAGTCTATAAAAGATGAGCTTTTGGCGCCGGGCAGGTTTTCCGGCACAATGTTTTCGATTCCCAAGGCCGTCAGGACTGCGCCGAAGCCCGAGGCAGGTTGAGCCGCCTTGATGGTGTCTCCATCGCTGATAATAACTCCCGTTTTTATCTCGGTCTCTTCGGCAATCTTCTTTTTATACTCCTCGGAGAATGTGTTCAGCTCTTCTATATATTTCCGAGCCTCTTCTTCCTTTCCTATGAGTTCGGCAACAAACATAAGAACGTCGTTATCGGAAAGCTTTTGATTCATAGCCGGATCAAAATAATATACCGGAAATCCGGTTTCCTCCAGCGCTTTTACTATATCTCCGTGGTTTCTTGTGTGCGCGAGGATGAGGTCGGGTTCGACACTGTAAATAGCCTCTATATTTATGTTTTTCGACTGTCCCACACTGGGCAAGTCTATTCCTTCCTGTCTGATTTTGTACTCATCAACCTTGCCCACAGGCGTAACTCCCAGAATAAACAGCTCTTCCATTCTTGCAGAGTTCAAAGCGAGTATTCTTTCGGGCTTTATAGGTATCGTAACTTCACGACCCAAATCGTCAACCACCACTTTGGTTGGTGCCTCCGCTTCTGCCTGCTGCGTTTCCTGAGGCGGCGGAGAGCTTCCTTTATTTTCTCCGCATCCGCTCAGCATGCCCAGCAAAAGCAATACGCTCATTGCAAGCGCAAAAAATCTTTTATTTTTCATATTTTCCCTTCCTTTCTAAGTTTTATCCAAAGCTTCCGCTTGCTTTTTACATTTTCGATTCTTCATTTTTTCGTTTCTTTATTTCAACCCAGCGTCCTCCGCCTTCACTGTCAGGTAAAATCCTATAGTTATTCAAACCCGCTTTTTCTACCATAGCTCTAAATTCTTCCAAGTTGGGTCTTGTTTCCATTCTTTCTTTCAGTCCCTGTCTGATACAGCCCTGCAGCCTAGCTCTCATGCTTTCGGGAATATACCTTCCCAAACCTCCTCCGACTATCGCGGTGCCGCCGGGCTTTAAGATGCGTTCAATTTCTTTTAGGCCTTTTTGAGGTTCCTCCCAAAACCAAATTGAGCCTCTGCTCATAACAAAGTCGGCAATTTCACTTTCAAGGGGCAGATTGTGTATATCCGCTTTTATATAGTCAGCTTCGTTGTCTACATCCAACATCTCGAAGTTCTTTTTGGCAGTGTCTAGAGCGTCTTGACTGATATCCAGAAAAATAATTTTCATATTTGTAATTTTCGCAAGCTCCATACCCAACCACCCGGGTCCTGCGCCAATGTCCATCGCTATGCCGTCCATCAAGTTGTAATCATCTACAAATTGTTGAATCAGAAGCGGATACATGGGCTGTAGCTGCGCATAGTTCGCATTAGATTTAAGCACCTTTAACTCCTCTCAGATTTAAACGGAATATTTATCGAAATCGTCCACAGCATCCAGATAAAAGTCCCAACCTTTCCATTCCAAAACCTGTTTCATGTCTTGGTCGCTTGCGCGTATCGGCATATCTTCTCTTACTGTCCATGTGTCTTGCTCTGCCAAATAAGATTGCATATCTCGTCCCCTGAATATGTCTGCAAAGGTCATTAAACTCTTGCTCGCTCCTTTTTTCCAGACAATTGTTTGGGGAAGGGGAATGTAGCCTTCTTTGGTTTTATTTATCTTCACCCTGCCTTGTTGCCCTATTCCGGCAAAGGGCAAAAGAGTCATGCCCATGTCGTATTCACCGGAAGCTATAAGCCTGGTCATATTTGCGGGCGTGCCGCTGTAGGTTACTCTTTCTTCGAATTCGGGGAATTCTTCGGGGAAGTTTGCCTTTAAAAACCCTCCGGCCGCCCTGCACAAGGGCTTGTTTCTTTCCGGAAAAATTACCTTGAACTTTTCGTTAAACAGGTCCGCCCAGGAGTGTTTAAGTTCCTCCTCTTTTACATTTTCAGCATTGTAGATCATCGCCAAGGGCGTTACCGAAATCGGATAAAAAATGCCCAAAGAATCCTTAAGTTTGCTCAATTCTTTTCTTATAGGCTTGAGCTCCTCATATTGCCCCGGCAAGCTGGAGAACAACTCTATCCTCTGCTCTCTTTTTAAGGATGCAAATTCTGTCGCATGGGTTATAATTATGTCGGGCATAATGCCCCTTTCAATAGATGCCGGCAGCCATTCTTCAGTGCAATCCGATGAGTACTGCGGATCGTGGGGAGTGAATAATTGAATCTCATCCCCTANCTCTCTTTCTAAGTCTTTGAGACTTGCTTTTAGATAATCAAGCATTCGGCCACGAACATTGACCGGCGTATGCAACATAAAACGGATCAAGCAAGCCACCTCCTTTCTAAATTTTTTGATATTTTTGACTTTTCTGCTAACTACTTCGTTAAATAAAAAATTAAGCTTATCTTTCTTCTGCGGGGACTACAACTTTATGACAGCATTTTCTAAACTTGCAGATATGAACAGGCACATTATAGACTTCCCTCACAGTTTCTTCCGTTATTACATGCTCGCTTGCCCCAGATCGGGAAATATGTCCCTCGTCCAGCAGATAAACCTGATCTGATACCCTAATCGCATGGTTCATATCGTGAAAAACAGCAATAATCGTCTTGTTAAAAGATTCTTTAAAGTCTTTTAACATTTTTAAAAGTTCGTATTGATGTTTTAAATCCATGTAAGTGGTGGGTTCGTCCATAAGAATAATCGGAGTGTCCTGCGCGAGAACCATGGCAATCCACGCTCTTTGTTTTTCGCCGCCGGAGAGCTTTTCCACAGGCCTGTGAACCATGGATCCAAGCTGCATATATTCAATTGCCCAGTTGATTTTTTCAAGGTCTCCATCCGTATTTACCCATCCCGTTTTGTGGTAAGGCGCCCTGCCCATCGAAACCAATTCGTGCACATTGACACCCTGCAGCCTTTCCTGATTTTGAGGAAGATAAGAGATAAGCTTGGCCTTTTCCTTGATGCCGAGGCTTTCGATTGCTCGTCCGAATAAAAAAACAGTTTTTTCTTTTACCGGCAATAATCCGCTGAGACAACGCAAGAGGGTAGACTTACCCGACCCGTTGGGCCCGATTAAAGAAACTATGCTTGCCTGCCCAACTGAAAAGTCTACATCTTTTAAAACTCGACGTTTTCCATATGCAAAATTGAGTTTTTTAACCTTAAGCAATATTCATTCTCCCTTAGTACAGTGTCCTTTTACTTTGGATTGGAAATCGAAGGGTGCGAAGAAATAATCAAAAAGAGTTAGCATAGGCTAACATATGTTAGCCTATGCTAACTCTTTTTCTCTTCTTTGTCAAGCGCTTGTTCGCTTACTTTCTATTAGATTTCTCTAATAGAAAGAAGAATCAGAAAACCCTAGTTTTTTAGTTGCAAGCTCTGTTTTATTCTTATAAAAATATTATAATATCTTCGTTAGTTTGGGCTAACTGCGCAGATGAAACAAGCTTACTTGAAATTAATTTCCTTTCGGTGGCAACGGTTGAGAGGAAGCTTTTAAAGAGATAGCACAAACAAGGCCTGCTTATCGAGATACGAGATAAAAGACGACTGCCGAGGCTATGAAACAGAGCGCAGGAAGAAATATACTGCAAAAATTTAAAGGCATAGCAAATATTTTATTTGTCCCGCTTGTGGCAAGAATCAATATTTCAAAAAAGTTTCCCGAATATTTTATAGACCAAAAACTTTGGAGCTGGAAGCATACCTTCACGAAGACGCCAGGATACAGCGATATAACATCTGCTGCTGTATCGCTTTGTAACCGCTTGCAGACATACTCAGCTATCTTTTTCATTCTCCTAAGCTGTATCTACACAGCAACCTCTATGCCAGAAGCATCTGTTCCCGTGCTTATATTCCAGATTTGCATGCCTGTCAGATGTTCCATTAATCAAACAAATTTAGGGCGGCTTTTAAGCCGCCCCGATTTAATCTTTTATCTTTATCTCATGCCCCGAAAAATTTGCTGTGTATGGCCTGAACCGCCATATCGGCGTACGCCCTGTCGATGAGGACAGACACCTTTATCTCGGAGGTGGATATCATCTGTATATTTATCTTGGCGTCGTAGAGCGCCTCGAACATCAGCGCCGCTATGCCCGCGGCCGACATCATGCCGGCGCCCACTATGCTTACCTTGCTGACATTGGTATCGACACTAAGGTGATCGAAGCCGATCGAGTCCTGAAGCTCACTAAGCGCTTCGGCCGCAGGTTCGGCATCCTCTATGGCAACCGTGAAGCTTATGTCGTTAGTGTTGTCCTTGCCGTAGGACTGAAGTATGATGTCGACATTTATTCCGGCTCTCGCCATTGCATTGAACACTCTGAAGGCTATGCCCGGCTCGTCGGGCACCCCCACAACCGCTATTCTGGCAACATTGTTGTCTTTTGCGATTCCGCTGATTTTCATTTCTTCCATTCTTCTCTTGACCTCCCTTACTATTGTGCCGGGTTTGTTGCCCTCGGCTGAAAGAACCTCGAGCTGTACGTCGTAGCGCTTGGCCATCTCAACCGAACGCTTCATGAGTACCTGCGTGCCCAACGACGAGAGCTCGAGCATCTCATCGTAGCCTATTTCCCTGAGTTTTATGGGCTTTTCCACAATTCTCGGATCTGCTGTGAAAACTCCCTCGACATCGGTAAAGATTTTACAGGTATCTGCGTGCAGGACCGCCGCTAAAGATACCGCCGTGGTGTCGGAGCCGCCGCGCCCCAGCGTGGTGATGTCATCGTTTCTGTCGATTCCCTGAAATCCCGTTACAATAACTATCCGACGATTGTCGAGCTCGGCTCTTATTCTCTCTCTGTCTATCCTCAGGATTCTCGCCTGTCCATGAGCGGTATCGGTCTCGATACCCACCTGAGCTGCATTGAGAGAAACGGCGGGAAGTCCCATATTCCCGAGACAGATTGCCATGAGAGCCACGGACTGCTGCTCCCCCGTTGAAAGGAGCATGTCGATTTCTCTCTTCGAGGGTCTTTTATTCAGCTCGAGCGCCTTTTCTTTGAGCATATCGGTCGTCTTGCCCTGAGCCGAGAGGACTACAACAAGAGATTCTCCCTTATTATATGCCTTTTCTATTATCGAGGCTGCGTGCCTTATCTTTTCGGCATTGGCTACCGAGCTGCCGCCGAATTTCATCACTGTCAGCATTGCCGTTCACCTGTCATTCAAATAATCTGTATATGGCGCGCAGCTCTATGGCTTCGGCCTTTTCCATGATTTCCTTCTTTGTGGTATAGCCTGTTATAAAGGCGTATTCATCAGCCCTGGCCCCGCTTTTATTTATAAAGCGAATGTTCGAGAAGTTTTCGCCTATCTCCTTTAGTCTCGGCCCCACCCTGATTAAAAACTTCGAGCTGAGCTCATCGGCATCGGCGGCATAACCCGGTTCCGAGGGCCACCAGCCAAGGAATATCTTTGGGTTCGGCTCGGCAACGGCGTCTATTATATCCGCCACAACGGCCGAGGCGGTCGGGTATGCGCCGGCTCCGGGGCCTGCCAAGAGCACCTCGCCCACAGCGTCGCCTCTGATTAAAACAGCGTTTTGCACGCCGTTTATGCTGGCAAGCGGATGTGTCTTTGCCACAAGCTGGGGCTCGACAAAGGCCGTAACCGAGTTTGCTCCCGTGCGCATGGCCCGGGCAATGAGCTTAACCCTGTAACCGGCCGCTCTGGCGTAATCTATGTCCTCGGGGCTTATCTTGCTTATTCCCTCTGTCCTCACATACTTGGGCAGAACCTCTTTGTTAAAGCAGAGGTCGGCCAGTATGGATATCTTTCTCGCGGCGTCGATACCCTCGACATCGGCGGTCGGATCGCTCTCGGCATAGCCCTTTTCCTGAGCCTCTTTAAGCGCGGTCTCAAAGCTTTTGCCGAAGTTTATCATCTCAGTGAGAATATAGTTTGTCGTGCCGTTGAGTATTCCCGAAACCTGAGAAATTTCATTGGCCGCCAGGCACTTGTTTATCGGCCTTATAACCGGTATACCTCCGCCGACAGCGGCCTCGAATTTAAAGTGCACACCCTTCTCTCTGGCAAGAGCGCAGAGTTCGCGGCCCCTCTCACTCACAAGCTCCTTGTTGGAAGTCACAACGGACTTGCCTGCCGCAAGAGCGCTTTTTACATAAGAATATGCCGGCTCCAGGCCTCCCATACATTCGGCCACAATCCCGACGCTCTCATCTTTTAAAATGTCCTCAAAATTTTGAGTTAAAACTCTCGCGAATGGGTGAGAGGGTCTTGGTCTGCGGCAGAGGATATGCTTAATTTCTATCTCTTCGCCCGCCGACCTCGCTATTCTCTCTTTATTTTTTACGAGCACTTCGGCGGTGCCTCCGCCGACTACTCCCACACCTAAAATTGCTATCTTCAAAAAATCGGCTCCTTATCCCTGTAAAATTTCGAAGCTGCTTATGCCGTCTGTGACGGCGGCTTCTCCACAAGCTCCTCTATACTCACGCTCAAATTCTGTGTGGAGATGGACAGCGTGAGAAGCGCAATGCCGTCTGTGGGTATACTTTGATTTATCGTGATTATGTTGGCGCCCAGCTCGCTCACAAGCTGCAAAAGACCCGATAGTACTCCCTTCCTGTCGACGAGCTTTGCGTGTATTGTAACCGGCCTCTTGGTATCGATGTCGCGAAAGCGGAAGATCGAGTCTTTATATTTATAGTATGTCGAGCGGCTTAGGCCCACCCTGCTCACAGCCTCGGCAATGGATATGTCGGGGTCGCGCGCCAGAAGCTCCTTGGTCTCGATTATTTTTTTATATACCTTGGGTACCGCCGAGGCTTCTATCAGATAGTATGAAAGCTTCTCCTCTTTTTTTTTCATATTTCTCTCCAAAATAAACCCGCTCTTGTCCGCCACAGGCGTGCATTTGTATTTTATTTCTCTTTTATAACACAGAGCGGCGCTTTTTACAAGTGTTAAAACAAAAATCAGCTCAGACTCAAACTCTCTTGAAAGACTTCTTTAATTTTAAGCTTTAGATCCCGATGCTCGGGAAGTTTCAAATCCGGATCTTTACTGAAGAGTTCTCCCGAGTAGTCGGCAACTCTTTTTAACACTTCCATGTCGGCGCCGAGGTCGGCAATGTGCATCTCGGGCAGTCCGTGCTGTCTTTTTCCGAAAAAGTCGCCCGGCCCGCGAAGCCTGAGATCTTCCTCGGCAATCAAAAAGCCGTCGTTTGTCTTGCTCATGGCATCTAACCGTTCTCTCGCCACCCCGCTGTCTCCGGCTGACATGAGTATGCAGTAGCTCTTGTGCCGGCCTCTTCCGACTCTGCCCCTGAGCTGATGGAGCTGACTCAGGCCGAAGCGCTCGGCATTTTCGACAACTATGAGCGAGGCGTTCGGGCTGTCGACTCCCACCTCTATCACCGTGGTGGAGACAAGTATGTCGATATCTCCCTGCCTGAAGCTTTTTATTGTTTCCCCTTTCTCCTTCGAGGGAAGTCTTCCGTGCAGAAGTCCGACTTTAAGCTCGGGAAATCGTTTTTTAAGCTTTTCGCTTCGCTCCTCGGCGGAGATGAGCCCGCTCTCTTCCTCGCCCTCTTCTATCATGGGACAGACAACATAGACCTGCCTGCCCTGTGTGACCTGTTTTTCCATAAACCTGTTTATTCTCTCTCTGTAGCTCTCGCCCACGACAAATGTGTCTATCTTTTGGCGGCCCTTGGGCATATCCCGCATGAAAGATACCTCTAGGTCGCCGTAGAGTGTGAGCGCCAGCGTTCGGGGTATGGGAGTTGCCGACATGGCGAGAATATGCGCACTCTCGCCCTTTTCGGAGAGCTCGGAGCGCTGTGAAACGCCGAAGCGGTGCTGTTCGTCAGTTATGGCTAAAAGCAGGTTTTTATACTGAGTGCTCCCAGAGATCAGGGCGTGAGTGCCGCAGATAACTTGAACTTCGCCCTTTTTAATCCTTTCTTCCGTCTCCGCCCTCTCCTTAAGCGGCATGCCGCCGCGAAGAAGCGCGACTTTTATCCCGAAGGGCTCTAAAAAGCCTTTCATACTCTCGTAGTGCTGGAGAGCCAGTATCTCGGTGGGCGCCATGTAGGCTGTCTGTCCTCCGTTTTTTGCCGTCATCAGAGCGACGGCGGCGGCAACCAGAGTTTTGCCCGAGCCGACATCTCCTATAATCAGTCTTGTCATAAGGCTGCCGGAGCTCAGGTCCTCGGCGCAGTCTGCAATTGCCTGTTTCTGAGAATCGGTGGGCTCAAAGGGGAGAGATGCGAAAAACTCGGAAAAATCTGTTTTTTCAAGTTTTTGTCCTTTTTCTCTGCCCCTTTTTGCGCGCATAAAGTTTATGCAGGCAGAAAATAAGAAGAGCTCGTCGAAGACCAGCCTGCGCCGCGCCCTGGAGAGCGCCTCTTCATCGGCGGGGAAAATGTATGTTCTCATAGGCAAAGCGGAGAGANCAGAGCCCCTCGCGCTCCACTATGCTCGGGGGCAGGAAGCTCTTTATATATGCTGATGCCGCCATAATGGCGGTTTCTGCCGTCTTCCTAACAATTTTTTGAGTAAGTCCCTTTGAGAGCNTGTATATGGGAAGAATTTTGCGCATTTCTGCCGAATCCTCTCCGACCTGCTCGAAGTCGGGATTTGTGAAAAAAAATCTTGCGCCGAGCTGCTTCGGTTTTCCGAAGAAGTAAAGTTCCGTTCCTATTCTTATCTTGTTCACCAGATATGGAGCGTTGAAAAAGCTTATCTCCGCCCTGCCGCTCTCATCGGAAACGGAAAAATGCAGTCTCGTCTTGCCGCCGCCGAGACGCTGGAGAGCAGGCTCCGTTATAACCGTTGCCTTTATAAGGGCGTTATCTGCGTCGCGGAGCGAGGAAATCNTCTGCACAAATCTTCTGTCCTCGTAGGCGCGNGGAAAAAAATCGAGCAGGTCGCGGAGTCTCTCCACTCCAAGCTTGCGGAAAGAGGCGGCTCGGCTTTTGCCGATACCCTTNAATTCTTCAATTTTAACACCNGGTGTGGGCATCAGGAGGCCTCCGTTAAAGAACAAAAAAGCCCGAGCTCAGCTCGAGCTTGCGTATGAAAAGTCGTAGTTGGGGTTGTCGGGGGAGAAGTAATCGTAAAGTCCGTTGGTAACTATAACTCTGCCGTCCACCGTCACCAGTATCAGCTCGAAATCCTTGCACTCCCTGTAGAGNCTGAGAGCCTTTGTCTCTCCCATGACGTAGATGCCCGTGGAGAGCGCGTCNGCCTTGGCGGCATTGTCGCAGACAACCGTAACCGAGGTGAGNCCCGAATCGGCCGGCATNCCGTTTGAGGGGTTTATNATATGGCTGTACATCTTGCCGTCCTGCGCCACAAAAAATCTGTTGTAGCCGCCGGAGGTGACGACCGCCTTGTCGGCGGTTTTNAGATAACCGATAAAGCCGTCGGTCGCTTCCGGATCCTGAATAGCTATTGTCCACATAGAACCGTCGGGCTTTGTGCCCAGGGTCTTTATGTTTCCGCCTAACGATACTATGGCGGATTTTATCCCGTTGGCCTTTAGAGCCTCGATAACCAAATCGGAGGCGTAACCCTTGCCTATGGCGCCAAAGCTTATCTGCATGCCGTACTGGGTTTTTACCATATACGACTCCTCGCCCGGAAAAGAGGAGATCTCCACAAGCTTGAAATTTATATATTTAAGCAGCTCTGCAAGCTCCTCCTCTTCGGGAACTCTGTAAGAGCCGTCGATGAAGCCCCAGGCCTTGACTATGGAGTAGACAGCGGGATTGAAAGCGCCGTTAGTCAGCGCATAGTACTCCTTGCAGGCCATTAAAAGCTCCGCCATCTGCGCTTTTGCAACAACGCCCCAATAACCTCTTTTGTTG
>JGI24710J26742_10002519_pt1 | contig 16107 bp, 12 predicted proteins | sample BioPla2DNA2_FD_26742 | JGI IMG/M metagenome (IMG submission 26742) | reverse complement strand
CTACGCCCGCAAGGCGGGGGTCGACCCGGCCCAGATCTTTGTCGTCTCGATCATGCCCTGTGTCTCTAAAAAATACGAGCTGCTACGCCCGGAGATGAACGCCAGCGGCTACCGCGATGTTGATGCCGAGTTGAGTACCCGTGAGTTTGCCCGAATGCTTTTTCAAGCGGGCATCGACCTGCGCAAGCTGCCGGAAGAAGATTTTGATGACCCCCTGGGCTATGCCAGCGGCGCAGGGATCATCTTCGGCTCCACCGGCGGAGTAATGGAGGCAGCCCTGCGCACCGCTTACGAATGGATTACTGGAGAGGAGCTAAAAGATATCGAATTTCCGCAGGTTCGCTCGGACAAATACAAAGACACCGAGATCCAGATGGGGGAGCTGCGCCTNAAAGCGGCGGTAGCCCGCGGTACCGGGGAGGCCCGCCGCCTGATCGAAGCGATTAAAAAGGGGCAGAAGGAATATCATTTTGTCGAGGTAATGGCCTGTCCCGCCGGCTGCGTAGGAGGAGGGGGGCAGCCGATCTATATCGAAACCAATGACTGGAATGAGCAGGTCGCCCACCGTTCTCACCGCAGCAACGGGCTCTACCAGCTGGACCGGCAGATGGAGCACCGCAAAGCACATACTAATCCGGCCGTAACCAGGCTTTACCGTGACTTTCTCGGCCACCCAGGCAGTGAAATGGCCCACCGTCTCCTGCACACCGGCTATCTCTCGCGAAGGCTGTACGCCCCCGAACCGCTGCCCAAAAAAGAGCACAAGCAGAAGGTGAGACCGCTGTAGCCGGACGGTGATAAACACACCGGGACGAATATCATTAAAGGATGGGGCGAGTTAGAAATGGGGGAACAATCCAACCCGCCCCAAATGTAATGGCCAATCTGGAACCACTATTACTTTTAAGCTACAGCATGCTAGTTAAATCTATCGCTAAAAAATCCAAAAATCCTTCTACTGGCTATCTCTCGAAACAAGCAGCTGTTTTTTACGTAGAAGTAAGATCCCGGCAGACAGGAGAGCAATCCCGGCCAGGCATAAAGGCAAGCTCTCTCCAGCTGTCTGGGGGAGACCGGTTTTTCTCTCTTCATCCTCTACCCCAGATCCGGGGGTTTGGGTAGGACCGGGTTCTCTCTCTTCATCCTCTACCGCGGCAGAGCGGACCTCGATCGTCCCCCTGTAGGTGACCACATTGGGGTAGCCGGCTTCATTCTGGTTGGTAATAATCAAGGGAAAAGCGCCNGCCTCAGTTGCCCTGAACGTAANCTGGCCCTCTTGAGTGATAAACTGCTCCTGCCCAACGAGCACGGTATACTCACCGATAGCATTTAATTCTTCTGCAGTGAGCTCAACCAGCCCCGCCAGCCAGTCATTTTTCATGGTTTTAATGGTGACAGTGATCTCTTCACCAACCCTGGGAAGATCGGGGGTTATGCTTACCAGCGGAAAGAAGGTCATCTCCGCCCAAGTTTCGGTATCCATCGCCCCGATATAGAAAACCACCTCATCCCCATCGCGGACATTATAAGCAGCCGCCCCCTGAGAGAACGCTCCCTGATCGATGGTGCCATCCCGGATTACAAAGTACATCCAGTTAGTGCTGATCTGCTCCGATATTCTTTTACCACTCTCTCCGAGAATTTCGGTGATAAACCCACCTGGAGCTACCACGTTGCCCTCACCTACCGCGGCCTTCAAGGCATCCATCGCTGTCCCGGTTACCTTTACGGTAGCATCTTTAAGACTGCCGGCCGCTCCTTCAACCCTCACCCGGACTGATGAAACCAGCGGCTCCCCTACCTCCACGGCTCCTTTGAAGGTAACGACATCGGGATAGCCCTTCTCATTATGATTGGTCACCGTGAAACTGAAGGTCCCCTCAGGCAGATCCGGGATGAGCACCTGGCCAAACTGGCTGGTGTAACTCCGGTCTCCCGCCATAACGGTAAAATCGCCAATTGCTGCCGCCTCGTTAGAATCAAGCGGCACCAGCCTGTCCCAGGTCTCATTTAATTTCAAGGCTGATAGGGAGAGGGTCAGCGCTTGACCGGCGGTGGGAACGACTGGCGAAACCCTGACTTCGGGCAGATAGGTCTTCACCGCATAGGGTGAAACTGTCTGATAGGCCGCAATATAAAAGATGACCTCATCCCCGTCCTTGAGCTCGTAGCTGCCCGCCATCAAGTTGAACCCATCCAGATCGACGGCTCCATCCCGAATCACGTAATACATCCATCCCGAATAGAGACCTCTCTCAATCCTGGTCCCGCTCTCGCCGAAGATGCTAATGACATAGTCACCGGATGCCACCAGGTTCTCTTCACCAACCGCGGCAATTAAGGCATCAAAGGCAGTCCCTCCGGTAACGGTTACGGTTTTATCAGCCAGGCTTGCCGTAGCTCCCTCAACCCGGACCCTTACTGTCGCCTCCAGCTCTTCAACGGGAATATGCCTTTTACCGGTTTTTACGGTATAATTGATCCCAGCATTAACCATTTCGGCAATGGCCTGCAGGGCCTGCTCGGTGGCCATGCTATTATAACTGGTCTCAGAGGTTGCGTGAACAAATGAACCGTCCTCCAGCTGGAAGGAAAAGAGGGCATCGATCATATTCCCCTTACTTTTTTGCCAATCGCCCGAGGTGATATTAGTCTCACCGCAAGCCAGCAGCCCCCGGATAACAGCCGCTGCCGATTCAGGGTTTTCAGCGCCCCAGCTGGCAAAACCCCCGTTGGACAGCTGCAAATTTTTTAGACACTCGCAGGCCCGGTTAATCGAAACAGTTACCCCTTCCAAATGGCTATGAGGGGCTAGTGCCACCAGGGTCTCTCCGGTAACATCCGGATCTCCCGTCTCCCCGAAAAGCGCAAAACCGCCGTCTTCCTTTTGCTGAGAAATTATGTATTCTACAGCTTTTGCCTCATCATAACTACCCTTGGCTTTATCCAGGGCAATAACTGCCCAGAGAGTGTAGTTAAACCATTCCCCAAAACTACCGTCATCTTGCTGCATTGCGGCCAGCTCGGCAACCAGGTCCCTCCCCTGAACCTGTTTAGGGTTTTGGCCGGCGGCTAAAAGAGCGAGAATGGTCCCGGCATAATCGGTCGGCGGTGAGCTCTGAGCCAGTCGCCCTATCTCCCAGTCGGGCAAAATCCAGGGGGACTTGGTGATATCTACTCCGGCCTCCTTGAGGGCGACCACTTCTCGCCAACTGCCCAAGGTTGTTTTATTGTTCTGGTAAAAGTCAACGACCCCATCCCTGGCCTCTGGGAGCGAATTACCCGTAACCGCAGCTCCTTGAACAAAGGTTGGGGTAATCATAGTTAACAGGAAGCACACCACGAGCAACAGTGCAAGGCTCTTCTTCCTGTAAAAGAAAACCATTACCGATTCCTCCTTTAATTAATTGTCGAAAATACAGGCCGTCAAAAAACCCCGGCCCTACCATGGACCGGGGTTGTCTGTCAGAATAAAGCTCGTTCAGACATGAAATACACCTCCCTATCACGCGTAGAGCAGTGTGACCAGCGGAATACAGGCAGGTCTCCTGGCTCAGGTTCACTCGACCCCCGCGCCTTCCCATCCAGATATTCTGTGGCAAACTGAACAGTGGCGTTAGTGCAGGGTCAATCCCCTTTACAGTGGCGGGACCGCGCCGGATTTACACCGGCTTCCCTTAACCTGTTCCGATTAATACTTTATTATATTAGTTATTCTCTAGCAATATCTAAACTTCCTGCTTTTACAAATTAAATTATAACTTTGCGCTTCATGGAAATCTCCAGCCACCTACCCCCGGACAAGTAAAATTCAACCGATTACTCTTGCCTGCTTAAAGTTTATGAAGGATCTCTTTCACAACCTGTTTCATGCCGAACGCTAGCGCGCGCCGCCCTCCAGGCTTCTTCTACTGCCCCGGCTGCCGTCTCACAATGAATAATCTCGCTGCCAATTATTTCAGGAGGCTTGATTTTCCAGGTCATCAGCCCCACCACCGGTTTCCCCATTTTAAAAGCAAGGGCTATCTCGGAAAGAGTCCCGTACTCGCCGCCCACGGCAATCATGGCATCAGCTGTCCGGGCAATAACCGCATTGCGGGCTTCTCCAAGCCCGGTAGCCACCGCCAAGGTCAGATAAGGATTGCCCTTGCGGGGATTATTTCCGGGGAGTATCCCCAGGACCATCCCCCCGGATTTCATGGCCCCCCGGGAGGCAGCCTCCATGACCCCGCCGCCACCACCACAGACCAGAACTCCGCCCCGCCGGGCTATCCCGGCCCCCACTTCTTCCGCCATTAATGCCAAGCCGGGTTCAGATTGCGAGCCACCGACCACAGCAATATAATACACGTTACTGCTCCTTTCGCTACTTGGGACGCAGGGAACAAGAATCACATCAGTGACATTTTACCATATTGTCCAAATAAACAAAGCCCGTAGTTGGGACAAGTTGGCTGTTCCCCGTCTTATTATTGGAGCCTAACGTTTACTTAAAACAACTTCAAAGCGGGGCGGCTTGGGGCGATCTTTCTCTCCAAACAAATTTTTCCCATGCTCTGTCTCACCAGGGATTACGACCTGCAAGCGCCGCATTCGCTCCCCCAGCCATTCAAGAAAACGGGTAAAGGCGATGGCCACTTTAGCCGAAGCAAAACGCAGTCCTTCGACATTAATCACCAGGTAAAAGCAGTTCGCCGGCAAAATTGTTCGAACGGTCTGGATCAGTTTGTCTAAATTTAAGCTGCTGATTAAACCCTGCAGATATAGGTAGAGGATCCCCTTTTTTTCAACAAGGTAAATCTGCAGCGCAGCTGCCTTCTCACCTGCCAGCTGCTCCGGTTGAGCATTTAAGCATTTGAAAAGAAGAACCACCGGTTTGGAATCGCTCTCCTGCAAGCGCTCCAGAGCCTGCTCATACCAGCGGTTATTTCTTTCAAAATGGCGGGTCAGCCACCACCCTACCGAACGGTATAACGAGGTCCCCCATCCGGTGTAAAAAGCATTGCCAAAAATATTCCTGAAGGAGTAAAAGCGCTTAAACGCGGCGATAGTTTCGCGTTGTAACTCTTCAGGAGAGAGCAGGGCCGGTTGAAAAACAACGTGATGCCCATCGTAGAGTTCCCATTCTTTGGTCAGCAACCTTCCCTCGGCCTCCAACTGGCTGAACAGTGGCGTCCCCGGTAAAGGGGTCAACATTAAAAACTGGACACTGTCGATACGGGCCTCCAAAGCAAAGTCAACTGTGTCGCGAATTGTCTGCGCGGTGTCACCCTCGCCACCAAAGACAAACATGCCGTGCACCCTGATCCCATGTTCGTGAAAGCGACGGACGCATTCTTTAACGTCATCAACACTCTGCTGCTTGTTAAAGGCAGCCAGGGTGGCCGGATTTATTGATTCCAGCCCCACATAGGCCATGTTTCCTCCGGAGCGGCGCATCAGTTCAAGCATCTCCGCATCACGGGAGGCCTCCACGCGAACCTGGGCCCCCCATCCTCTTAGCTTTATCTCATGGTCGAGGATGCCTTGGAAAAGCTCCTTGCTCCGCGCCGGATTAGCGGTAAAGTTATCGTCGCAAAAAAAGACACTGCGGCCTTGATAAGCGGCAAGCTCTTTTAATACATTTCCGGTGCTTCGAAAACGGTACCGCTGGCCGAACATCAGGGTTACGCTGCAGAAGGTGCAATTGTAGGGACAACCACGCGAAGTCATCACGGGGATAGTCCGAAACGGTCTCTGTCCTTCAAAGAGTGAAAAGTCGGGCAGTGGAAGCTGATCCATCTCTATCTCTCCGGTACAACCGGGATTATGCACCGCCTCGTGACCGTCCCAGAACGAAACTCCCGGTATCTCCCAGGGCAACCCGCCCTTATCCAAGGTTTGCACCAGCGGTAGAAAGGTTAAATCTGCCTCGCCGCGGACCACATAGTCAGCATAACGCAGCGCTTCGTCAGGCATAAAATGAGCGTGAATTCCTCCGATTATCACCGGCAGACCGCGCGAACGCAGGTACCCGGCAATACGGTAAGCTTCATTGCTGGTAGCTGTAGTTGTCGAGATCCCTACTAGGTCGGCCTCTACTATCCTCGACCAGGGTAGCGACGCTCCGGTCCCGAGGTATAACTTGACCTGGTAGCCGGCTGCTTTTAATTGAGCCCCCAGCAGTGGCAGGCCCAAGCGAGGCATTCGTACAGTTTTATAGACATGATCTTCCTTGGACTGTGGCTCGATTAATACCACCTTTTTCACCGATAGCACTCCTTTTCAATTTGGCATTCCGGTATTGCTTTAGATGATTCCCCAGGCCGGTTCTTATTCTGCCTGAGTGCAGCCGCTAATCAACCAAGCCTATCTCGAGACAAACTGAAGAAAAATGAATAGATGAGGTAGTTGGAATTACTTTATTAAGCTATATTCGTCGGAGCTGTTTAATAAACCGGATTACCGGCAGATAATAATAGCCTTCCCCATTACTTACTTTTTCAGACACGATAATCACAAATACCCGAGCCCTAAGCCATAATCGCTACGACAAGCGGCAAGATGAAAAAGTAATCCTTGGCTTAGCCGGGATAAAGGATGTCCCCGGGTAGATGATTACTTACCTCTCTAGAAAAACACCTCTCAGCAGGTTTAATCACGGCCCCCGTGGAATAAACCTTAAGAGGTGATAGATATGCCGGGGATATTGGCAATTTCATCGAGCCCCCGCCGGGGTGGAAACAGTGAGCTGGCCCTGCGCTCGTTCTGTCGGGCTGCCGAAGAAAAAGAGATCCCCGTAGAGATGATCCGTCTACATGAACTTAACCTGCAGCCGTGCCACGCCTGTGATCGCTGTGCTAAATCCGGAATCTGTGCCATCCAGGATCAAATGCAGACACTTTATAAAAAAGTTATTGCCGCCACAGCTCTTGTCCTGGCCACGCCAATATACTTCGGCTCGCTTTCGGCACAGTTGAAATTATTTATAGATCGCTTTCAATGCTGGTGGCAGGCCAAATATCGCCTGAAAACGCCCTTTGTCTCTCCGGAGGAGGGAAAGGCAGGTTTTATTATCTGTACCGGCGCCCTGCAAAAACCTGAATATGGCGATAATATCGCGGCCATTGGTAAGGTGTTTTTTCACAATTTGAATTATAAATCCGGCGGTATCCTCTGTTTACAGGGTTTTGATCAAAAAGGCGCGATTAATGACGACCCGGTAGCATTAATCGCTGCTTACAACGCCGGCGTGGAATTTATCGATAGTTTTATTCTCTAACCGGCTGTCTTGGCCTGATTTGCCGGGGAGGAAAATATCTCTATGGGCGACACCCGGATTATAACCTATCGTGCCGGCACAAGTCCCGGCATCCTGAACCCGGGAACACAGAGGCAAATGAATTCGGGAAACAGAAACCCAAAATTAAGGGCGGCACATTTAAGCCACCCTTAATGGAGATAACTTTTTTCGAGGTTTTCCCTGCTTCTATTTCCGTTATTTTTTGATAATCTTTTCGGCCTGGCGAACAATATTCTCTGCCGTAAAACCCATCTTCTCCATCAAGATTGCGCCCGGGGCGGAGGCGCCAAATCTGTGCATGCCGATTATATGGCCTTGCGAACCGGCATAGTGCTCCCAACCCATTGGCAGGGCCGCTTCGACGGCCAGCCGGTTCTTAATTTCACCCGGCAAAACCTGTTGCCGGTATCCCTCATCCTGCCTTTCAAAGAGTTCCCAACTGACCATGCTTACCACGCGAATGGAGTAACCCTTTTCTTCAAGGATCTCCTTGGCCTGCAGGGCCAGGGCAACTTCAGAGCCACTGGCCATTATGATCAGGTCTGGGGAGCTGCTCTTCTCTGGACCCACGATGTAAGCACCCCTGAATGCTTCTTTTCCGCTACCCGGCAACTGGGGCAAATTCTGACGTGACAGCACCAGCGCCGTAGGGCCGTCTGTACGCTTCAATGCATGCAACCATGCTGCTGCGGTCTCCCGACCATCGGCAGGCCGCAGCACATCGAGGTTCGGTATAGAACGCAGGTTGGCCAGCTGCTCCACTGGCTGATGAGTGGGGCCGTCCTCACCAACAGCGATACTGTCGTGGGTGAAAACATAGATTACCGGCACCTTCATCAATGCAGAAAGTCTCAGTGAAGGCTTTAGATAATCGGAGAAGACAAAAAAGGTTGAGCCAAAAGGACGTAGGCCGCCGTGTAAGGCTATCCCGGCCAAAATGGTACCCATGGCATGTTCCCGTACACCAAAGGCAATATTGCTGCCCTGTGGGTTGTCGGCTTGAAAATCACCCTTCCCCTGAAGATAAGTTTTCGTCGAAGCATTCAGATCGGCTGAACCACCAATCAGATTGGAAAGATATTTCGCCAGCACCTGTAACACCTGGCCTGAAGCGGCACGCGTGGCAGAAGGCCGGTCAAATTCCCACAGGGCCGGATCATCATATAGCTTATCGGGGAGCCGATTAGAATGCCAGGCCTCCCAACGGGAGGCTAGTTCTGGAAATTTATGGCGATAGCCACTCATGAGCCGATCCCACAGTTTCTTCTGCTCCCCGCATTTTTCCCGGATACTCTTAAAATGAGCTTTTACTTCATCAGGCACATGAAAGGCAGGTTCAAGAGGCCAACCCAGGTTCTCCTTGGTCAGACAGGCTTCATCTTCACCCAAGGGAGCACCATGTGATTCAGGCTTCCCCTGCTTATTCGGCGAACCGTAGCCAATTTCCGTGCGGACCATGATCAAGGTGGGCCGTTCACTTTCGCGGGCCCGGCCAATCGCTTCGGCCACCGCAGCAACGTCATTCCCGTCCTTTACCCGCAGCACCTGCCATCCATACGCTTCAAAACGCATTCCAACATCTTCGGTAAAGGTGATATCGGTGCGGCCATCAATAGTGACCCTGTTATCGTCATAGAGACAAACCAGCTTGTTCAGTTTTAAATGACCGGCCAACGAAGCCGCCTCGGAGGTGATCCCCTCCATCAGACAGCCGTCACCGGCGTAAATATATGTATGATGGTCCACAATCGGAAAGCCTGGCCGGTTAAATTCTACAGCGAGGCGTCTTTCGGCCACAGCCATCCCCACAGCGGCGGCAAACCCCTGTCCCAGCGGCCCGGTAGTCACTTCAACACCCGGGGTTACCTTGTATTCGGGATGCCCCGGTGTCCGGCTACCCCACTGCCTGAAGTTCTTAATCTCTTCAAGCGAAAGATCGTAACCAGAAAGATGCAACAACGCATAAAGCAGCATCGAGCCGTGACCCGCAGAAAGAATAAAACGGTCCCGATTGGGCCAATCAGGTGTTGCCGGATCGTGTTTTAAATAACGCGACCACAGGGCATAGGCCATCGCCGCCCCGCCCATCGGCAGGCCCGGATGACCCGAATTTGCTTTTTCAATGGCATCCACAGCCAGAAAACGAATCGTATTGACAGATAGTTCATCAATCGATTGCACGAATAAGTCACTCCTTTAAAGCAGTACTTTTATAATAGTATTCTGCCCATGATTTACAAACGCCTGCTTTCTTCTTCTAGCGGTCCTTCATTGTTCAAACCAGCGCTTAAAAGTGAAGGGTTTTCGAGCGTAAACTGCCCAAAAACCCTTCACTTTACTGGTGGGGACGAGAGGTTTTGAACCTCCGACCTCTTGAATGTGAGTCAAGCGCTCTCCCCCTGAGCTACGTCCCCAGAAAATTTCATCTAGTGCTGACAAAATAATTATAACAGCTTCGGCAACAATGTCAACAAGCATGCGCAGGGCTGCGTGTCCGGATCTTTTTTCCCACAGACCCTATTCTGTACTCAGGATGGGGATAAAGATAAAAAGCTGCCCGGTAAAATAAACCGGGCAGCCTGGTGGACGTGAGGGGACTCGAACCCCTGACCTCCTGGATGCGAACCAGGCACTCTCCCAGCTGAGCTACACGCCCTTGCACCGCTATTATAGCAAATCACTATCCTGTAGGCAACATAAAAAGTGTTTAGAGAGCCTTTTACCTATTCTACCAGTTGAACGGACAAAGAGAGGGCCTTCGACCCCCTCCTTTGTTTTCTAACCACATGGGCTATTAAGGCATCTCCACGGTACAGGCTAGACCCTGGCCACCGCCGATACAGAGTGTAGCCAGGCCGCGGCGGGCGCCCCGCTTCTTCATTTCATGAAGCAGGGTGACAAAAATACGGGTGCCGCTGGCGCCGATGGGATGGCCCAGGGCAATTGCTCCGCCGTTTACATTGACCTTCTCCGGATCAAAAGCCATCTCTTTAAGCACATAGAGAGCCTGGGTGGCAAACGCCTCATTGGCTTCAACCAGATCCAGATCGTCGACAGTCCAACCAGCTCTCTGCAGAGCTTTTCTCGTTGCCGGTACCGGACCGGTCCCCATGATCGCCGGATCAACACCGGCAGAAGCATAGCCGCGAATAAAGGCCATCGGCTGAAGGCCCTTCTCTTCTGCTTTTTCCAGGCTCATCAGCACAACGGCGGCGGCGCTATCATTAATTCCGGAAGCATTTCCGGCAGTGACGGTGCCGTCTTTTTTGAAAGCAGGCCGCAACCTGGCCAGGAGTTCAAGGGATGTCTCTCGTGGGTGCTCATCAACTTCAAATATCTTCGGATCACCTTTCCGTTGTGGTACAGCCACAGGGACGATCTCATCCTTAAACCGGCCGCTGTGAATAGCCGCCAGGGCTTTATTCTGGCTTTCTAGAGCAAATTTATCTTGCATTTCCCGGGAAATACTAAACTTTTCGGCAATATTTTCAGCGGTAATGCCCATATGGTAGTTCCCAAAAGCACACCACAACCCATCTTTAATCATCATGTCGACAGCCCCGGCATCACCCATACGCAGCCCCCAGCGCGCTCCCTGAAGGGCATATGCAGTTGCACTCATATTTTCAGTGCCACCGGCCACGATAACATCAGCTTCTCCGGCACGGATCGCTGTAGCGGCCGTGGTAATGGTTTTTAATCCAGAACCACAGACCTTATTAACGGTGGTACAGGGAACCTCAACAGGGATACCGGCCTTAATTGCCGACTGCCGGGCAACGTTCTGGCCCAATCCACCCTGCAAGACACACCCCATGAGAACCTCGTCTACATCTTCAGGATTAAGGCCTGCTCTCTCTATAGCAGATTTAATCACGATCCCGCCTAATTCGACTGCCGGGAGATCCCGCAAGGAGCCACCGAAAGTTCCCACTGCGGTCCTAACAGCGCTGACAACGACTACTTCTTTCATTTCACAGCCTCCCTTGCTTAATCAATAATAACACCCGCAGGCGTGGTCGTTGCTCAGGTTAAATTGCTAAAATTAAATTCTTAACTTCGCTGCCCGTAAGCACCTTTCCTCTTTTAATTAGAGAGTTTCTTGGTCAACTTAGTCATAAGGAGCATGAACCACAAGCCATCGGCTCTCTAGAGCAGATACTCATTTTTCACCTCGGGAGTAAGAATCTCGTGGACACCTTGATACTGTTTTAAGAAGTCGGTAAAAAGATCAACCAGGCTGGGATCAAACTGGGTCATCTTATTTTTACCGATCTCCACAATTGCTTCTTCATACGAGATCGCTCTTCTGTAAGGACGATCTACAGTCATGGCATCAAATGCATCGGCCAGGGCCATAATCCTTCCTTCCAGGGGGATCTCTTTACCGGATAAATTAAAAGGATAGCCCATACCGTCGTAGCGTTCATGGTGGAAGAGAATGGCGGGGATAGCTGGAGCCAGAACCCTGATCTGCCTGGCGATATCTGCCCCCCAGAGAGGATGTTTTTTAATGATCTTCCAATCGTCCTTGTCAAGGCCCCCGGGATGGTTAAGGATAGCCCTGTCGATCTCAATCTTCCCGATATCATGCAGGTAGGCGCCGTACTGCAGATATTTCTTTGCCTGCAGGGGCACCCCAATAAGAGAAGCGATAATACTGGCGTAAATGAGCACCCTTTCCGAATGCCCATATGTATAATGATCCTTGGCATTGATAATCGCCAGGAATGCACCGAGCTTGTTGAAGGCCTCCTTTTCGGATTCTTCGAGATGTGATTTGATATACTCTAAAACCGAGAAATAAGCTTCAACTTTGTTACCACTGATTTCTTTTGCTTTGTAAAGCGCCTGGTCGGCCTTGGTCAGGATCTCTTCCCCGGTAGTGCCATCCGCCGGGTAAAAAGCCAGGCCCAGGGAAACAGTTAGTTCATGTTCCCAATAGTCGTCCGGAGACGATATGGTAAAATTATCCTTAATGCCCCGGCGGATCTTCTCCGCCATCTCCAGAGCCTTCTTATTATCACCATGTTCCATAATCACGACAAACTCATCACTGCCATGGCGAAAAACCTTACCTGAGCCCCCTACAACATCGACAATCTTCTCGGCTACCTCTATAAGGAGCCGATCTCCCGCCTGGTAACCATGGACCTCGTTGTAATACTTAAAATAATCAAGGTCTATCTTGATTAAAGCAAAAGGAGCTGTCTTCTCTTCTTTAACTTTACGTTTTAACTCCTCTTGCAAAAAGCGGTAATTATAGAAACCGGTTAAGTCATCCCGATTTACCTGGCTGGAAAGGCGGTCGCTGATGGCCCACTCCATCTCAACCATCGTCCCTACCAGCCAGGAAGTCAAGAAAAAGACCCCGACATAGATTATATCGAGCTCTAAGTTAAGCCCTTTATGCTGAAAAACAGAAAGAAGATTCGCTGCAGTCAAGGTAAATGCAGCCATTCCAGAGGCGGCCATCCCCCAGCTCAGGCCAAAACGGACCGTATAAAAAAGGATCGTGGGAAGAAAGAGAATTTTAAAATGGCTTTCGTTTCCCCCGGTAACAAGTATGATTAGAGATAAAAATATACAGCTGCCCAGTAAAGTTACGTAATCTAAGGCTATCGGTTCNCCCGATCGACCATCGGTGAGCTTTCCCCTAAACTCCTCAAACCCAATTGTAAAGAAGACTAACANNGCNANNATGCNNANNAACTGTAANNACAGCAATATAANATNAAAAGNNTTGTNTGANATTNATTCNAANGGCANTATATAGATCAGCGCAATAACGCAAAAGATGGTTGCAAAGATCCTCACCACCGGCGCCATTTCTGCAATTTTTCTCTGNCTTTCTCTTTTCGAATAGATCATAAGATATGACACCCTAATGGATAGATATAAGGCAGAAAGCAAATACTTCCTGCCTTATCGCTACTACTTTAACCCTTCCGGTAGCTCAGGATCATAGAATCTCCAAAAACAAGCGGAAGCGGCACTAGCCTGGGCTACAAAGACAGCGATGAAAGCAACAGCGGTGGCAAGGGCAACTAAAATTTTCTTTTTCATGGTGGCTCACCCCCTTTTTCTTAAAACTACCCTATTTAACAGACCATCCAGCAATTGAATGCCGTTTATCCCCACAGGAAGAAGCATCATCCCCTGGAACAGTAAACCGGTCGCCACCCCCACACCCCAGCTGTTGTTATTAAGAATTAGGGCCATAAAGGAGAGTGCTGATAAGGCCGCCGCAATGGCCAAAGAGCGATATTTTAGACGTTGCCGCCTCGCTTCCGCGCGGGGCTTCACCTGAGTAAAATACGGCGCATTAAGTAGAATCCCTCTAAATACCAGCAAAACCGCCGCAGCAAAATAGAGATAGGCAACCGCCGGCGGGCATTTCGCCAACCAGGCCGAGCCATATCCNAAAAGCGGCATAAAAACAAATCCAAAGAGGTTGCAGTTAAATGAGCTGCTGCAGTGCGCACCGCCCGCATGGGGCCGCAAGANCAGAAGAGCGGCAACCAGGGCCAGGGTGGGGACCAGGCTTTCAAGCAGGTATGCGATAAAGAGTACCACCGCCAGGCCGAAAAGGTTACTTGCAAGAACTGATAACCCATAGCTAACTACCTGGCGATGCTCCGGGTCTAAACTAAGAATATCGCCAACCTTATCAGAAACCGTATCAGCCCAGTTTGCTATTTTAATTTTTATACTCCTTTTTACGATGTAACTTAATTTGCAGAATAACCGCTATGATTATAATAATCAATAACGGAGGCAAGCTATATAAAAACTTTAACAGGTTAGTAGCACAAAGAAGCTGCTCTTCAGGGTACATCAGCACTTTANTTTGTACCAACACCGTGATCATCTCGNCAACCATTACCATCATAAAAGAAAGAAGAGAAGCGGTAACACTTTTCAAGATGTTTAGTTTAAGAACCAAGTTTAAGGTTAAAAGATAAGCAATAATTCCCAGCGGGATATGAACGCCGTACTTGATCGGAGCTTGCTGTAAAAGAAAACCGATCAGGCCGATAATCAAGCCCGCAAAGAAGATTTGCTTCCAGCCATATTTTTCTTTGATCAAGGCCGTTCCCAGGGCCACCATGGCAATAGCCTCGGGAATTGTCCCTATAAACTGGTAGTGCCAGTTCTGAATAAGCACGTGTTCACCTTTGTTTAAAATATTTAATGCCACTAATAGAGCATACTATCCTTTAAACCTCAAACTTCGCTATAATTTCCATAATTCCTTCTCCTAATAGGAATAATATACTTATTAATACCATATAAATTTCTCATATATAATTTAGAACAGGGCCTTCTTATAGCAGAGGGTATAAAATTGACTATGATCTTTTGAATATGTCAACGGCCAGTGAAAATGTCACCCCCAAAATGCTTAATTTGGACTGAGAAAATGTCACCTTTTAGCTAGTATTTTGGTGCATTTCTCCGTAGATATCGTTCTTTGACATACAAGTCTGTCTCTGTTTTAATAGATTTCGAGATTCGCATATTTCTCCACGGGTGGCTAGCGACTGGTTTAGGTCTAGGTTTCGGGCTCTGGCAGGCGTTGCCGGGTACAATGGGGAGTGGCTTAGTGCATGCCTGAACAGAGAACCGATTACCCTCATAAAGAGCGCTCAGGGAGCCGTCCAGGTGTTTTAACACATGGATCGTGCTCCTTGGGCGCAGCAGGGTCACAGTGCCGTCCTTATTAAGCAACCGGTAGGTTTGACCCTGGTAAGAGATGGTGGACCCGTTTGAAGCCTTTCTTTTGTCTTTAATGCATACCATTGAATTTAAGTCTTTTGGTACAGGCAAGTAATCTGGCTCGGGATCGGCAGGTTTGACCGCGAAGCGTTTGTTGAAACGTTCAATAAACTCGGGCAAAAAGTCGTTAGCCTCTTCGATGGTGGAGATGTTAGCTATGCGCATCTCGATAACCATGCGGTGTTGCAATGTTCCCCAGAGGCGCTCAATGCGGCCCTTGGCCTGGGGTGAAAAGGCCGGAATTTGTGTTGCTCCCAGCTCTTCAAGCATCCTTCCGAACTGGGTACGGGCCTCTGTCATACCGGCCAGCTCTTCTTCGATGGTCAGCGTATCTTTTTTAGGCGAGAAGAAGATCGTGTGGCGGTCGCTGTAGAATTGCCTGGCGAGAGTGCCGTTTTCGGCCATCTGCCATAATACGTGCATATAGCCCAGCAAGCATTCCTCTGGCTCGAAATGTAAGCCCAGGATTTTACCGGTTGCATCGTCGATAGAACCATGCAGGTTTAATTTAGGGCCCCTTTCTTCAAGCCAGTTAAAGGGGCTGGCATCGATCTGAGCGAGCATCCCTTCACGGGGCATTCTATCGCGGCTGCGCCGGCAGCGTGGGGCTTTATGAGAATGGGTATTTGTGATGCCTGTCTGCTTGAGGATACGTCGTACCGACCGCGAAGAGATAGACAGGTGCTGGTATAAGCCCAGCAGTTCGGAGATGTGGGTACAGCTGGCACCTTTGTAATCGTTTAAGGCCAGCTCAACGACTTTTTTGCGAGTCTCCTCGCTGATGGCATGCTTGGGCTTACGTCCTCTATTCTTGTGTGCCAGGTAAGACAACCCTTGTTCCTTGACCCCTTTCTTAATTCGTTTAACCTGACGCTCGGAGAGGCACAGCAGCCCCGCTGCCTGAGATACGGTGATGGCTCCTTTCACCAACTGTTCCACTACGTTCACCCTTCTGGCTTCCTTCGGTTTCAAGAAAATGTCTCCTCCCATAATGGTGACATTATCTCAGACCACTTACAGGGTGACAATATCACAGGCCGATCACA
>JGI24710J26742_10002517_pt1 | contig 16122 bp, 19 predicted proteins | sample BioPla2DNA2_FD_26742 | JGI IMG/M metagenome (IMG submission 26742) | reverse complement strand
GCTAAAGAAAAATCCTGCATTTTATTTTCCTCTCCTTTAAGAAGATAATCAGTTGTCACCTGGAAAATATCACTCATTAGAATAACCTTATCAATTTCAGGAGCAATTTGTCCGCTTTCCCATTTTGAAATTGCCTGTCGGGATACTCCTATCTTGTCCGCTAATTGTTCCTGTGACATTCCCTTAGACTTTCTTAAAGTTTGTATTCTTTCTGATAAATTCATATAGAAACCCCCTTTACTTTTATGATCATATTGTACTGAAACCAATGGTTGCAACTCAACTATTCAACCATGGAACCTTGTCAACTAAAGCTTACATGGATAGAAATAAGAGGGTTAAATCAGATTTTTCTTATCATACCAAAGCCGTTATATTTATTATAGAGCAGTATTTCTTAATCTTGAATAGGCAGTTTGTACACTGAGAAAGGAATTGATTTCATATTTTATCTATTAAGTTTCTCATATTTTACTTTTAATATTATGTAAGATGGTAAAAATGTATAATTTAAATTCAATTTTATATATTGTGAAAAAGAATGAACGCAGAATCCAAATGTCGATAATTGCGATAAAAAAGGTTGATATTACATAAAAGAGCATGTACAATCATAAATGTGACTTTTTAGTACTTTATATTTAACTAGAATTTCAATAGATAAGTATAACAGTAATGGCAGCTATGTGGGTAACATGAAGTTCAGCGCACCAAGAAGCCAACCATATGGAAGTCTTGTATACAATAGATATAATGCAGATTACTCAGGTGCAGGAAAGTACTAAAATTTGTTTAAGTAAAGTATATTAAACTATTATAGATTGCTTAGTTTAATATTACTTTTTTTATATTAATATATTAGTAGAGAGGTAAGTTATGGAGATACGTAGAATTAGATTACTAAGCAGATTATGTGTATTAATTTCTATTTTAATTGTAGTTCTATTTAGCACCTCTTGCTCTAGCAATGAGGCAAAAAATGACTTCTATTCAAATGCGGATTATATTTTAGTTAATACCAACGAGGAAACAGCTCTATGTTTTCAGTTATCATTATTCTCAAAAAGCAAGATTGAAAAAGTAGATTTTATATCCTTTCAAGGATCCAATGTATCAGATTTAAAGGTTGATTTTATTGATAATACCATTGATGAAATTAAAGATTATAAATATAAGGGACTCTATACAAAAGTGCTTAACTTTACTGTTAAGCCTGGAAGTAGTAAAGACATTACTATTAATGAAGCATTGCTAAAATTTGACGGCAAAGAGAAAAAGATTACTTTTAAAAACCCAATAAAGCATACTTATTCTGAGGGTAATATATGGTCTGAAGAGATGATGATTGGTATCATTCCTAATGATATGGCAGCTACAGTGATAAATGATTCAGAGGAATTATTTACATATGTATTCAACACACAGAAAGATATCGAATTAAGAAGCATTACCATAAGGGATTATCTTAAGCCTGTTGATCTAAAAATAAAAGTAGACGACGTAGAAGTTGGCAATATAGATAGTTTACCATTAGATATAGGAGCAAATAAGGAAGTTAAAATAATATTTTACTTCAGCAGTACTAATGACGCTGTTAATAATGTAAGTTACTTAGGTACTAATTTAAAGTTTGAGTACAATGTAAAAGGTAGTAGCGATATTCTGAAAAATGATTTCTTAATTTATTTTAATCCTATTTATCCATTCCAAGATAATGATTTTTCTCGTATCCAAAAATGTATTGATAAAGTTGTGTCTGATTAGTCAAGTGTTGAAAAATAATGAGTAATGGAGATTAGTATTATGAAGGCAAAATCAATAACTCTTATTGTTATATTAATAATACTAGGTATAAGTATATTGGGATTGGTTTATATAACCAGTAATAAAAAATATAAGGATACTAGTGCTAATATTGATGATATCAAATCAAATACTACTGTTTTAAGAGCGGAAATATTCGAAGGGAAAATAGATAGCACCTATAAAACCAAAGGAAAAGTGCTTTCAAATGACCCAGATAAGTACATATATACTATTTCTGTGCCTGTTAGTAAAAATGACAGCTTTCAATTAAATAAAAAATTAGGTGATGAGCTTAAGAAGGGAGATATACTTTATAGTCTTAATGGTAAATCATACAAGGTTGAATCAGATATGAAAATAGTGGAATACTCAGAGGCTACAGAAGAAAAGGTAATTAATCTCTTAGATTATTCAAAGCTGCACATTGTCACTGAAATAGAGTATGATAAGGTTAATTTAATTGGATATGATAGCGAGATTAAATTAAGCTTAGAGAAGCAAGAGCTTGCAGAAGAATCGTCTTTTGCTGGAAGTGTATATAGAATAGGCTATGAAGTAAAAGAGAATGGTAAAGTAGATTTATTAATAAAGCCTGATATTAAACTAATGCCTGGATTAGAGGTAAATATAGAAGTTAAATTAAAATCAAAAGACTTGTCGCTTTATACCTTGAAACAGATGATTAAAAAAGAAGGGGACAAATATTACTGTGAAATTGAAACAGAGGATGGTAAACGACAAAGAAGAGACATAGTTATAGGTGAATCATTTACTGCTTATAATGATGGAGTTCCAGTAGATTATGTGGAAATTCTTAAAGGTGTAAAAGCAGGTGAAAAAGCTATAACTGATGTGTTGATTGATTAGTAAAGAAGGATTGTTTNTTTGTCTATTAAGGAGATATATATGGAACCNATTATAACAGTTGAAAAAATCAGAAAAACCTATGATGGAAAAAGATTCGTTTTAGATGAAGTGAACCTTACAGTTAATAGGGGAGAGCTTGTTATCATCGAAGGTAAATCAGGAGCCGGTAAGAGTACTTTTCTAAATATATTAGGGTTACTTGATACNTTTACATCAGGAACTTACTATATAGANGGTAAAGCAATTAATCCTCAAAAATTAAATCAATATTCTTCCTTTAGAAGTGAGAAAATAGGATTTATATTTCAGTCCTATCAATTGATTGAATCTATTAGCATTGAAGACAATTTATTGATACCATTTTTGTATATGAATGCTAAGATTGATTCTAAATTAATTGATAGGATGAACAAGATTTTAAAAGATATTAATCTTTTAGAAATGAAGAATAAGCCTATAAAGCTATTATCAGGAGGGGAAAAGCAAAGAGTAGCTATTGCTAGAGCTATCTTAAAAGATTCGGATATAATTATTGCTGATGAACCGACAGGTAATCTAGATGGTGAGAACTCCCAGATTATTTTAGATGCTTTCCTTAACCTTGCTAGATTGAATAAAGCTGTGATTGTTGTTACACATAATCCATCCTTGTTTAGTTCTGCAGATAAAAAATTCAAACTAGAAGGTGGGAAGCTTTGCTTATGTTAAAGTATAATAAAACTGTTTTTTATTATAAGCATGTTTTTAACATGGCTACAAACAATAAAATAAGATTAATATTATCAATTTTGGGGCTTTTAGTTGGATTATTTATATTTTCTTTAGGTAATATAATTCTTGATTCCTATTATACAAGTAAATTAGCGGCTATTGAAGATATGGATAAAGCTTCTGTGGTTTTACTAAAAACAACAAAGGACAAGCAGACTAATGATGAATTAAGAAAAATTTCCAATGAAGCACCTACAGAGGTAATAGCCTCTGGATCAAAATCGTTAATATTTTACAACAATTATAATGAAAGTAATTATTATTCTTTAAGTGCTTCAGTTGTTGGAGTTTCTAAGATGGAAAAGATAGTACCTGCTTTCTATAACGATTCATTCAAAATAGCTGCAAATTATAAGCTACTGAAAGGTCGAGTAATTAATGCTAATGATGTTGCTTTAGAAAGTAAGGTAGTAGTAATAGATAAATTCACAGAAAGCATGCTTTTTCCAAAAGGTGACTCCATAGGAAATCAATTAAAGCTTAATATTAAGCAGTCAAATATAGCTGATGTTTCATTAGAGGAAGACCACTCTGAAAAGGAAGAACAGATATATACTGTTATTGGGGTTATTGATAATTTAAACAATTCTAAATCTGAAGAAATGAAATATAAGAAAGGAATCTCAACAGGAAATGACAATATATTATTAAATACAACTATTTACTTTCCAATTTCAGTAGTAGAGAAAATGGAGAGCATTAATGAACTTCATACATTTATTTGGACAAGTTTAGATGTAAGTAGAAGTAAATTGCTTGAAAACCGTATTAATACTTATTGCGAATTAAATAGAAGCAATTTTAATTACTATTCAGTAAATACCTACGATATAATGAGAGCTGATATGGAAAAAGAATTAGGTCCATTAAAGGTTTTTATTAATATTATCTTGTTATTGCTACTTTTGATATCAGGAATAACTATTATGAGTGTTATGTTCTTTTCAGTAAAGGAACGAATACATGAGATTGGAATTAAAAAAGTTTGTGGAGCAACTAAAACGGATATTTTAACACAATTTATTTTAGAGGGAATCTTTATATCTTTGATTGGAGCTACCATTGCGGTATTTTTAAGTTGCATTGTAGCATTAATTATACAGGGATATATCCAGAACTCGTTATTCATGATTTTTCATGTGAATATAAATCTAAGTAATATTATAACTCCTTTCTTTATTTCAGTGATATATGGTTTTACATTCTGTTTAATACCAAGCTTATATGGTGCAAAAATATTAGTAACTAGTGCATTAAGATTTGAATAAACCAGAGTTTAATTAAAAATCACATATATTGGGATACATAGTTTTCATATTCTAAATGGAGGCATGTATCCTTTTTATTGTATAGAAAATTATATATTTGCAAAATAGAGGGTAACTCAATTCCCATTTAAATCAAAGGTATACTGAATCAGCTATAATACAATAGCTTCCAGATGCCTCATGTAAATTCTGAAAAGCTGATTTTAAAAAAACTACTGCCACCTTTTTTAGCAAAGCCTAGGCACTTAGCATATAATACATAAGCTAACAATATTAGAGGAGTTTTATATGTATAATTTCTTTTGCCCTAGGCAGCTTATTTACTTTGATGGGTATAGCGGATATATATTAGACTTTAAGCAGGGAGATGTAACTGGAGACGGAATTATAGATAATGTATATCTTATAGGGGATAGGCCCTATGGTTTTCAAAGCCCTTTTGTGGCTAATATTAACCTAGTAGTTCAGGACGGAGCAAGTCTGCAATATACTAGAGTGCCTATCAAAGACGGTTCAGGCTATAATCCCACAATCTTCTTAGGAGACTTTACTGGAGATAAGGTAGATGACATAGTAGTGTATATAGACTCCGGCGGCAGTGGAGCTATCCTTTATAGCTATATATATTCTTTTGTAGATAATAAGCCAAGTCTCTTATTCGACCATGAGAAGTTCAATAAGGAGTTCCAGTATGAGGTTATCTNTAGGGATAANTTTGAGGTAGATGTTATAAGCTTTAAAACTAAAAAGAAATTTACTATAGATATTAGCTACAAGGGTGAGGAGTATTTATGGGAAATATATAATGAAGATGGCACACTAAAGGAAGGAATCAAGGGCTTTGTTAATGCTATAAGCGGCTTGTATCCAATAGATTTTGATAGGGACGGAGTATATGAACTTATGGCAGTACAAAAGGTTGCAGGTAGATATAATGCAGATGCCATAGGCTATGTGGAAACAGACTTGAAATGGAACGGTAGAAGTTTTGTAGCATTTAGACAAGAGATTGGAATTTTCGGAGAAAATATTTTAGATATATAAATTTTTAAAATTAGCAGATGATATAAGGTAAGGATTTGTTTTTGAAAAGAGGATTATTATGAAAAATAAACAGGACAAATATATTCTTACCTTTGCCATAGCNTTTGAAATTCTGCTGCTAATAACAGCTATAGTTAATTTTATGAATGGAGTAAAACGCAATGGCTACGTATCAATAATGTCTATCTTTCTTGTGCCTATGCCTTTTATATTAAGTTATTTGGCCAATAAAAAGTATATTACTCTTCCTTCAAGCTTTAAAGCTACATGTCTAGTATTCATATTTGCTACCCAGTACCTGGGAGAGTTAGTAGGCTTTTACTTCACCCTTTGGTGGTGGGATCTACTTCTACATGCCGCTGCTGGTTTTTATGCAGTTGTAGTTGGAGAGGCTTTATTTATTGCCATGTGGGCCTTTTGCTTTTCTACTACAATAAGTAGCTTATGGGAAATCTTTGAGTATATTGGGGATAGCTTGTTAAAGACTAATATGCTTCAAGAAGGCCTTAGAGACACCTTCCAGGACTTACTTGCTGGTGAACTTTTGGCCCTTTTAGCAGCCATAGTTATATATTTAAAACTAAGATATAAAAATAGCAGCTCTTATTAAAGCATAAGAGCTGCTATTTTTAATTACTCCCTTTTAGTATTCTATCATCAAATATTCCTAAAAATTAATAGTAATACTTTTGCATCTTAGTATTTAAAAAATGCATCTTGGTAGTACAGATATTTACATAAAACTTGGTAGTGATATACTTATATTATAGTAAGTAATACCACTTAGCAGGAGGTGTTTAAATGAAGATTACTATTGATGAATCTGACAGTCAGCAGGAAGTTGAAATTGTAATTAAGTGTGACAAGGTTACTGAAGAAATTGAAAAATTAATTTCTATGCTTAGAAGTTCTGAGGAAAAAATTACAGGGCTAATAGAGGGGGAAACCTATTTGATAGATCCTTCCGATATTTATTACTTTGAAAGTGTAGATAAGAAGACCTTCATGTATACAGAAACTGAAGTGCTAGAGACTCCGCTAAGGCTATATGAATTGCAAGAGAAATTAGTTAACCAGGATTTTTTTAGGGCAAGTAAATCTACAATAATAAACACATCAAAAATTCAGAGGCTGTCACCAAGACTTAATGGTAAGTTGGATGTAAGGCTGGAAAATGGTGAAAAACTGGTGGTATCTAGGCAGTATGTTGGTAGACTTAAGGAGATTTAGGATTATAGGGGAGGTGTAGTAATGAAAAGGTTCATGGAATTAATTGTACAGTTTAAGTTTGTATGGGGCTTGATTTTTAGTGCCACAATACTACTATATTCGGTGGTGGCTATGCTTTATGGGGAGACTGCTATGGATTTTATATTAATATGGCAGCTGGTTGGAATTACATTAGTGCTGGGAGTTATACATTTACTTATTTATGGTGAGTTTATATTGAGGTCCCTTAATACAAAGTATAAAGCGGTAATCCATTTTATAGCCTGTTATATAGTATGCTTTGTCTCTGTGGATATACTTAAGTGGGTAGATATCTTAAATATAAAAGAGGTATTAGTATTTTCAGGTGTCTATATAGTTATATATTTATCATTGTTCCTTTCTTTATATATGTATTATAAATTTACTGGAGAACAACTTAATGACCGTCTAGCGGCCTACAAGCAAAATAAAAAATTAGAGGGGGGAGAGAAATGACTGTTATTGAAATCAATAATCTAACAAAAGCTTATGGGAAAAAAAGAGGCATATCTAATGTTAATCTAAGGGTAAATAGGGGGGAGATATTCGGATTTATCGGACCCAATGGAGCAGGAAAATCCACCACCATAAAGGTGCTTTTGAATTTTATCTTTCCAAGCTCTGGAGAGGCAAAGATTCTAGGAATGGATTGTGTTACTGAAACGGATAAAATCAAGGAAAGCATAGGCTATGTACCTAGCGAAGTAAGATATTACGACAATATGACAGTAGAGGAACTACTGAATTATGCTAAGTCCTTTAAGAAGAATGTGGATGATACTTATATGAAGGAGCTTTGCAAAACCTTTGAAGTGGAGCTTACAAAAAATGTGTCAGAGCTATCCTTAGGGAACAAAAAGAAGGTAGCAATTGTCCAGGCCCTTATTCATAAGCCTAAGTTATTAATTTTAGACGAGCCTACTAATGGTTTAGATCCTTTAATGCAACAAAAGCTCTTTAAAACCTTGTTAAAAATAAGGGAAGAGGGAACTACAATATTTTTATCTAGTCACAACTTAACAGAAGTAGAAGAGTTTTGTGATAGAGTAGCAATTATTAAGGAAGGAAAAATTATTGAAGTAAGAAGTATAGAAGACCTATTAATTGAAGAAAAGAAACTGTCTGAAGTATTCATGACTTACTATGAAGGGGAGGGGAAGTAAGTGAATATTTATAAAATGGAAGTTAAAAAAGGTTTTAAGTCTTTGCTAATATGGACTGTTACATGTGTGCTCCTAACTATATTATTTATGTCCATGTTCCCATCTATGAAAGACAGCGGAATGCAAGAGCTAGTGAAAACAAAGCTAGACATTATACCACCAGCCTTTTTGAAAGCTTTAGGTCTAGATGATGCACCAGACTTTTCAAAGCTTAATGAGTATTTTGCATACGTTTTTTCAGTATATAATGATGGCAGGAGTAATATATGGAGGACTATTAGGTTCTAAGGCTTTAATAAAGGAAGAAAGTGAAGGAACTATAGAATTTTTATACGCCCAACCAGTAAAGAGAAGTAAAATTGTTACTATGAAAATTTTGTCCGCAGCAACCTTATTTACCCTCTTTGTCTTTATTATGGCCCTTTCATCCATACTTAAATCTTTAGCGGTAAAATCAGCAGAAGTGAAGGTTATAGATGTGCTTATGGACTATAAACTTTTGTTTTCTGGCTTTTTCATGGTAGGCTTGGTCTTTATGGCTGTAGGCTTTGCCATATCTGTGCTAGTACCCCATTTGAGATTAGCCATGCCTATATCTATAGGAAGCTTCTTTGTAACATTTCTTTTAGGAATGTTTTCAGATATGATAGAAAAACTTAGCTTCTTAAAATACTTTTCGCCTTTCCACTTTGCAAACCCTGCAGATGTAGTTAAAAATGGTATTAAAACTGATGATATGGTGTTGGCGTTGATCTTTATCACTGTAGCTACGGTAGTAACCTACACTATATATAGAAAGAAGAATTTTAGGATATAATATCTAATGAAATTTTTAATTAATTCAGAAAGGACAGTAGCTATGACTATATATGATTTTTCAGCAAAGGATCTTAGTGGTAAAGAAGTTTCATTAGCAGATTTCAAAGGAAAGGTTCTAATAATTGCAAACACTGCAAGTAAATGCGGATTTACTCCCCATACAAGGATCTGCAAAAGCTATATGAGAAGTATAAGGAAGAAGGGTTAGAAATTTTAGGCTTTCCCTGCAATCAATTTGATGAACAGGAACCAGGTAGCAACGCTGAAGTGAAAACTTTTTGTGAAGTAAATTATGGAGTTAGCTTTAAGATATTTGAGAAGATAGAGGTTAAGGGAGCAAATGCTCATCCCCTATTTAAGTATCTTGTTAGTCAGGCGCCTTTTGAAGGCTTTGATAAGAGCACTCCTATGGGCAAGATTCTTTATAGTGTAATTAGCGAAAAATATCCGGAGAATCTAGTGGGAGATGCAATAAAGTGGAACTTTACCAAGTTCCTAATTAGCAGGGATGGCCAGGATATAAAGAGATTTGAGCCTACGGCAGAGCCATTGGATATGGAAGAGGATATTAAAAGATTGCTAGCAGTTAGAAGTTAGANGTTAGATGTTAGATCTCAGAGCCTGCTGGCTCTGAGATTTTATTTTATTATTTCAATGAACTTCATGGAGGTGGGGGAGAGGGATACATTTTTTAGAAAGCAGACTCCTATACTTCTGGCTGGAATTTCTTCTTTTAATTTTACCTCATATAGTAGGCTCTTTTCTAAGTAGTCCTTGGAAAATTCTTTAATAACACAGGCTACTCCTAAATTGATTTTGGCAAGTTCTAAGAGTAAGTCATGGGAGCCAAGCTCAATTTCAGCTATAAGCTTAATACCCTTTGATAAGAAGTAATTTTCTATGTACCGCCTAGAGTTTGATTTATGCTCTAACAATATTAGGGGTAATTCTGCTACTTGGGAAAGGCTTAAAGGCATGGAGTTATTAGTAAGAAAGCCTTTTCCGCAGACAAAGATATCATGAATAGTTAGACATTCTCTAATTTCTATACTGCCATCACTAATAGGTAAGTTACAAATAGAAAGATCTAGCTCCCCAGATTTTAGCATGGCACAAAGTTCTGGAGTGGTGCCATTCATTATTTTAAATTTGATACTAGGAAACTGATTATGAAACTTCTCCAGGTAAGGTAACAAGTAGTGCTTAGATATAGTATCTCCTACACCTATTCTTAATTCCCCAGCCAGAAGGTTTTTTGTTTCTAGAAGTTTTTGTTCTGCTGTATTAATTAAGTTAATAGCGGAATTACTATATTCAAATAGCATTTGTCCTTCCTTGGTCAGGGTTACTCCTCTTGGAGTTCTTGTAAAAAGTCGTATGTCTAACTCTGTTTCAAGCTGTGCAATAGCCTGGCTAACTGCCGGTTGAGTCATGTATAATTCCTTAGCAGCCTTGGAAAAACTATTACATTGGGCAACTGTGCAAAATATCCTGTATAGATCTAATTTTATAGACATATAAGCACTCCTTATATCTAATATCACTCTTACTTATTTTACTTATACCATAAAAGTGTAGTATATTACAAGAGTAGGAAACAAAAAATATTGTAACGAAAAGTATAAGGAGCGGTTTAGATGGAAAGAGTAGTAGGAACAGTGTCTAGAGGTCTTATAGCACCAATTATAAAAGAAGGAGCAGATATCGCAGAGATAGTAGCCAGCACTGTTTTAAAGGCTTCACAAGTAGAAGGTTTTTCAATAAGGGATAAGGATATTGTAGCTATAACAGAATCGGTAGTTGGCCGNGCGCAAGGAAACTTTGCCAGTATTGATAATATTGCTAAAGATATAAATTCAAAATTTGCTGAAGATACTATCGGAGTAATTTTTCCTATTTTAAGCCGTAACCGATTTGCAGTTTGCCTTCGAGGTATAGCCAAAGGAGCAAAGAAAATCGTTTTAATGCTCAGTTACCCTTCTGACGAAGTAGGTAATCATTTAGTGGATATAGATGAGCTAGATGAAAAGGGCGTGAATCCTTGGACGGATACTTTAACAGAAAANCAGTTCCGTGAATATTTTGGATATAAGAAGCACACCTTCACTGGTGTAGATTATATAGATTATTACAAGTCTTTAGTAGAGGAATATGGCATTGAATGTGAAATTATTTTCTCAAACAATCCAAAGACTATATTAGACTATACAAAGAGTGTCCTTGTTTGTGACATTCATTCAAGATCTAGAACAAAGAAAATACTAAAGGCTAATGGTGTTGAAAAGCTCTATGGTTTAGATGATATATTAACAAGCCCTATTGATGGCAGCGGCTATAACCAAGAGTATGGTCTTTTAGGTTCCAACAAGGCAACAGAGGATACTGTTAAGTTGTTTCCAAGGGACTGTCAGCCTATAGTAGATAAAATTCAAGCCTTAATTAAAGAGAAAACAGGAAAAACCATAGAAGTTATGGTTTATGGCGATGGAGCCTTCAAAGATCCAGTAGGCAAGATATGGGAACTTGCAGATCCAGTTGTATCTCCTGCCTATACTTCAGGTCTTGAAGGAACACCTAACGAAGTAAAATTAAAGTATCTTGCAGATAACGATTTTGCCCATTTAAAAGGGGAAGAACTGAAAAAAGCCATTGCTGACTATATAAAAAATAAAGATGGAGACCTTAAAGGATCTATGGTTACTCAGGGAACTACTCCTAGAAGACTTACAGACCTTATTGGTTCACTTTGCGATTTAACCTCTGGAAGTGGAGATAAGGGAACACCAATAGTTTATATTCAAGGATATTTTGATAATTACGCTAATTAATATAAATAATATAATGGACAATCGAGGAAGAAATACTCCTAGATTGTCCATTGTTTTTTTAAAAGCTAGTCCTTTTTTATATAAAGGCTTTTATTTTCAAACCATAGCCATAGTGAAAATACAAGTTCAAATATAATCATAACTATTGAAAGTATAACTGGATTGAAGATAAGGCCTACTATAAAGGAGCTAAGAGCTACTACTATAGACATTACAAAGTAGGCTTTTGACTTATAGAGCCATCCAAAAGGTAATAAATGTGNGCCAAAAATAACTGCCATAACCATCAACATCTTATCAGGAACTGTAGGATATACCCACATAGGAATTAGGATATACAAGATTTGATTAATAGAAAATAATAATCCTAATTTATTGAGAGGGTTATCCTTAGGGGAAAATTCTGCCTTTTTCTTATATGATCTTTGAAATCATATAAGAAAAAGGCAGAAGTGGTGTTAAGGCGCAGAAGGTTAATAGGTTTTGGCCTTCAACAGTTTTTATAGGCAATAGCCAAATAATTAGTACAAGGGACCATATAAAAACAGAAGCAATAATAATATGGAGTCCCCTTTTACTTCTTTTGGCTAAGTCTAGTCGCATTTCATCTAAATTCATAGTTTCATCCTCCGTTTGTTCTTAGTCATCATCCAATTCATAGGATTGGTACATATTGTCACTGATATAAAGATAGATTGCTGTAGGTACAGATTCTTTCTTGGGGTCTATAGTATATAACTTCTTTCCTGTGTATTTATTGAAAGAATCTATTGGATAGATAACAGTATCTTCATCAATAAATGTTTTTGGTATATCGTTTCCTGATTTAATATAGTTACGGTCAAAACATTTAATTTTACTAGGTAAAGCAAAGGGGTTCCATACCCCGTAAAGATATCGGTTTGCAACTAGCAAGGACAATAAGATAAAAAGGACTATGAATACTATTATCTTTAATATTTTGATTTTTCTCATAGATCTCCCCCTAGTTATTTATCTTCCTATAAGAGCAGTAAGTCATCCTTTAGTAGAAAGTGAATAAAAGCCTCTCTTACAAGGATTATAACATGAAAAGGAAACATTTAACAAGGATGGATTTTNTAAAATTTAAATATATATTCATTAAAAATTTAAAATATTACAATATTTATACTCCAGCCTTAAAATTATAAACAGGTCGGATTATTTTAAGAATATCCACTGTATCCTTAACGTTTCTAATAATTTCTTCAATAGGCTTATAGGCCATTGGAGCTTCGTCTAGGGTAGATTCACTAACGGAAGTAGTATAGATTCCTTCCATGGATTTTTTATATTCTTCCATAGACAGTTTTTCCTTAGCCTTGCTTCGGCTCATAAGCCTGCCAGCACCATGGGGAGCGGAATAGTTCCAATCCGGATTGCCTTTGCCAACAGCTAATATACTGCCGTCTCTCATGTTTATAGGAATAAGGACTTTTTNTCCTTCATAGGCAGAAATACTTCCCTTTCGGATTATATTGTCCTTAAAGTTTATATAGTTATGGATGGTGGTAAAGTGATTAAAATCAGCTAATCTTTTGCCAAGAATCTTTTCTAGTATAATGCTAGCCATAGTTTCCCTATTTAGACTGGCATATTCTTGGCATATGTTCATATCGTGTAAATACTGCTCCCTATAAACTCCAGTTAAAAAGCATAGGTCTTTTGGATAGCTTGGTTTCAAGGCATCATACTTTGCCTTCAGTTCCTTTAAGGCCCTTTGAATATCCTTTCTTTTTCCCATTTCCTTATATTCTTTGATTATTCTTTCCCTTTTAACATAGTAGTCTTCTTTACCGGAGCAAAGATCTATTGCTAATTTCTGATAGTGCTCAGCCACTTGTTTTCCAAGGTTTCTGCTACCTGAGTGAATTACAAGATACAAGTTGTCTTGGTCATCCTTACCCAACTCGATAAAGTGATTTCCGCCACCAAGGCTACCTATGCTTCTTTCAATTCTTTTTGTATGCTTTAGACTTCTGTAGCAATGAAGTTCCTGAAGCTTTGGAAATCTTACCATTGGTCCTTCATGAACCGCCATGCCTGAAGGAATAAATTTATGAATTATACTATCAAGTTCACTTAAATCTATATCCATTTTGCCTAATTCCACTGTAAGCATTCCGCAGCCTATATCTACTCCAACAATGTTAGGTATAACCTTCTCTCCTAAATTTGCAGTAAAACCAATTACACAGCCTTTTCCTGCATGNGTATCTGGCATTATAGCTATCTTGCAGCCTTGGCAAAAATCCTGATTACACAGTTCCATAATCTGAGATATAACCTCAGGCTCTAATAGATCGGTGTATACTTTAGCGCTATTATACTTTCCTTTAATTTCAATCACCTTAAAAACTCCTTTAAATTAAAATATTCTTTATTTTTTGTACTATAAAATCTTTAGCTGCAATAAGGTATTACCATATATTATAACATATGTAGTTATTTCTTTATAAGAATTTTATAATAGAAGAATGTATAAAATTATTTATTTTGAGAAGTTTTGATAAATTATTTAGGAAATCTTGATTAATATAACTAATTTTACTATAATTTTATAAGAAGGAGGGGATTAAATGAAGTTTTGTACCAATTGTGGAAGTCAATTAAGTGATGGAGCAAATTTTTGTACTAATTGCGGTACAACACAAGTTGCTCAAAGTCAGCAGGTAAAAGAATCGACAGTAAAAAAGGTTATTGCTAGTTGCAAATCAAAGCTTATGGCTAATAATAGAGCCAAGCTGTTACCTTTTGCTATTGGAGCATTAGTTTTGATAATAATAGGAGTTTTCTTTTTTAAAGGGGATGAGAATAATTTAGGTATCCTCAAGCCTGAGTGCTTTAGAATTTATGAAAAAGGCAAGTGGGGATTAATTAACAACAAAGGTAAAGTAGTTATTAAACCTAAATATGATGACATTGAAAATATGTATAATGGTTTAGCAGCAGTTGAAGTAGATGGAAAATGGGGATATATTAATTCTAAAGGTGAGTTGGTTATAAAACCTGTTTTTTATAAGGCAGGCCCCTTTAACCATGGTGCTGCTCCTGCAGTGACAAAAGATTTTAAGTGGGGATTGGTAAACAAAAAAGGTGAGTTTATAGAGCTGTCAGAATATGAGTATATAGAACCTGTTATGGAGGGTCTAGCTCTAGTGAAAAAGGACGGTAAGTATGGCTATATCAACACTAAGGGAAAGTTNGTAATAGATACAAAGTATGATTCAGCAACTTCATTTTTAAATGGATATGCAGTAGTTGAAGAGGAAGGTGATACCTTCTATATAAATAAAAAAGGTAAAAACAAATTTAAAAAGACCTTTAGAACAGCGNAACCTTTTAGTGAAGGATTAGCATTTGTACGAACAGAAGGCAGTTATTTTTATAGTGGAGGTGCATATATAAACACTAAAGGTAAAATAGTTTTCCAAACCATAGATAGTGGCCAATTTTCAAATGGATTAGCTCCTGTTTATGATAGTAAGCAAGGAAAGTATGGTTATATAAATAAAAAGGGCAAGNTTAAAATAAAAGCTCAGTTCGAAGAAGCTAGCGTATTTAGTGATGGACTTGCAATTATTGAAGAAGACGGAGAGTATGGTTATATAAACAAAAAGGGCAAGGTTGTTATAAAACCAGGCTTTGAAAGAGCTGAACCATTTTTAAATGGATTGGCATATGTAAGAACTGAAGATGGATGGGGCTATATAAATAAAAAGGGAAAGATGATTTGGCAGTATAAGGAATAGCCTAATTCACTACTATAGAAAAAATTTAAAAAGCTTGTTCCTAGTAAAAAAACTAAGAACAAGCTCTTTTTATATATTTCCCAAACTAACACGATTCAAGTACCTAGCAGCCCTTTCCTGAGCCTTATACATAAAGCCTAGATCTGTAGCAGGATTATCCATTTTATATCTAGGAAAATACCGTGAAAGATGAAGAGGAATATCCTGATTGATATTGGAAAGAAATTTTGCTATTTCTTCAATGTCTTCAATATTATCATTTTCACCAGTNACCAGCAGTGTAGTAATCTCTACATGGCAATGCTTTGCAGCTAGTTCGATAGTCTTTAGCACTGGCTTCAGGCTGCCACNGCAGATATTTTTATAGTACTTGTCATTATAGCTCTTTAGATCTATATTCATTGCGTCTACATAAGGGAGCAACTGTTTAAGTGGTTCTTCACTTATGTAACCATTGCTTATTATTGCTACAGAGCTATCTTTTTTAGTTTCCTTTAGCAGTTTGGAACAATCATAAACATATTCATACCAA
>JGI24710J26742_10002515_pt1 | contig 16127 bp, 16 predicted proteins | sample BioPla2DNA2_FD_26742 | JGI IMG/M metagenome (IMG submission 26742) | reverse complement strand
TAATATTAACCACCATAGTATATAATTGGATCGTTTTGTACAGCAAGCATGGTAATAACATATGAAAAGACGAGTGGAGGTAAGTATATGTCTAAAGTCCCAATTTCCGAAGTAAAACCAGGTATGGTTGTTGAAAAACCCGTGTACTCACCAATTGATAACAAGCTGTTACTAACATATGGTACAAGGCTCCAAGAGTCAATGATTAAGAAGCTTAAGTCGATTAGGATTAAGGAGTTAGAGATAGCGGATCAGTATACTATATTTGTAAAGCCAATTGAAAAGATGGCAGTTTCTCTGAAAGACACATATGAACATGTAATCAGAAAATATTCTTCTGAACAGCTAGCAGGGAATCTTACTGATGATATGGTTGATATAATACGTATGGTTAAAAATACAGTGAGCAAAATATGCTTGAATATAGATATTTTAGAGCTTTGCTTTCAAATGAAAGTTCTTAAGGATAATCGACTCTTTAAGCATGCTATTCATACATCTGTTTTTTCTGGAATTGTTGCAGGCGCTCTCGATTTAAAAGATGATATGTTTGACATTATGGTTGGCGGTCTTTTACATAATATTGGTTGTGTTGAAATGCCCTTCCTCATTGGATTAGANNANANGAAAACCCCAGGAGGAACTTTTATGGAAAGAACACCCTTCCTATGGATATTATTTCTCACTACAGCAGAATATTTCAAGATCAATCGCTGAAATTATTTTACAGCATCATGAGAACTGGGATGGTACAGGATATCCAAAACAACTCAAAGGGGAAGCAATTGCATTAGGTGCTCGTATTGTTAACGTATGTAGTATGGTAAGTCACCATATACACTTTGAACATATGCAACCGTATGAATCTATGGAATATCTCTATTGTGGAAGTAATATATTTTTCGATCCAAAGATTGTTGATACATTCATTAGTACTATTACACTATATCCATTAGGGGCATTAGTTCGCCTTACAACAGATGAAGTTGGAATCATTTCAAATGTTAGATATAACCGTGGTCCACGACCAATTATTACGGTATACTTCAATCGTTTTAATAAACCACTTTCAGAACCGACTAAAATTGACTTGGGAAAAGAGCGTACTATCTTTATCAAGGAGATATTAGACTAGATAAATCGATAATAAACAAAGTAAGTGTCTCTGCGATAGTAAAGACACTTTTTTTGCTAAAAATATTGGGTTTACTGGCCCCTCATACTAAAGTATGAGGGGCTTTTGCTGTAAAATCATCCTTTCGAATGATGTTTTTTAGAGATTATTAGTTATGATTTATATAGGAGGAGGTATGATGAAAATGAAATCAATTCGTAAACGGCGCAATGGATATGCCATACTGTTCACGGCCGGTATATGTATGGCGGTGTGGCTGAGCATTTCATCTATGTCAGAAGTGGTTTTCGTCTTTGGGACTATCAGTTTTATCTTTTTATTGTTATTACTGAGAGAAAGCCGTTACCTCTATGATGCAACCCTCATTTGGGAGAATCGCATCATTGTAATACCTTTTGCTCTCATCTCAACAACTAGCCAGCAAATTAAAAAAGATATCGAGGAAAACATTGTATCTACTTTTGGAATTCTGCTGGGCAGTGAAATCTACCGATGGGGTCTTGACGGGATATATGGTGTACGACTGCACACCGTCCAAATTAATCAAGAAAGAATGTATCTGACATTTGGAGACGCGGCTCAAACTATGAAGGTAGAATTGCTTCATGGAATGACTGGGAAGCAGGCGGTAATGGATGCCGCACAAAAGCTACTTCATGAAACCGGTGTAGCGGTAGACATTACAGGATGGTAACACAAGAAAAATACAAACAATGGAATTACTGCATCCAGAGTGATGGTAGGTCCATTGAAGGAGGAAACATATGGGTAAAGATTGTTCATATTGTGGTTCGGTTTTGCCTAAAGGATTTGATGACCTTGCCTACTGCGTATTCTGTGGTAAAAAGCAAGTCCAATACATATGTTGTAGTCANTGTGGTATAAATAATCCCACTGGTATGCTTTTCTGTCTCAACTGTGGGCAGAGTATTGATGTAGAGCTTACACAGAGTATACAGACTACACAGGGTGTTGATCCTGCACAGAGTGTACAAGTTATAAAACCGACCCAGGCAGTGTTATTGTCTAAGAGAAAACCAGTTAAAAAGAAACAAATATTTTATGCATTTGTAGCGGTTTTCACAGCCCTTACGATAATCATAACCACAGTTATTAAGCCATGGAAATACATAGGCGGTAATGGTAAGGAGGAAATAAAGTTTATTGAAGTGTCAGGCACAAAGGAAGTAAATCAAACTTTTGATTTTGGACTTAAAATTCATGCGGATGAAAACGCTCTTGATATAGACCGCACCTTTACNGCTGTGAAGATAGAGGATGACAATAGGCTGATAGAACTTACTGAGCAGCTTGAGGATCAGACTGGTGTAGTGCTAGAGGCATTTGAGATTGATGCTGGATTAGCACCGGACGAGTCCTTTCCAGACATATATACCATGACCTACGACCNGAAAAAACTTGGCATACCCGAGTCGCTCTACGGCCATCTTAGCGTGGTAAGGCTAGGTGATGATGGTACACAGTATCCACTGGTAACTAAGTATGATGGGACATCACTCATATGTAGTAGCGATCAAAATTCCTTGTTTTTAATTGTGGTGACGGGACTTCTGACCTTTGGTCCACTTGCAATTTATACCTCGCAGGAAATGATGAAATACGGTATAAAGGGTTCATCTAAGTATAGCTCAATTACCTTGTGCGATGGGCGTTACAGGCTGATGTGGCCAGAAACCATGGGTGTAGAGAATGAAGANGCTGTCGAAAAGCTGATTGATGATATGCAAGTAGAATATCAGTTACACTTTAAAAGCAAAGGCTTCAAAAGCCGTAAGGAGTTGATTGAAAAAATCGCGACCCTAGACCCAAATAAGAAATGGAGGGATAATGCGAAAAAAGCTTTCGGCGACCTATATTCCGACAAGGAATTCAATGCCCTACTTGAAAAATATATGGATTCTACATGGCAGGATCAAAATTTACTGCCTTATACTGTGCTTATTTATAAGAGGGCAATCATGGCGGCAGACGATTATTTACGCAAGGTGCGTTCCCTTGATATGAAAGAAAGAACTTTGGATTTAGTAATTGACCCGAATCTTATGGATCTGGCCTTAATGAGAGCGCTTAATTTGCGTCAACCCTTCATCCTTCTTTCGGGTTATGACCTTGCTTTCCCCAAGAATGACAATGATTATAATAAGGCAAAGAAGAAAGATTCGGTGCAGGCTCAAACAGTGGCAAATGTATATCTTACTCTTGTTCACGAGATGTTTCATGTTGTTCAGGCGGAACAGGTAAGGTTACGATTAGAAGTGTATACGTCTTATTTTGAGGCAACGGCGGTGACTTTTGAAAAAGAGGCATTTGATTACTTTAAAAAGCATAAGACTGATGTCTTTTATGATAAGCTTAAATATGAGGAGTCATTTATAAAACATTATGAAACTCTTAAATTACCGCTTGGAAGCGGTGCAAGTTACTTTGATACTGATGCGTACATACAGCAAGGTTATTTACTTTCAGAATTTGTGGTCTATCTGCGGGATAAATACTTTGCAAGTAAGCCCAATAAACTTATAGAAAATGTGGTTAGCAGTCTAAGAGCGTGCTCGGGTTACTTTGATGCCTTACGGAATGATGAGCTGCTCTTTATAACCTCACTATGCAAGGCAACAGGAAAAAGCAAGGATGTATTAGCANAGGATTATGAAGAATGGTTGCTGATAAATGATACAAACATTCTCCTTCGTACTTATGCGATTGAGGGGAAAAAGCCCGCTGATTCCATACCTGATCTTGTAAAAGGGAGTGTGTATAAGCTTTCTACAACCGATAAGAGCCTCTCAGTAAAAATTGAATCGACTTATAAGCCATTGTCATCAGCGGCGAAAATCTTGGATATTAATAAGGGTGATAAAACCGAAGAAGCTTATCTTGTAATCGTACAAGACAATGAGGANGTTTTGAAGAACAAGAAGATAAGGCTATTTTACTACCCTGATATAAATAATAAAAAAAGTATAGAACTCAAAGAAAAATACACGGTTATTGAGGAAGTCACAACACAGAAAACGGGTATTCTTGAAGTTTGCAGCTATCACGAAGATAAAGAGTATTCGAGCGTAAATTACGTATTTCTTCTTACTAAACCTGATGCACCCAAGCTTACCATAAACAATGGTAAACTTCAAATAAGCTGTGAAGATAGCAGTGGACATTTAAAAAATGGGTTGATTGACGGCTATGCCCTAACTGTGATTGATAGCAAGGGCAACTCAGTTTTATTGAAGACTGATAAAAGCTCTGTTGATATACCGCTGACCGACTCAGGTTCTATTGACATAAAGAACGATGCCATAGCCGGAAACGTGTTGATGTCTGAGGGATCCGATACAGGTAAAGTTACGGATGTTTATGACGTAGATGCATATAACCGTGCCTTGGACACTCTGACGGGCAGCCAGATGGCATACTCTGCATATTATAACGAATTTATCAAAGATGATGACAACACAATAAATGGACCTATCGGTAAGGAAGCAAAGCTTGAGGGGGCAGCTCAAACCGACAAAATGGTTGACCTTGTCGGAACTTGGAAAGGACTAATTTTGAATTCACAGCCTATAACAATGAATATCAAGGACGGCGGCTCAAGCGGATATCAGTATAGGATTGAATTCTCACTCTATGGCGATGAGATGTTATTTGCAGGTGATGATAAGGGTGATGGTACGGTAACCCTATATATGGCTATGCCTGAGGCACCGGATTCATGGATGGAATATTCAACGCTTATTATCAATTCTGAGAATGAAATACTGATTACCTTCTGCAGCGGAGTTGTCAAGAGGCAGAAATAAGAAAGGAGCAGCATTATGAAGATAAATTATTGTGGAAAATGTGGCGCAGAACTTTGGACAGGCTCCAACTTCTGCACAAGTTGTGGCTGGAAGCTGCCTGATGAAGCCCAAATGAAAATAATTGAGTCTATGAACCAAGTAAGGCAGAGCAATACAGAAGTGTCTGTAGTTACGCCGTCTACATCCTTAGAGTCAAATGATATAGGAGCATCTTCAGATGAAAGAAAATGCATCAATTGCAAAAATACTCTACCGGAAAATGCGGAGTTTTGCACTCAATGCGGTTTGAAACAGAAAGAAGTTGCATCAATATCCGAAAAATGGTGCATTTATTGTGGTAAGGTCATGAGCGTAAATGATATGTTCTGTGCAAAATGCGGAGCAAATCAGAATCCGAATGTTCAGCAACAGTATTATGCCCAGGCAAATCATAACTCCAATGCTCCTCGGCAAGGATATGCACAGACAGTTCCTGTTTTGAATACAACTAAGAAAAAATCCTATGGTGGCCTTATCGCAGTNTTGGTTATGATATTATTCATTACTTCAATCGTAGGTGGATTGTTGATTTTTGGCATTGGTGGTGTTAAGGCAGAGGAAATGAGCGGCATATGGTCTATTGGATTTACCCTTACAGATATGAAGGATGACATGAACTATTATGATTACAGCGATTACATAGGCGAAACAACCGAGGGAACGCTGATAGTCGATCTTGACGAGGATGGTAATGGTACAGCTAAGCTTGTGACAAGGATAGATGGTAGTGATTATGACTATGAAGTAATGAATGCCAAGTACAAAAGGGGAAAGCTTGTCTGCATAACTGATACGACATCGGAAATCATCGAGTTCACAGGCAATGTAAGAAAAAAAGGCGATAGCTACAAGGTAAGCGGCAAATTTAAGATGAGCTTCATTGATGATNTAGAAACATTTGCATCAGGAAAATGGACGGCAACAAAAGACATTAATAAGATTGTTGATACTACACAAGAAAATAGTAGTAGCAAAAGAGATAAGACTGTTGATGAAGAATCAATAGAAGAAGTTAATTCAAATCTGGCTGTTTATGCAACCGTGCTTGAAATTCTTGGAGAGTGGGAGGGCACTGCTATCCTCACTTCTTTCACAGGCTATGAAGAAAATCGAGCTTGGTTATTGGAAAATAATGCGCCTGAGGATGTCATTGAACAGTTTGATAANATGAAGGGCAAGGAATCCCCTATCTTTCTGGAAATTGAAGATGATTACGGATGGGATGTTTCCCTTGATGTCGAGCCTATGGGTAACCTATCTATTTCAGATTCGGATTTCGGTTACGATGAAAACGATCTTGAAATAGACGGAAAAATGAAGCTTGAAAACGGNAAATTCCAGCTTGTTCATTCTGAAACTGAGGGAGACAAGGGTTCGGCTACTTTCAACTTTAGAGGTTCCGTATTGACAAATGATGACGGTAGCTACGCTCTTAAAGGTTCACTTACTCTATCAATGACATTTGGAAGTGAAACAGTTCCTTTTGAAATGGTGTTTGATTATGATATGCTTCGGAATTTGAATATGGAAGAATAGTAAAAAGCATATTATGTGAAAGATTCTAAAGGGGGATAATCAATGGATAAATATTGTGCAAATTGTGGAACTGAGTTAAATTTTAAAGCTGTATTTTGCGGAAAGTGCGGTAGACCTTTGGCAAATCAAAGTCACAGCAATGGCCCTATATCAAATTATAATATGCCAGCATGCGTCGGTTTTTCCAACCATATAAACAATCCGGAGGTCATGAAGACAATAGAAGATATAGATAAAAAAGGACGTGGTTGTATATACATCGGTATTCCGCTCCCATTAATCATTTTTCTAATTGTCAGCTTTGCTACCGAGGAAGTAAAAACAGTGGATGCGCTTGTTTTTGGCGGCGGAATATCACTTGTGTTTGTGTTGTTTTACTTTTTTGGCAGTTTTCTTAACAACCCAAAGCGCAGTTGGGACGGTATTGTTATTGATAAAAAAACCAAAAACAAAAGCAGACGAATGCGTGATGGTGATATACAGAATTATGTCCAATATACGATATATTTTCGTACCGATAGCGGGAAAAAGAAGTTAAGTGTAAGTAAATCCTACGGAGATCCTAATTACAGAGATTACTATGATTATCTGAATATCGGTGATCGTGTCCGTTATTATCCTCAGCTGGCCTTTAAATATGAAAAGTATGACAAAACAAACGACAGTGTAATTCCTTGTATGTTCTGCAAAACAATAAATGATATACACAACGACCGTTGTGAAGTTTGCAATAATTTACTGTTCAAATAAAAAATGCAGACAGCAGTAACCACGTTGGTGGCCCTTTACGGCTGGCCAGGGTTTATGATTGGCAGCTAGATGTATTATGACCAAGGATATGATTAAAAAGGAGTGATACATATATGTATTGTTATAATTGCGGAGCAAAGCTACTAGAGGATGCTGGATTTTGCTCTGGATGTGGCAAGGCTGTGAATTTGGAAAAACTGAAACAGATAGAGCCTAGGCAGTCAGTATCTTTTTTGTCTCCACAGGGCAGCATAGATTTGGTCGGATTTTCCGATAGGTGTAATTCGCCGGAGATACTGGCTGCTGTACAGAAAATCAGAAGATCTTCTGTAGGTTTTATGTGGGTATTATTTTTTTTACCTCTCATCGGTTTTCCTATTGCCGGTCTGCTGATGGATGATTTACCGTTTGGAGAATCCCTAGTTATCGGCATTGGCATTGCGTTTGTCATGCTTATCGTTAACCTGCTAGCTTTCCGAAGAACCAAGCAACCCATGTGGGAGGGCGTGGTCGTCAACAAATATAGCAAGGAGAAAAGAGAGAACAGGGGTGGAGAGGATGATAACTGGGGAACCTATACAGAATATATCACAGTCATCAAGACTGACACTGGCAAGAAAAAGACCATAGTGGAATATGATAGCAGACGGTCTATGTACGATTATCTTTCCCTAGGCGACAGGGTTCGCTATCATCCAAGATTCGGTACATATGAGAAATACGATAAATCTAAAGATTGTATAATCTACTGCAACGTTTGCACCGTGATGAACCCCATACAAAATGACCGATGCAAGCGGTGTAATAATTTATTATTTAAATAAATGATTGTAAAATAAATTATGTTGCAGAGGTCATTTAAGACTTCTGCAACATAATAATTTTCAAAAAATATTAGGATCAAAGTCGTTTTAACGGGAATAATAGACTACAAGAGGTATTGATTTTTCTTTAAAGAAAAATCCTCCTTGATAACCATAAAGTGGACTCTCGGTTGAACTATATTTTGGAAGTGTCAATTTAATACAATAAGTACCTGGACCACCTTCCTTTTGAGATGCCTTTATTAGAGGGGATTCAAATCTCCATGGAACAGATGCTGTGAAATAAACATAAAAGTAGTTTGTCTGATAATTTAACCAATAGGTATTATAGCGAACATTTTGAGCACCTATATTTACGTCATAAAATTCAGGTGATTTAGACTGCTTGATATTAATATCAATAGAAACATTGAACTTATCCGATGACAAAGTTATTTTCGCATTTCTATCCGTGAGTGTATTGTTTTTCGCTATATTAATGACAACTGACTGGTCATCAGATGACCCTGCCCCCGATGTTTTTGAAAAGGTTACAAATGAATTGTTGCTTTTTATCTTCCAAGACTCGATGGACTTAAATTTTAGTGTGACACTCTGTTTTTTGAAATNGTATGTTGTATTNATCTTATTAGTAAGCTTAAGAGCTTCATTTTTATCAATTCCGTTTTGTGTAATCGTTACTGTCTGATAACTACCATTCTTCATATTTTGAACTATAAAATATCCAGTACGCGAGTAGTCACTTGAGTTTTTATCCATGGTAAACCAGATTGTGGAAGAGCCATTTCCAGATTTACTTCCACCATAGCCCTGACCCTCAAATCGTAGCCAACCACTTACTGAATTCGTCACCAACCATGGGCCCTCCGTATAAATATAAAAATACCCTCCAGTTTGGTCCCAATCAAAGTTTAAGCTCGATGAAGATACTCTTATGCTGCTATTGGCCGCCTCTGCTTTGCTTGCAGATGAATATGTGAATAGCATACATAAAATGAAAGCCGCTGTAAAACAGGTAAAAATCTTTTTCATTGTAAACCCTCCTTTAATCGATTTGGTTATTGAATTGGTCAAACAGTAACTTGACAANCAAATTATAACATAATATGTAAATTAAAACAAGCAATATTGTTATTTTTTTACATATTTATAAAGTAGAGGTGATTTTATGCTAAAAACCCAATGATGTAGACTGATTTCGAGTAAAGCCTTATCTATGATGTNTTTGAGATATAGTAAAACATGAGCAAGACACAAATAAGAGTATAATAAGAAAATAGAGGAATGGAATTAAGTGGGTAAATAAATATTAAGGCTGACTACTGTTGAGATTTAATACAAATAGTGGTATATTCAAATAAGTATTTATTACAATACAAAGAAGTGTGACATACAGGTGTCATACTTCTTATGCTATATTGGTAAAAAGTGCGAGGATGAATATATGAATAGAGGAAAAGTAGAAATATCATTTGAAGAAGCAAGAAGGTTTCTGGTGAATTATCACAACCTAAATGAAGTAAGAGAATATAGGGGGATAGATGGGATAATTCAGTGCTTTCGGCAATTAAAAAGTATACAATATGATCCGCTGAATGTGGTAGGTCGTAATGCGGATTTGGTCTTACAATCACGAGTGAGTGACTATGAGCCTTCCATGCTATATGATTTACTCTACCGCCAGCATAAATTAATTGATGGATTTGATAAAGAAATGTGCATTTACGAAGCTGATGAGTATGTTAGTTTTGCTAGAGTTAGAAAAGCAAGTGTAGAATGTACAGAAGCCACATTGGCATATAGAGGACAGTTAGATGCTTTGAATATATTGGAAGAGGTAAGAGATTATATTAGGAAAAATGGGGTGACCTCTAGCAAGGATTTATCAGTTGGAGAGAGTAAAGTAAGTAGATGGGGACATAAAAAGCTATCAAGTGCCGCCTTAGATTACTTATATTGCAGGGGAGAGTTAGCTGTAAAAGAAAAAAAAGGTACACAGAAGTATTATGACTTTACAGAGAATGTAATACCAAAGGGTTTTTTGGAGAGGGATGACTTTTTAGAAAATAAAGAATTCCTTGAATGGTATATCAGACGAAGAATACAAAGTGTGGGTCTGCTATGGAACAAAAGAGGGGGCGCATGGCAAGGCCATTATTTATCCGATAAGAAAACAAGGGAGAATGTAATAAACAGTTTAGTAGATACAAAGAAACTACAGGAAGTTTATATTGAAGGAATTGATACACCATTTTATTTTCCATATGAGGCTGAATGCTATTTTGCTTATCCCAATAAGGGGCTTGTCAAGTTTTTAGCGCCTCTTGATAATATGTTATGGGATAGGGAAATGATTAATAGAATATTCGATTATAATTATCGATGGGAAGTATATACTCCTGTTGATAAGCGTAAATATGGATATTACGTTCTGCCAGTTCTATATGGGACAAAACTGATTGCCAGGTTTGAACCCTATAAGAGTGAAAAGGACCAGCCATTTATGATTAAAAACTGGTGGTGGGAACCTGGGATTATTGTCACAGATATGATGTTAGATCAAATTCATCGTTCAATCAAGAACTTTGCAAGGTATTTGTCTGTTCCATGTAAGGAATCATATACAAATGTAATTTTAAAACAGAAGGTGTAGGAAATGTAGGAGGCACAATAGAAGAACAGCTACATGGTGTACTAAATGATATGGAAAACCGTTAAGAAAAGTAAACATGTAATTCAGAGTATTTATATTTGGAGGGGTGAATAAAATGAATAAAAATTCAGTAGCNTACTGTGGATTGATATGTAGCTTGTGCTGCATAGATGGAAGTTGTAACTGTAAATCCAATAACAATTGTGGAAAAAGATTAAGTTCAGAGGGGTGTTATCAGTATGATTGCTGTACATCAAAAGGCATCAACGGATGCTGGGAATGTGCCGATTCTCCTTGTGGCAAGGATATGCTTGCCATAGATAAAATTAAAATGAGAGCATTTGTTCGATGCATTAAAGAAGAAGGCATTCAAAAGTTTATTGAGTATTTAGAGCAAAATAAAAAAGATGGAATTGTGTATCATAGAACAGGTATTGTTGGTGACTATGATTTGCCAAGTGAAAGCGAGGTTTTAAACTTGCTTAGGCGAATAAAATTAACATAATATGAATATTTCAAATTTCGATATGCCAATGAATANTTCAATTTTGATATTGATGATATAACAAGTCACCTCTTTACTTTTACTCTTGTTGCAATAATTATACCGATATCTGGGCGGCGGTTGATACCATGTGTGATCTGTTCCATTCACTGGCAGTAGCAGTAGCAGAGCATTTTGGTTTCATATATCGGCAGGATGAAGAAGATGGAATAATGCAGTATTTAAAAGAAGTAAAAGAGCAAATTTTGTGATATTATAAAATTAATTTATGTATCGGAATTGAAATATATCCCGTATTATGGAAAGGAGCTATTCATATGAGTAAACCACTGTCGGAAATGACACTAGAAGAACTTTGGAAACTGTTTCCTATTCAGTTGTCTGAGCACAAGGAGTATTGGAAGGATTGGTATCTAGAGGAAGAGAAACTTTTGTCCTCATTTCTTCCCAAGGATGTTAAAANATATCATATTGGGAGTACAGCCATAAACGGAATCTGGGCTAAGCCTATAGTTGACATTTTAGTGGAGGCCAAACCTACAGAACACCAAACTATTTACCAACTGCTACNTAAAAACAGTTACCTCTGTATGGCTCAAAGTAAAAATCGTATGGATTTTAACAAAGGTTATACCAGCGATGGCTTTGCTGAGCGTGTTTTCCACTTACACTTAAAGGACTTTGATAATCACGATGAGNTGTATTTCCGTGACTATCTGAACGACCATCCTGAAGTTGCTAAGGAGTATGAAGAACTCAAATTGTCCCTTTGGAAACCCTTTGAATTTGACCGTGACGGATATACAATGAAGAAAACAGATTTCGTTCAAAAANATACAAAGATGGCAATTGAAAAATATAAAGTAAGAGATATAAACAACTAATATAATTATGGACACAGAAAGTTGAATATTCTATAATATAACAAAGAGTACTGAATCTTAACAAAAATTTAAGAATCCTATACTCTAGAATACGAATAATAAATTATAAATCTGTATAATTAAGCTGAACTTATAACGAGATTTGGAAGTTTATAAAGAGCTTTTGCAAATATATAAAATGACGGAAACTTTGTTGAGCAGGGGGGTATAAAATGAAGGGACATAATTTGTTAAATTCTCGCAGGCTTTCTATTGTGGNATTTTCATTTTCCTTTGCCTATCTGCTTTCTTTTTTGTTTGAGGGACAGGTACTGTATAGTCTACTAGAAATTCATGAGTTAAATGTTTCTGTTTATATATTGGCGTCCATGATTTCACATTTCATTGGGCTTGTCACCTGTGGTCTGTTTGTCAAGTCCCAGATGGCAGCCAAAAGCATAATGCTCTGTGGCATGGGCTTATGTCTTGTTTCCACCGTCCCCTTCTTTTTTGCTCCATCCTTTCTATGGTTGGGCGGATTGATTATCAGCGCTTACTTTAGTGGTTGCGCCGTGGCCGCATGGGGATTTTTTCTCAGAGTCTTTACGCNCAAGAACGAGCGCATAAAGTCTTGCGCAGATGTTCTGATTTATTCCAATCTATTGATGATTGCAGTCAACGTGGTTGCTATGAATCTCTCACCATTTATCGGTCTAAGCCTAGCTATGTTTTATCTTGTGATTGGTATGGCCTTTATTTGGATGATACCNGTGGTGCTGGAAAAAGAGAAGAAAAAAACATATAGAACTAAGACTCATGGAGGCATTAAAAACCCCCTAATATTACTGTGTCTTTTTGTATTTATCATTACAATTAATTCTGGACTGATGTATCAGGTCATCAACCCTGCTTTTGAGCATCTAACAGGGTTGGTGAGTTGGTATTGGGCCTTACCTTATATAGTAGCGCTTGCTATTATGCGCAACCTGCCTATGAAAGCAAAGCGTTCTAGAACTTTGTATATTGGAATGGCAATGATTATGGGAGCATTTATTTGTTTTATGCTACTTCAGCGAAAGACTTTAGACTATCTGATTGTAGATACCTTGATGCTGGGTGCTTGTGGTGTTTTTGACCTTTTTTGGTGGAGCATCCTTGGAGAAATGCTAGATTATAGCGTCAATCCGGCACAAACATTTGGCATAGGACTTTCCGCCAATGTGTTTGGGGTATTTTGTGGGGGTGTTCTAGGAATGGCCATAACATCTATTGGGCTGCCTGGTGCAGAAGTTGCAGTGATAGCCCTTACTGTAGTTTGTGTTACACTGATTATGCTACCACCACTGAACCACCAGCTGGTTTTACTGCTGAAAAGCCATGTTTACCTTGCCGCCTATGACAATATGAGTCAGTCAGAGCAAACGGATATTGTTCGTCAAATTAAAACTCTTGACCCTCTGACTGCCCGTGAGCAGGAGGTATTGCAGTTAATCCTTTCAGGTAAATCTAACCGAGAAATTGCCGGGACTTTGTTTATCAGTGAGAGTACTGTAAAAACACATGCAAAGAATATTTTTTCTAAATATGATGTAGGTAGTCGTGCAGAACTTATTAGCACCCTGCTGAAGAATCAAAGGTTTCCAGACTTTCAGTAAGTATTCTGAAGGAGGAAATATATCAACTACCCATTTATATACATGATGTGCTATAATATACCAAAACACAATTGAAAGAGAGTATGGGTAGGAGGGAGAACAAAGGTGAGTGAAAGAGTAGCTAGAGCTGAAGAAATGTTCAAAGAGGGATTCGTATGTTCACAAGCTGTATTTGCAGCCTATTCTGAGATACTAGGCCTTGATAAGGACATGGCGTTAAAAATTGGAAATGGCTTTGGTGGGGGAATNGCAAGAAAGCAAGAGATATGTGGTGCAGTATCTGGGGCAATAATGGTAATTGGATTAAAGCATGGCAAAACTCATGCAGCAGATAATATATCTCATGAGAAGACATATGCTATGGTTGAAAGATTTTGTAGTGAATTTATCGAAAGAAACAAGTCAATCAATTGCCATGATATCTTAGGCTGTGATTTGACTGAGGCTAAGGAAAAAGGATTATTTCCTACAGTATGCTTAAAATGTGTTAGAGATGCTGCAGAGATAGTTGAATCCATTATATGATTAAGGACTTTCTTCTATCATATTTGGTTCAGCATATAAAAAAGTAACATGACAGCATGTAACTGATGTCTTGTCCTCTAAATAATTAATAATTGATAATTTCAATAATTTAATTTTTTCATCAAGCACTTGACTTGGAAGAAATTGGATGATATATTTGTATTTATAGAAATAAAACAACTTAATATTTTCTTCAGGGAGAGGTGAAATTCCTTACCGGCGGTAAAGCCCGCGAGCCATAAATGGCAGATCCGGTTAGTTTCCGGAGCCGACAGTATAGTCTGGATGAGAGAAGAACGTGTATTCATATATTACTACATATTATGTCTGCAAAGAATTTAGAGACCCTGGAGATTTTTCTTCAGGGATTTTTTAATGAATTTAATGAAGAGCTGTATTGGTTTGAAGAGAAAATGAAGAGTAATAATGGCTTAATTGAAATGTAAGCTGTTTTGAATTGAGGGATGAATGTGTATGATAGTTATATGCTAAGAGCATTGGAGTTGGCAAAGTTAGGATGGGGAAGAACAAATCCAAATCCACTTGTTGGTGCTCTTATAGTGAAAGATGGAGAGATTATAGCTGAAGGATATCATGAGAAGCTTGGATCTGACCATGCAGAAGTAGTAGCATTTAAGAATGCAAAGGAAGATGTCAGTGGAGGGACACTGTATGTCAACCTGGAGCCTTGTTCACACTATGGGAGGACTTCCCCCTGTGCAAGAGCAATTATTGAGAAGAAGATTAGTCAGGTGGTAATAGCAATGACTGATCCTAACCCTATAGTTGCAGGTAGTGGAATTAAGATGCTTAAAGAGGCTGGGATTCAGGTGGTTTGTGGTGTTCTTGAGAAGGAAGCTAAAAAACTTAATGAGATATTTATTAAATATATTAGCAAGAAAAGTCCTTTTGTGATTATGAAAACTGCAATGACACTTGATGGCAAAATAGCCTCTGTCTGTGGGGATTCAAAGTGGATATCGGGGGAAGCTTCAAGACTTTATGTACATATTTTACGCAACAGGGTCGCTGGGATTATGGTGGGCATTAATACAATTCTTGTTGATGACCCATCTCTTACTACAAGGCTTGACAATGTAAAAACCAAAGATCCTGTCAGAATTGTTATAGATAGTAAAGGGCTAATACCTNTAGACAGCAGGGTTATCAATGTGGAATCCTCAGCTGGTCTAGTGCTTGCAACCACCAGTGCTATTGGACTTGAAAAAGAAAGGTTGCTTATAGATAANGGAGTAAAGATTCTAAAGCTAGATGGNNTTGGAGGGCATGTGGATCTNGTAAAGCTTATGGGTGAATTGTATAAGCTTGAGATTGACAGTGTGCTTCTAGAAGGAGGGGGAGGGCTTAATGGGGCTTCCCTAAAGTCGGGAATTGTTGATAAGGTTATGACTTTTATAGCTCCTAAAATCATTGGTGGAAAAGATGCTAAAACACCTGTTGAGGGAGTGGGAATAGAGCTTATGCAGGATGCCCTTAAGTTGCGTGATTTAAGTATCACTAGATTTGATGATGACTTTCTTATTGAGGGATATGTGGAGGGGGATTTATGTTTACAGGAATAGTTGAGGAGATAGGAACCATAAAGGAAATTATTCGGTCTAGTAGAGCTATAAGACTTTCAATTACTTGTTCAAGGATTATGGATGATGTGAATATAGGAGAGAGTATTGCTGTAAATGGAATTTGCCTTACAGTAAATTATGCAAGTGTAATAGGAAGGTTTTTTGTGTTGTTGGTTTTAATAATAACAACTTTAACATAGAGGGGCATTATGGTAGAATAGTAAGAAAAGAAATT
>JGI24710J26742_10002512_pt1 | contig 16139 bp, 12 predicted proteins | sample BioPla2DNA2_FD_26742 | JGI IMG/M metagenome (IMG submission 26742) | reverse complement strand
TGTTTTGTGTTTTTTCTTTGATTTATTAGTATTATAAGGGTGATGTTTTTTTTATGAAGGCTTTGTATGATTCAAGATTTGTTCCGTAGTTTGAATAAGGTTTTGTTGGGTAAAGAAAGGGCGGTTCGTTTGCTTTTGGATGCTCTTTTGGCAGGAGGGCATGTGTTGATAGAAGATGTGCCTGGTACAGGCAAGACTTCTTTGGCTAAGTCTCTGGCTGTGGGGCTTGGGGCCGATTTTTCTAGGGTGCAGTTCACTCCCGATTTGTTGCCTGGAGATATTACTGGTGGTGCTATTTATAAGGCGAACACCGGTGATTTTGAGCTTCGAAAGGGGCCCGTTTTTACAGAGATTCTTTTGGCAGATGAGATCAATAGGGCCTCTCCGCGTACCCAGAGTGCTCTTTTAGAGGCTATGGAAGAGAAGCAGGTGTCTTTGGAGGGGAGTGCCCACGCTCTTTCGCCACTTTTTATGGTCATTGCGACACAGAATCCGGTGGAGTTTCATGGAGTTTATCCTTTGCCCGAGGCTCAAATGGATCGCTTTCTGATTCGATTTTCTATTGGGTATCCTAGCGAGCAGACAGAGTTAGATATTTTACGATTTAAAGCTTCGATGCTTTCTGATTCTATTTTAGTTCCAAAAATGGTGTTGCAGATGCAAGAAGAGGTTTTGAAAGTTCATGTGGATGAGGCTTTGGAGTTGTATATTGTGAATTTGGTGATGGCTACNAGGTCTCATAAGGCTTTGAGGCTNGCTGCAAGCCCTAGGGCGGGAGTTTCTATTTTAAAGATGGCAAAAGCAAATGCCTATTTGGATCAAAGGAATTATGTGACTCCAGAAGATATTCAATATGTTTTGGTGCCTAGTTTGGCACATCGAATTTTTGCTGTAGAGTCTGGTTTGGGCCTTAGTGAGGCGATTGTAGAAGAAATCCGTAAAAGTGTGAAAATTCCTGTTTGATTTTGCTTTTATGAGAAATTATTGGTCTGTTTTGTTTGATTCTATTTTCAAGATGCCCTATCGAGAGGGTGTTTTGGTGCGTTTGTATTATTTTTGGCAAGAAACTTTTACTTCGGCTGCTAAATCTTGTATTGCGGCTGCTTGGTTTGCTTTGCTTTTGTATATGGTTCCCGGGGCTTTTTTGGCTCGGTATTTTTTGTTTTTTTTGATTTCTTTGTTGTTTGTGGCAGTTTTGCTTCGGCCTAAAACGAAGTTTTTGACTTTGAAAAATGCTGTGATTGCTCCGGTGACTGCAGGCGAAGAGGCTGTTTTGAGTGTGGATGTGTTTTCTGAAAAAGCTTATGCTGCTTTGAGTCTTGAGGTTTTTAGGTTAGATGATTCTTTGAAAAGAGCCAATCCTTTGGATTCTTTTTTTTCTATAGGCGCTTCTGATTATCAACAATTTTCTATTAAGATTAAAACTGAAAAGAGAGGGCTTTTTTTGCTGAAGAAAACAGCGGTGCTTTTGAAGGATCCGATTGGTTTGGTGAATAGTGCGGTGATTTATCAGNATGTTTTGGAGCTGGTGGTGTATCCCAAAGCAGTGCGAATTGGATCTTTTTCGTTTTTGTTGAATGGTGTTTCGGGTAGAGATTTTTCACTTTTACTGCGGCCTTTTATGGAGAGGGGAATGGATTTTAAAGGGGTGAGGCCCTACCGTGAAGGGGATTCTTTGAGGGATGTGGATTACCGTGCTTTTGCTCGACATTTAAAGCCTTTTACCAAAGAATTTGGGGTGGAAATGGGGGGAGGCCTTGTGCTTGTTTTGGACCTTCGTTTTGATAGATGGCGTGATAAAGTTTATTTTGAGTCTGCAATTTCTTTGACGGCAGGGATTGCTTTTTGGTTGTTAGAGAGACAAGTGCTAGACCGCTTTTTTATTAATGATCAAGAGATTGATTTGAAAGGCAGAGAGAAAAGATTTTTGATTTTGCAAGCTTTGGCTAAAATTGAGACCCCGCGCTTAAAATCCAAAGAAGCTCCAAAAAAATGGGAGCCAGCGGCTATTCCTATGGGGCCTGTTTTTGCGGTTTGTCTTAAAAAAAATCACTCCAAGTGGATTAAAAAACAAATTGTGCTGCATAGTGAAACTATTGAACACGATTCGGTGATGTATTGGAATCCAAGCCCAGATGACGAGGTGTTTTTGTGAGGTTTTGGAACACTTTTTTCTTGCTTTTGGGAGCCCTTGTTTTTGTGACTTTTCAGTCCAAAGTTTATGTTTTAGGGTTGGTGGCGGGTTTGCTGCTTGTGTTTATAGCCAGGAATTTGAAAAAAAATAAGGTGATTTTGTATAGAAAATTGCCTGTTTATTTGGCGATACTCCCTTTTTCTTTGTGGTGGTTTTTGTCGCCCAGTGTGGAGAGTGGGATTTCTCCTTGGATCTTTTTTATACCATCTTGGTATTTATTTTTTTTGGCTCTGGTGCAGTGGCGAAGTCTAGGAAGGGGAGGGGCATTTGTTTTTATTCGATTCAATGCCCTGGCGGCTGTTTTGCTTTCGATTCGAGATCCAGATTGGTTTTCTGGTGTTTTGCTTGTGTTCTTTTTCTTGACTTTATTATTTCATATCCGCCCCTCGACTCCTTTTTGGAGGTGGTTTATGGCGATTGTGTTGTCGGTGTTGGGTTTGTTTGCATTGATTTTTAGTGTTTCTTTTTTGCAAAAAAAGACGGCTAAATCTTGGAATAAAAATTGGGGAGATGATTATTATTGGAGCCGTCATATGATGGGCTTTGATCCTGTGGCTTCACTAGGTTCTTTTACTAAAAATTATGAGTCTAAATACGACCACCAAATAGTGCTTCGATTGTGGACACAAGAGCCTCCAGTGTTTTTAAAGGCTGTGGCTTACGAACGATTTTTGCAAGGTTTATGGAAAAGTTCTGATAAAGATTCTGTTTTGCAGGCTATGGATTATTTTGCGGATTATGCTTTGTTTCAAAAAGATTCTTCGAGTATTTCTAATAAAGTCTGGGTGCAGTCCGATATTAAGACTTTTCAGTATTTATTTGCTCCTGCAAATGCTGTGGGTGTGGGGCTAAAATCAGATTCTATTCGATCTTTTGTGGGTGGACATTTGCAAAATATAGCTTCTGAAGTGAAGGATTGGTATTATTTAGAGGCCGATGAAATNTTGGATTCTTTGAATGCATTGGATTTTTTGTCTTGGTCTTTGAGTGATAGCCTTTTGCTTCAAGTTGCTTCTTTAGAAATGGGATTGGATGCTTCTATGAGTCCTTCTCAGCTAGCGATTCAAATCCAAAAGTATTTTTCTATGAATTTTGAGTACTCGCTAGTGGTGAATGCAAAGAAAAAGTCAGAGGCTTTGTGGCAGTTTTGGGATTCTAAAAAAGGCTATTGTGAATATTTTGCAACTTTAGCGGTGCTTTTGATGCGTTACCACGGTGTTCCTGCAAGGTATGTGGTGGGCTTTGCTTATCCAGAGTTTTCTGCCGATAGATCTTATTCGTTTTTTAGAAGAAAGCATTCTCATGCTTGGGTAGAGTTTTTTGAAGGCCATTGGAAATCTACAGACCCCACTCCTTTGAGGCTTCAAGAAGAAAANCCGCAGTCTTGGCTTGCTCTAAAACAAGAAGCTTTTAAAGCAAAATGGAATTATTACCTTCATGCACTTAAAGAGGGTTCGTGGCGTCAGAGTCTCGATTCTTGGCAGGTTTTTGTGGAGTCTTTATTGGCTCGTTTTGAAACTTATGCGGTGTTATTTTTGTTGTTTTTATGCTATGTGTTTTATAAAAGAAAAAAGAAGAAGAGTGCTTTTGATGCAGTGCATTTTAAACAAGAAGAGTGGGCTTTAACTTTGAACAATGCTTTGAAAACTTTAAGTAAACTGGGTTATTCTCTGGAAACTGGCGAAACGATTGGCTTTTTTATATTAAGATTAGAGTCACTAGAAGAAGTTCCTGTAGCAAGGCCATGGAAGAGAGCTTTGAAGAGTTTAAAAGATTACCAAACGCATCGATGGTGTCCATAATAGAGTGCTTTTTGCTATCTTGTGTGTATGTTAAGTTATTTATATCAAGTTTTGACCGCTGTTCCTCTTTGGGAAGTACTTTTAATCTTTTTTGCAAAAATGGTCGAGGTGGCATTTAGCACTTTGAGACATATTTTGATCAATAAGGGTTACCGAAAACAAGGTTCTTTTTTGTCTTTTTTCGAAATAATTATTTGGACTTTTGTGGCCTCTAGGGTGATCATGGGTCTTTCTGAAGCCCCAATTAAAGCATTGGTTTATAGCCTTGGCTTTTCGGTGGGAGTTTATGTGGGCTCTTTATTAGAAGCTAGAATCGCTGTAGGACGCGTGCTAGTCCAGGTAATTGCTAGTGAAGCTTTGGCTCCTTTGATGGTGGATTCGCTTAGAAATTTGGGCTATGGTGTGACTACTATTGACGCTCAAGGTAAAGAAAATAACAAGACGGTTTTGATGATTTTTGCCCAGCGACTCAAGAAAGAAAAAATTTTAGAGGTGGTGCAAAAAATAGATGAAAAGGCCTTGGTGGTGATCAGTGTGGTCGATGATTTAAAAGGGGGCTTTTATCCTTCTTGGAGGCGTTTTAGGCCATAACAAAATGCTTATGAGCATGCTTCGATAGTGTAAAAAAAAAGACCTAACTTTTCAAAATAAAATTCAAGAAAAATCGGGTCAAATATTTATATTCGCAAAAATCGCTTAAGAAAACGAATGGTGTTAATTTAACTCATATATATTCTTTCTAGAAAGATTTTAAGTGATGCAACTTCAAATTATGAATGTGAAGTGTAGTAAAAAATAATTCAAATCACTAAATCCCAAAACAATTGTTCAAGAAAAATCGGGTCAAATATTTATATTCGCAAATAATCGTTTAAGAAAACGAATGGTGTTAATTTAACTCATATATATTCTTTCTAGAAAGATTTTAAGTGATGCAACTTCAAATTATGAATGTGAAGTGTAGTAAAAAATAATTCAAATATTTATATTCGTAAATAATAAATAGTGCTTTTTATTTATTAGTTTTATAAAGTATGGGTTTAAAAGGTTTTGAAAATATTTGGAGTGTTATGTTTCGAAGTGTTTCTTTTTTGTGGCTTTGTGCGGCTTTTCTTTTTGCTGCACCTCCTTCTGGTCCAGAGGCGTGGGATCTGATTTTTGAAGATGAGTTCGAGGGTACAGCTTTGGACTCTAAAAAATGGAATTCAACTTACAATTGGGGGAACACCCACAACCACAGAGCTTATTGTGCTCCAGAAAATATTTTGGTAGAAAATGGTTTTTTGCGTATAAAAGGAGAAGCCAAAAGACACCCCAAAGCCCCTCCTACAGCCTCTAACGGTGGAAAAACCTATTCTTTGGATTACACCTCGGGAGCCATAGACACTAAAAATAAATTTAGCACTCAATACGGTTATATAGAGGGGCGTTTCAAGGCTCCCAAACAATTAGGAACTTGGCCTGCATTTTGGACTTTACAAGATGGCTGGCCTCCAGAAATTGATATTTTAGAAATCCCTCACGAACGAAACAAGCATCATTATTACATGCACTACACAGAGCCTTCTTGGTATGCTTCTCATGGCGATGCTTGGGATCACGAAGCCTCGTTTGGAGGCACTCATACAGGACCAAATAAAGCAGAAGCCTTTTACAATTATGGCGTAGAATGGGATAGCGAGAGCATGAAGTTTTATTTTGATGACAAACAAATCGCATCTTATAATCGAGTTTCAGAAATCAGCCAAGCAAAAGAAATGTATATAATCATCAACTTGGCCATTGGTGGTTGGGCCGGAGATAATATAGAAGTCAAAGAAAATAACCCAGCGTATTTTGAGGCAGATTGGGTACGAGTTTGGAAATTAAAGTCTATCTTTCCCGATACGGTTCGGATTCGATCTTTAGATGAAAACAAATGCATCCTTTTTGAAGATAAAAAACTTTATTTAGGGGATTGTCAAGATGAAAAAGCTTTGCTTCGTTTAAAACAACTGAGTAGCAACACCTATGCATTATATTTTGGATCTAAAGTTTTTGAAATCCCCAATGAATCAAAAGACGCTGGAGCTGCAGTGGGTTTGTGGGATTGGAACGGCAAAGACCATCAAAAAGTAGTCTTTGAAAAGCAAAAAGATTTTGAATCCTATGTGGTACGAATGAAAATGAAGCATAGTGGGCACTATATTCGTTCTAAAGAGGGATCGATAATCCAAGATTGGAATGATTCTTGGCCTTGGAATCAGAATTGGGAGATTATCTTGGACAAAGAAAGTGAAGTCCCTATCGCTTTGAAGCAGACAAAGGCGGCTTTAATTGAAAGTTTTCAGATCTTCAATAATCACTTGCACCTCCATTTCACTTTGAATGGTGTCGAAATGAAAATAGTGGATTTACAAGGTCGTTTGTTTTATCATCAAAAACCCTTGGCTCAAAAAAGCATCTCTTTAGAAACTTTTCCGCAGGGAGTCTATCAAGTGATTTTACAAAAAAATCAATACAGACAAGAATTTAGACTCTTCAAAAGGAATTGACGAACGCAGAATCAGACTCTAAAATAGTAGAATTGCGGCAAAATAAGCTTCATTTTTAATCACACTTGATTCCTGCCAAAACCATGCCTAATATCATTAAGAAACATCGAACTAAACATTCCCGAATTTTGCCAAAACCATGCCTAATATCATTAAGCTCTAGAAACATCGAACTAAACATACCCGAACTCTGCCAAAACCATGCCAAAACTCCATATATTCCTTTTATTTTTATGAAGTCTCACACACGCCTGGTTTATTTTCTCAAAGCACCATCCTTTAATCGCATCAAAAAGTGACTCGAAAGCAAATAATCCCCTCATATTATGAGGCGAATGAGTTGTTGTCGTTGCTTTATATAAAAAAATGCTAAATAATGCATCAAAATTAGAAAGTTTCTCCAATGCATTTAGACTGATATTCCATTTATCAAAAACTTTTCAAATTTCAAAAATAGAAGTCTTTCATCTATTGATTATAGAAAAGTCTCCATTAAAGATTAAAGTCCGCTGCTTCATCAAGCGTGATGGCAATGACAGTATTTCAAAATATTTTTTTGAGTATTTCTGGTATTGAATCTACCTTCATTAATTCCTTTAGTTTTATTGATTTATGCCTGGTTTTTATCCCTTCGATTTACTATGTTTAACGGTACTTTTTTTAAAAGGTGAGGTTTTATGTCATCGATTCTTGTGATAAGCCTTCTTGCTTATTTACTTTTTTTAGCTTTGATTTCTTTTTTAACCACTCGAAATAAAACCGACAATGAATCCTTTTTCATGGGGTCCAAAAAATCTCCATGGTATATTGTATCTGTGGGGATGATCAGTGCTTCTATTTCTGGAATTTCTGTGGTCTCTGTGCCCGGAATGGTTCGCTCATTAAACTTCACTTACATGCAAATGGTTATAGGTTTCTTTTTTGGATATTGGGTGGTGGCCGCTCTTTTATTGCCAATTTACTATAAGCTCAATCTCACCAGTATTTACGGATATTTAGGCAATCGCTTTGGTCTATACACGCACAAAACAGGGGCATTATTTTTCTTGCTTGGAAAGGCGGTGGGGGCATCGGCAAGGCTTTATGTGGTGGTACTAGTGCTTCAGGAGTTTGTTTTCAAAGCCTTAGGTTTTCCTTTTGAAGCCACCATCTTCTTTACGCTTTTAGTGATTTACCTCTATACTTTTAAAGGTGGCATCAAAACCATAGTATGGACGGATTTTTTTCAAACGATCGCATTATTGGTCGCCGTATCTCTAATTTTACTTAAAACCATACAGTTGATGGATTTGAATGTTTTTTCTGCTGCGTCCACTGTGTTTCACAGTTCCTACTCTAATATTTTTGTATGGGGAGATTGGTCTAGCAAAAGTCATTTTTTCAAACAGTTCTTCAATGGAATCTTTGTGGTTATTGTGATGACCGGATTAGATCAAGATGTGATGCAAAAAAATTTAAGTTGCCGTACTTTAAAAGAGTCCAAAAAAAATATGCTATGGTATGGATTTTCTTTTATTCCCGTAAATTTGTTGTTTTTATCTCTGGGTGCGTTATTGCTTTTATATGCTTCTCAAAACTCAATAGTTTTGCCAGAAGTCAATGATTCTATTTTGCCTTTTTTTGTACCGCAATTTGGAACTTTGGTCTTGGTGTGTTTTGTCATAGGTATTGTTGCGGCAGCCTTTTCTAGTGTAGACTCGGCTTTAGCTTCTTTGACGACTTCGTTTATGGTGGACATTTTGCAAAGCAAAAAACACAATACTTTTAAAAACAGAGTTTTTGTACACTTGGCTTTTACACTTCTATTTTTCTTTTTGGTGCTTTTATTTAGAGCCTGGAACAGTAAAAGTGCTTTAGATGCTATATACACCATTGTTTCATATACTTATGGGCCAATTTTAGGGCTTTTTGCCTTTGGGCTATTCACTTCGTATTCCATTCGAGAAAAATGGGTGCCTTTAGTGGCTTTAGCCTCTCCATTCTTAGCTTTTTTAATCAAATTTTTAATCGAAACGCATTTTACTTATCGTTTTGGTTATGAGATTCTAATGTTAAATGGAGCCTTGTGCTTTTTGGGGCTTTGGATTTTATCTTACCCAAGAGTCCGTTTAAGGTGATTTCTTTAGTTCTTCTTTTTGTCGGATTCTCGCTTTTTCGCGAGCTGTTTTTCCAAAGATATTCATGTTTTTGAAAGGAAACAGTTTAATTTTTTTCCCATTATCGTCATACATAGCAAGACCGTCTTTATGAATAGCTCCACTCAAAGCATTTAACTTTGAAAGTAGTTCATTGATCTTTTCAATTTTTTCTGTAGTAGTGAGAAGATTTTGAATCTCTTCATGATTTTGTACTTTTAAAATATACTCATCGACTTTTTGGGTGGATTTTGACACAGAAGCCAAAACTTGCATGGCTTCTTGTATTTTTGCTTCGCTTTGTTCACTAATCTCTTGGATCAAAGTATCTGCTTGAAAGGCGGCTTCTAAAATTTGTTGTGATGCATTTTCTGTGCTTTGGAGCAATACATCAATTTGTTGGCTAGCCATTTTACTGGTTTTATCCAAATGAACTAATAGGCTTTCAATTTCTAACATTTTTTGATTATAAACTTCAATAATTGAAGGGGAGCTGGAGTCCCCATGCATTAAAAGTAAAGTCAATTCTCGTATTGTTTCCATTTGTTCTTTTAGATTTTCTATCAAATGTAGGGCTTCGGCTGTACCAGGTTGAAACTCGCCTTCAAACACATGTTTTGGAGGCAAGACTTTTCCTGTTTTAGATCGAATGATTTCGATTCGTCTTTGACCCATGAGAGAATAATTGCTATTGAGTATTCGAGTGCCCTCTCGAAGCACCACAGGGCTATTGAATTTTAGTGAAAGCCTGGCTTTATTGCCTAGCCACTGTATAGAACCAATTTGCCCCACATTAAAACCATCGATAGTCACAGCATCTTGGGGTTGTATAGAACCTAACTCTGTAAAATCTACAAAGACCTCGGGAGTATTAATTTGGTGTGCCATAAACATTTTGATAGCAATAAATGCCAATAAGAAGAGTAAAAAAATTAAAGAAAGGGCACCAATGGCTTTATCAGAGATTTTCATAGATTATCTAATATAATTAATTATATGGGGCTCTATGCCTTTTGACTCTTTTTTCTCACAAAATTAACTATATTTTATCCAATTCAAAATAGATCAAAGGATTTTTATGAGTGCTGATTCTAATAACACAAAGAAGAAAGTTGTTTTAGCTTATAGTGGTGGGCTAGACACATCAATAATCATTCCATGGCTAAAAGAAAACTATGACTGCGAGGTGATAGCCTTTGCCGCAGACCTAGGTCAAGGTGATATTAATGCCAAAGAACTCACCGAAAAAGCTTTAGCCACAGGAGCTTCTAAGTGCTTTGTTTTGGACTTGAGAAAAGAATTTTTAGAAGATTATGTATGGCCCACACTCAGAGCAGGTGCAAAATACGAATCTACTTATTTGTTGGGCACTTCTTTTGCTCGCCCTTTAATTGCAAAATATCAAGTAAAAATAGCCGAAGCTGAAGGAGCATACGCTGTAGCTCACGGAGCCACTGGTAAAGGAAACGATCAGGTTCGTTTCGAACTCACTTATGCCGCCCTCAACCCTTCTTTAGAGCTCATAGCTCCATGGAAAGATCCAAAATGGACTATCTCCAGTCGTGAAGAAGCCATTGATTATGCCAAATCCAGAAACATCCCTTTGGGTGGCATCAGCAAAGAAAAAATTTATTCCGAAGACGGCAATCTGTGGCATCTATCTCACGAAGGCGGGATCTTAGAAGACCCGGCAGTAGAGCACTCTTACGACATGCTTCAAATCACCAACACTTTAGAAGCTGCTCCACCTGTACCAGAGCATGTGACCATTACTTTCAAAAATGGAACACCGGTTTCTGTGAACGGCATGGAAAAAGACAGTGTTTCTTTGCTCACCTATCTCAATCGTGTAGCAGGAAAAAACGGCTGTGGAGTACTAGATATTGTCGAAAATCGCTTAGTAGGCCTCAAAAGTCGTGGTGTCTATGAAACTCCAGGTGGCTCTTTATTATACAAAGCCCACGAAAGTTTAGAACAATTAGTATTAGACAAAGAAACTTTATTCGAAAAGCAAAAACTATCCATGACCTACGCTAATTTAGTGTACAATGGCCAGTGGTTCACTCCTTTAAGACAAGCCTTAGACGCTTTTGTCACAGAAACTCAAAAAGTAGTGACTGGAGAAGTAAAATTAAAGCTTTACAAAGGAAACATTATCCCTGTAGAAGTCAAAAGCCCCTATAGTTTATACGACATGGAATTGGGAGGCTTCTCCGATGTAGAAATGTACGATCAAAAAGATGCCACAGGCTTCATTCGTTGCTTTGGACTACCCATGAAGACCAGAGCACTCCTCTTAGGAGACAAAACCAATATCGACTTTGGAAAAACTCAAGAGTTTTAAACCACTTTAAAATAAAACCAATAAATACAATCAAGACAAGTTCCCCTGAGCTTGTCTTTTTTTATAAAGCACTATCAATAATAGCAGAACCAAGCACCGTATCTTCTTGGTACAAACAAACAATTTGCCCAGGAGTGACAGAAGCTTGTGGACTATCAAAAACTAACGATAAAGATCCAGAATCAGTCCAAGAGTATTCAGCATCGGCCAAATTTTTACCATGCCTAATTTTCACCTTTGCCTTTCCATTTTTTTGATCCAAAGGTATAGCCAAATTATTAAACTCACTCGCCAACAGCGTCTTAGAAAAAAGCTCTGGATGTGTCCCAAGCACCACTTGATTCTTCACAGGATCCAATCGAATCACATACAAAGCCTCTTTTAAACCACCAATGCCAAGCCCTTTTCGCATACCGATAGTATAGTGGATAATCCCCTTGTGTCTTCCAAGCACTTCGCCTTTAGTATTCACAAAATCACCTGGCAAAAGGTCTTTTTCCTCAAAAAGCAAAGAATAATCACCGCATTGAATAAAATCTTGGCTCTCTCCCTTTTGAACCAACTCCTCAAAACCTTTTTCAACCGCCAGTTTTTTAACATCCTCTTTAAGAAAATTTCCAAGAGGAAACAACACCTTTTTCAACTGTTCTTTTTTTAATCTCGACAAAAAATAAGTCTGGTCTTTGGAAGGATCTTTAGCACACTTCAAAAACTCTTCATTTTCTATAACCGCATAGTGTCCAGTCGCAAAATAATCAAAATCTACACCCAATTCTCTAGCACTATCCAATAAAAAACCAAACTTCATCAACTGATTGCATTTCACACAAGGATTTGGAGTACGCCCCACCTTATACTCATCTCTAAAATAGTCAATCACCGCCTTACGGTATTGCTTGGCCAGCGGAACAATCACATGCTCAATACCCAATTTTTGAGCTGTCTTCTGTGTTTGCTCCAAAGTAAACACCTCTTGTGGACCAAAACACCCCTTAGCCCCAAGAGGAATATTAAAAGACGGATCCCACAAACTCATCGTAATCCCTACCACATCGTGCCCTTGCTCCTTGAGCATCAAAGCCACCATAGCAGAATCCACACCGCCACTAAAACCAACTGCAACTTTCATTTTTCACCATATACTCTAAAACAGAGTCAAAAACAGGAGCATAAACCTGTCAAAAACAATATAGAAAATAAACCAAACCCTTGAATCCGCACTCAACAAAAAATGAAAAAAACAAACACGCAAAATATCGCAAGAAAAAAAATAACGCAAAATCAAATAAATTCTTTATGGATGAAGTCTCACACACGCCTGGCTTTTATTAAGTAGGAAGTTAAAAGCTGTAAGTTGAAAGTGTTTACAGATAAACAGCATTTTCTAACACGAATTTCGCACCGTATTCCTCCGAATTTCGAAGAGTCCATCCCAAATCTCAACTCGCATCCCCGCATTTCTGGCACGATTTTCGCACCATATTCCTCCGAATTTCGAAGAGTCCATCCCAAATCTCAACCCGCATCCCCACATTTCTGGCACGGTTTTTGCACCGTCCCCTCCGAATTTCGCACCGTCCTCTTCCGATTTTCCATAACATCTCTAATACTAAGTACTTTCCACTTCCAGCTTCCCACTATTCGGTACACATTCCAGAATCTTTTTCATTTTACAAAAAAAAATGCTATTTTTACTATATGAATATCTCTGACTGGCGTAAAAACATAGATGCATTAGAAGATGATTTGGTTGAACTTCTGAACAAAAGAGCTTCTTATGCAATTGAAATTGGAAAGATTAAAAAGAAAGAAGGCCTTCCTGTTTTGGACCAGGCTCGAGAAGAAGAGATTTTAGATCGTGTATCCAAAAAAACAAAAGGTCCTTTTTCTTCGATGGCAATTCGTGAAATCTTCAAAAAAGTGATAGAAGAAACTAGAAAAATAGAGGAATAGGTGAAAAAACAAAGAATAACTTTGGTTGGATTTGGACTTTTAGCATCTTCTATAGCAGCGGCACTCAAACAATCCAAAAAAGATGTGATCGTGCGGGCAGTGAGTTCAAAAGACACCTTAGAAAGAGCAAAAGCACTTGATTTAGCAGATGAGTTTTATGAATACAGTGACCTTTTGCACTGGGTGAGTGGTTCTGATCTTATATTTCTTTGCACTCCTATTTCTCGTATTTTTACTTTATTGCACGAATTATTGATGGTCAAACCGATTGAAAAAATAATAGTTTGCGATATTGGTAGCACCAAGGAAGAAATTTGTAAATTAGGTTTTATTTTAAAAGACCCTTTCTTGTTTGTGGGCACACATCCCATGTCTGGCTCAGAGAAGTCCTCTTTAGAGTACAATGACCCCTCTATTTTTGAAAATGCTTATTGGTTTTTATGCCCTCCTCCTGGAGTAGACCCCAAAGACTACCAAATCCTTAAAGATTGTATTTGTTTTTTAGGTTCCCATCCGATTTCTATAACCCCCAAAGAACACGATTTTATAATGGCGTGGCTGAGTCATATGCCGCAAATTTTAAGCTCTACTTTGGCCGCTTCGCTTCCTACCGATTTACTCGAAAAAGAGCAGCAACATTATGCCGGTCGTGGATTTAAAGACATGACACGCATTGCGGGTTCTTCTTGGAATATTTGGAAAGATATTTACGCCACTAACAGCGAATATACTTCTTTGGCTTTGAAGAGCTTAATTCAAGAGCTCCATCAAGTAGATTCATCTTTAGATTCTTTAAAAGAGACAATTAAACCCCTAGAAAAATTATTTTTAAGGGGAAACGAGGGGAGGGCTTCTCTTTTTGCACCAGGTCGTAATGTATCGGGACGGTTTTTTGAATTGACAGTCCCTTTAAAAGACGAGCCAGGGGCACTATTAAGTGTTTTATCTCCTTTGGCTGAGCATAAAATCAATGTTCGAGACATAGAGTTGATGAAGGTGAGAGAAAACATCGCAGGTACTTTACTTTTAGCATTTAAAAATGAAAGCGAAGCTATTCAGGCAGAAGCTATTCTTAAAAATCTAGCTTACAAGGTTAAAAAGCGTTAATGACGGAATTTGTCTTAAATCCAGATTCAGAAATGCTCGAGCAGTGCTTGGTTTTATCGCTTTTGGTCAAAGGTCGAACAACAATAGAAGATTTTTCTTGGACAAAAAATGCCAAAAACTTAGTTCAAGTCCTTCAAGATTATGGACTCTCTTATACAGAAAAAGGTTCGCAATTGATTTTAGAAGGGGTGGGTTTCCAATATAAAATACCTCCTTTTTTAGCTTATAATTTATCGGAACAAGCATTGATTTTTTTATGGACTTTGGCCTCTAAGGATTTTGAAACTCTTTTTTCTTTTTCAGGCCCAGAAGAAGATCTCGAATTTATAAAAGCGGCTACCCTTTTGTTAAAGAAGTATTTTGTGATTCAGGTGCATACAGAAGAGAGCTTGTTGTTTCGATTTACATTTTTAGAATCAAAACCTACCCTTAAAAAAAACACTTTAGGAGAAGTCCCTTTTTTATTAAAAAATCGTCTGATTTTAGGAGCCATCCTTCAAAAAGAAAGCCTTGAATTTCAAGAGAAAATCTCTACTAAAGATTCTTGGACCCGCATGCTTATTTATTTTGGAGCCAATATTGTTTTTGAAAATAGAGGAATGGAGTTGGATGAATTGGCCAGGAGAATGGCCAAAGCTCGAGGGATCAAACTAGAAAGGACATGGCACACACAAATACAAGAAACACTTCTTTTGACTACCAGAGATTATTTTGTGCCAGGAGATGTGACTGAATGTACTGCTATTGTGGTCGCTACGCTTTTCTCTAAAGCTCAAAAAAAATCTGTGAAGATTAAAAATGTATGCATCAATCCTGGTCGAGTGGGTGTGTTCAATGCTTTAAGACGAATGGGAGCTTCTATAGAAATTTTAAGTCGTCGAGAACGCTATGGTGATTTATTTGGAGATATAGAGGTGAAGCCCCTTCAAGGCAAAAGACTCCAGGCCAGGCGTTTCTCAGAAGAACAAATGGCTTCTTCTGGTTCCGAATGGCCTTTTTTGGCTTTGGCGGCATGTTTTGCAGAAGGAGAAAGTATTTTAAGGATTCCTTCTGAAAATCAAGAGGTCTTTAAACAAGAATTAGAAGATTTTGCGATTAATTTTAGAAAAACAGGTGCCGAAATTGGGGTTTATGATTATGGGATAGTCCTTCGAGGCAAAGAGGAGTTAGATGGAGGAGATTTCGAGGCTTTTTCTAAACCTGTGCTTGGCTTGACTTTATTTGTATTTTCTTTTTTAGGTCGTGGGCATTCTTCTATAAATAACATAGAGTCATTAGAAACAGAGTTTAGCGGTTTAACGCAAAAATTAAAGCAACTTTTAAAAGGTGAACCAGATGAAGTTTCGTAAAATTGCAATTATAGCATGGAAACACCAAAGCTCTGAGTTGGCTTTGGCACTCCAAAAAATCAGTGAGTGGGCATTATTGCACCCAGAAATTGAATTTATTGCTTCTGAGTCCTTAAAAAAACTTTGCCCGCCCCCTATTCAAGTTGTATCTACAGAAAATTTAAGCAAAGTGCATTTAATTATTGCTATCGGTGGAGATGGTACCATGCTTTCTACGGCTCGATTTGCTCTTCAAAATTCTACTCCTATTTTGGGAGTGAATGTGGGTCGAGTGGGTTTTTTGGCCGAAACTCAAGTAGAAGATCTACAAGATACTCTGGATTTACTCATTTTAGGAAAATTTTCTACTAGTACACGGTTAATGTTAGATATCCAAGTTTATTCTGGTGAAAAAAAAGTGTTCTCTGAAGTCGTTTTAAATGAACTGCATATTCGATCTTCTAAGCCCGGTAAAATGGTGAATTTAGAGGTGGATTACAATAAAAAACACTTGACTGAATATTGGGCTGATTCTTTATTGATTTCTACACCAACAGGTTCTACAGCTTATAATTTATCTGCAAATGGACCTATCATTTACCCTTCTACATTGGCTTTCGTGCTCACTCCTTTGGCTCCAAGCAGCCTTTCGGTGCGTCCTTTGATTTTGCCAGCCACCGCAGAGTGTGAAATCCGTTTTGCCTCCAAAGGAGTTGGACTCAGCCTTGTGTTCGATGGCAAT
>JGI24710J26742_10002509_pt1 | contig 16145 bp, 13 predicted proteins | sample BioPla2DNA2_FD_26742 | JGI IMG/M metagenome (IMG submission 26742) | reverse complement strand
AAAAGACTGCAAAAATAATATTCGACCGGGTTAAGATTTAGTTAAGACCCGGTAAGTATGATTTGAAGCCAAATTATACGTCTCAAATATAAACTTGACAAAAATTTTTAAACAATATAATGTTAGCCATGCTTAACTTTTATTAAAATTTTTTATCGGTTTTTTATGAGTTTTAAAAATTAATTTCGGTAAAAAGAGCTAATATTTTCTATGATAAGAAAAGAATATATCTAGAAAGGAATATATTTGAATAATTCAAATTCTTTAAGCCCCTCATTAGAAGATTATCTGGAAATAATGTTAGATATTCAAGATAGCAAGAAAATAATAAAAGTTTCTGATGTGGCAAACAGGCTGAAAATTTCAAAAGCAAGCGTTACTCAGGCAATAACAAAACTAAAGAAACTTGGTCTGGCTAACCAGGAGAGCTACAGCCCCGTTACTTTGACACACGCAGGAATAGAAGCAGCTAAAAAGATAAGGGACAAACACAAAATTTTAAAAAAATTTCTTACTGAAATTCTGGATATTGACAATAAGATTGCAGAAAAAGATGCATGCCTCATGGAACATATTTTAAGCATAACAACAATAAATAAAATATCGGAGCTTATAGAAAAAGCCGAAGAGCTAAATGACAATAATTATGTTGGAAAAGTAAATATAAGCACCAGAGACAAAGAAATTATTGATACCATAAAAATAAAAAGATTGGATGAGCTGAAAAAAGGCAGTAAGGGGACAATCATTAAGATTGGTAATAAAAGTACCGTTAAAAAAAGATTTGCCGAAATGGGCATAGTAAATAATAGCAATATAGAAATTCTTGGTACTGCCCCGCTTGGAGATCCTATGGAAGTGCTGATTAAAGGATATAAGCTAACCCTTAGAAAATCCGAAGCATCTGATATATTTGTAAGGGAGGAAAATAAATAATGCTTTTTGGAAAGTATATTTTTTTATATATAAAGTTAAGTGCACCTAACTTTTTAAAACATAAAACAATATAAGGAGTAGTAATGTTTTTAAACGAAATCAAACCTAAAAACAAATGCAGAATCATAAATATTGTCGGAAATGACAGAGTATGCACAAGACTGCTTGACATGGGTTGCATGAGGGGTGAAGAAATAGAAGTAATAAGAGTAGCCCCGCTTGGAGATCCGATTGACATCAAAATCAAGGGCTATCATCTGTCTTTAAGAAAGGAAGAAGCAAAAAACATAGAAGTTGAGTCAATTTAAAACATAAATAAATTAATTTTAAATAATCAGCATTACTGGAGGAAATGTGAAACAAAAAGAGATAACTATCGCACTTGCCGGAAATCCTAATTCCGGTAAAACGACAATTTTTAATAACATAACAGGGTCCAGGCAGCATGTAGGCAACTATCCCGGTGTTACCGTGGAAAAAAAATATGGAAATGTCAGCTATAAGGGTTATAAGATAAATGTGATAGACCTGCCGGGAACCTATAGCCTGACAGCCTATTCAGAAGATGAATTGGTTGCAAGAAACTACATAATCAATGAAACCCCTGATATGNTAGTTGACATTATAGACGCATCCAATCTTGAAAGAAATCTGTATCTTTATGTTCAGCTTATGGAGCTTGGCATTCCGCTTGTTCTGGCTTTTAATATGTCCGATGTGGCAAAAGCAAGTGGAAAGGTTTTTGACATCGATTTATTATCCAGACTATTGGCTTCTCCTATAGTTAAGACGGTGGGACATAAAAATATCGGAACAAAAGAAATTCTGGATGCTGTAATCAGCCATATGGAAAATAAAAACAGGAAAAAGATAGGGATAAAATATGGTGAAGAAATAGAGAGTGAGCTATATAAATTATCCGGCTTTATCGAAGAAAAAAATAATGATGCACAAAATCCGGGCTCGAGATGGATTGCGCTAAAAATGCTTGAGCAGGACAGTGAGGTTGCGGAAAAAGTAAAAAGAGAAACCGGAGAATCCTATTCTGAAATCGAAAAAGAAGTAAATCAATCAATTAAGCATTTAAAAAAAATATTAAATGATAATCCTTCAACTGTAATTGCAAATGCAAGATACAGTTTCATAAAAGGAGCCTTGGCAAAAACTTACCGGGAAAGTGAAAAAGAAAAAATTTCTGCAAGCGATAAAATCGACAAGGTGCTTACAAACAGATTAGCGGGCTTGCCGATTTTTGCTTTACTTATGTGGGCAATGTTTCAGTTCGTATTTAAAGTCGGTGCATATCCTATGGACTGGATTGAAATGGGGTTTTCCAAATTAGCTGACCTGGTTTCAGGTGTTATGCCTGATGGATTATTACAGTCACTGATAGTAGATGGTATAATCGGTGGAGTCGGCGGAGTAGTAGTTTTTACCCCTAATATAATATTATTATTCTTATGCATTGCCATTCTGGAAGACAGCGGTTATATGGCAAGAGTGGCTTTCATAATGGACCAGCTTATGCACAGAATAGGTCTTCACGGAAAATCTTTCATCCCCATGCTTATCGGTTTTGGATGCACAATACCGGCATACATGGGTTCAAGGATACTTGAAGACAAAAAAGACAGGCTCGTAACGATGCATGTAAATACTTTTATGAGTTGCGGAGCAAGACTTCCAATATATATTCTCCTTGTCGGGGCATTCTTCCCCAGAATAGCCGGTAATGTCATTTTTTCTATTTATGTGATAGGAATAGTCGTAGCCATATTAATGGCAAAACTACTCAGAGTTACACGTTTCAAAGGAGAGCCGGCTCCCTTTGTAATGGAATTACCTCCCTATAGATTTCCGACTTTCAAAAGCGTACTGCTTCATACATGGGAAAGAACATGGCTGTATCTTAAAAAAGCAGGAACAATAATACTTGCCATATCCATACTGATGTGGGCACTGTTTACATTTCCTATAATAGGAGACAATTACTCCAAGGACTATAATGCAGAAATAGCATCCGTGGAACAGTCTTTTGAGTCAAATGAGATAACGGAAGATGAATATCAGGAAAAAATAACAGCAATAGAGGCTATGAAAAGTTCGGAACAACTTTCTTACTCTGCAGCAGGTCGAATAGGGCGCTTCATTGAACCTGTTTTCAAACCTCTTGGCTTTGACTGGAAACTGGCCGTAGCATCCATTTCAGGAATAGCTGCCAAAGAAGTAGTCGTATCAACAATGGGAACACTCTACAGCATTCAGGAAGCGGATGAAGAATCTGAATCTTTAAAAAACAATATTGCAAATGAGTATAGCCCGCTGGTCGGCTATAATTTTATGCTGTTCTCCCTTCTTTATTTTCCATGCATGGCAGGCATGGCTGTATTCAGAAGAGAAGCAGGATGGAAAGAAATGTGGTTTCAGATAGGATTTACATTGCTTCTTGCCTGGGTCGTTTCGTTTCTCGTATTCCAGATAGGAAGAATGTTTATATAAAAAAAGATGCATGTAAGGTGTTTTTGGTATTTTCAGGGATTAACAGAACAGGTTGAACATAGCCGGTACCCTTAACCATGAAAGAGTGAAAAAGAAAATAAGGTAAAATTATGAATACATTACAAGGTGTAGCTGATACATTATTTATTCCTTTGGAAGCGCGTATTTTTGTATCAAAAAATTACCCGGAATATTTTTTTGATGAAAAAGCTTTATCGCTGGAAAAATATATCCCCGGCGACAGTATACGGGAAAAATCCTCCGAATACTCATTCATGGCTTCTGTTGCCAGATATTATAATATTGATAAAATGACAAAAGCATTTTGCTTAAAGCACAAACAATGCAATATTGTCAATCTTGGAGCAGGACTTGAGACTGGATATTACCGCCTGAATGAACAAAATGCCATATTCTATGAAGTTGACCTGCCTGAAGTAATCTCCACCAGACGTTCAGTGCTGGGCGAACATTCAAATGATATACTGCTTGAGGGAGATATTTTTGATCTTATTTGGACTGATTATATTGACAAAGCAATACCCACTTTGGTTATTGCTTCCGGTGTTTTTCAGTATTTTGCCGGGGATAAGATCATTCAGTTTATTCTCAACCTCAAAAATATCTTTAATGGAGCCGAGCTGATATTTGACGCTGTTAATGAAGCAGGCATTAAATATGCGAATAAGTATGTTAAGAAAACCGGAAATACAGACGCCTTAATGCATTTTTATGTTAATGACAGTGTCGAGTTTGCCAGAAAAACTGCTACAACACTGATTGAGGAGCGAATGTTTTTTACAGATGCAAGAAGAATGCTCGCAAAGAAGTTATCCATTTACACTCGTATTTTCATGAAGGTCGTTGATGATAAAAAGAGGATTATTTTATTGCATCTTAAAATGTCTTAAATTCTGCACTATTATGCCGGCACAAAACTGCATTCTGAGAAATAAACCCCGATAAGCAATTTTTCCATATAGCCTTGACAAATTTCTTTAAAAATATAAAGTTAAGCAATCTTAACTTAATGGAGGTTATAAATTGGATATTGCCGAAAAAGAAAAAATGCTTACCGTCGCTCTTGTTGGTAATCCAAACTCAGGTAAAACCGTTATATTTAATAACCTTACCGGCTCAAGGCAACATGTCGGAAACTGGCCGGGGGTAACTGTAGAAAAAAAAGAGGGGATTCTTTCTTACAATAAAAAACAGATAAAAGTAATTGATCTGCCCGGCATCTATGGTCTTGATGCCCAGTCTGAAGATGAAATAATTTCCAGAGATTATCTATTATTCAATAAGCCGGATGTTGTCATAAATATTATAGATTCAGGCAATCTTGAGCGCAATCTTTATCTTACCACACAGCTTCTGGAAATGGGTTTAAATGTAATAATTGCGCTTAATATGATTGATGAATGCAAGACAAAAAAAATTGATATCAATATCGGGAAAGTCAGTAAAAAGCTTAAAGTTCCTGTTGTTGCAACAATTGCCACCAAAAGAACCGGCATGAGAGAATTGCTGCAAAAAGTGGAAGAACATATAGACAACAGTTCCGTGCATACGCTTAAAATTAAATATTGCCCCGAAATAAATAACAGCCTTGACTGCCTGGAAACCATGATCAAAGATTATATGCAAGATACTTATTCTTTTCCTGCAAGATGGGTTGCCGTCAAGTTAATGGAAGGTGACTTCAAAACTGTAAACCAGATAATAAAAACTCCACCGGCAATAGTTATAAACAAGAGAAATGAAATGATAGAGGAAATTGAAAATTCTTATGGCGAAGATGTTTTTTTCCTGATGGCAGATAGCAGGTATGATTTTATTAAAAAATTAATTAAAACTTCAGTAACTTATAAAGATAAATTAAAAAATAATGTCTCGTTTTCTGACAAGCTCGATAAAATAGTTACGCATAAAATTCTTGGGATTCCCATCTTCCTGCTTGTGATGTTTGGAATATTCGCATTAACGTTCAGGATTGGTGACCCATTGGCAGAGTTGCTAAAAACTTTTTTGGAATGGTTCAGTGAAGCTGCAACAACATTTTTAATGAATATAGGAACCCATCCTCTGATTGTTTCTTTGATTACGGATGGCATAATCGGCGGATTAGGTTCAGTTCTTGTCTTTCTGCCTAATATCCTTTTATTGTTTCTGGCAATTTCATTATTGGAAGATAGCGGATATATGGCAAGAGCAGCATATGTGATTGACAGGTTTATGCATATTCTGGGACTCCACGGAAAAGCATTTATTCCGCTTCTTATCGGATTTGGATGTAATGTGCCCGGAGTAATGGCAACAAGGACTCTTGAAAATAGAAATGACAGACTAACAACCATTTTAATAAGCCCATTAATGTCGTGTTCGGCAAAACTTCCAATTTATATATTATTTGCCAATGTATTTTTTAAAAGTTATCAGACATTGATAGTTTTTTCTTTATATGTTTTGGGGATAATTCTGGCAATTTTTATGGCATTTATTTTAAAACGCTTTGTTCTTAAAAGTGAAAAATCCTTCTTTATAATGGAGCTTCCGCCTTACAGAATTCCTACATTGAAAAGTACTTTCCTGCATATGTGGAGAAAAAGCAGCTCTTTTATTAAAAAAGCCGGAACGATAATAATAACGGCGGTAATTATTATTTGGGCTTTATCAAACTTGCCTATAGGAGTCGAGTATGGAAGCAAGGATAGCTTGCTTGGTCAGATAGGTTCATTCGTTGCACCTGTATTAAGACCGGCAGGGTTCGGTACCTGGGAAGCTTCAGCAGCTCTAATCTTTGGCATTGTTGCGAAAGAAGCAGTTATTGGTTCTCTTGGGGTTATCTATGGTGTAGATAAAGCAGGTCTTGGCAATGCAATTTCACGGCACTGGACACCGCTTTCTGCTTACTCATTTATGATTATGACATTACTGTATATCCCCTGCATTGCGGTAATAGGAGTAATAAGAAGGGAGACGAATTCATGGGGATGGACTTTTTTTTCTATAGCTTATAGTCTTGTACTGGGATGGGGAATTTCCGTCTTGTTTTATCAGATAGCACATTTATTTGCTGACTGAAATGGGAAATAAACAATTCCTTCTATGAAAACTTGTTAGCTTCTTTATTGTCAATATTAATAAAATTTTTTATAGCATCTTTTTCGAGGGAAAAATGTATAAAGAATCAAATTTTAAAACATTAATTATTTTAATACTTGTAATTTGTCTGGCTTTGTCTTTTTTGATGCTGCCCGGGTGCGGCAAAGAAAATAAAAGGACTTTTGAAGAATGGGAAAAAATTGAAGAAGAAAGAATCAAAGCATCGGAAAAAGACGCCCAGTATAAAGGGAAAGTTCTGGAAATCATATCGGATAAAGTAGAAGAACCCGGAAGCGGATTTTCTACAAGAACTCAGGTTTTAAAAGTACTTATTACAAGCGGGCCTTTCAGCGGCGAAATCATTGAAGTCGAGAATTCCTCTGACACAAGCAGCGCATATAATATTACTGTAAAAAAAGGTCAGGGCATTTTTTTCTCCCCGGAGTTTGACAATGAAGGGATTATATCGAAAGCATATGTAACAGAACTTGTGAGGGATAACTATCTCGTCATAATAATCATATTATTTATTGCCATATTGATACTCGTGGGACGCTTAAAAGGAGTCAGGTCTGCAATAGCTCTGGCATTAACCATATCGGCTGTTTTTTTCATTATAATTCCTTTGATTTTAAAAGGAGCAAGTCCTGTTGCCATATCTGTTATAACAGGGATAGCAATAATCTTTATAACCCTTTTTATCATTAGCGGAATAAATAAAAAGACATTTGCGGCTATTATAGGGACTTCTTCGGGTATCCTCATTGCAGGAATTATTGCTTTGGTTTTTGGAAGCCTTGCCAGTCTTACAGGGTTTTCAAGCGAAGAAGCTGTAATGCTGATGTATATACCACAGGGAATAGATTTTGATTTTAAAGGACTTTTGTTCGCAGGGATAATACTTGCTTCACTTGGTGCTGTTATGGATATCGGCATGTCTATCTCGTCTGCCATGTTTGAAATTGTTAAAACAGACCCACATATAAGTAAAAAAGACCTGATTTCTTCCGGACTGAATATAGGAAGAGACATAATAGGAACTATGTCCAATACATTGATTCTGGTATATGTCGGAAGCTCTCTGCCGCTCATACTTTTATTTATAGCCTATAAAATCCCTTTCATAGATATTATAAATAAGGATATGATAGCAACTGAGATAATACAGGCTCTTTCAGGAAGCATAGGTCTTATTCTCACAATACCAATAACTGCTGTGGCTTCTGCATATTTTTATAAACTTGGCAATCCTGTTTCACGCAGGCGCAAAATAAAACAGTAGTGTATAATCAGGAAATAATATATGAAAAAAAATAAAATTCCGGAATTTAAACCCGTGAACAAAAAAGGTTACTTTTTATTAAAAATATTGGGAACATTATTGCTGATTTCTCTTATTTTATTAACAGGATGCGTTAGTGTGCCTAAATATACTTATGAAGAATATAAAAAAATAAAAGCCTTGGAAGGAAAAGAGGGTAAAGAATCATCAGAAAACAGTATGGAAACCGATAACGGGGTTTCAGACGATTTGGAAGTTTTTTATAAAGATCTTGACGCATACAATAACTTTATTTCTGAATTTACCGGTATTTATAGCAAATATTATAATATGCTTCTTCCGTTATTTGACAACTTTGACAGCGAGCAGGAAGATTTTGATAAAAAAACCCAATATGCCAAATCAATAATAAGCATTCATCGTGACTGGCTTGAAGAAATAAAAGAAGTGTCCGTTCCGGATATCATGAATAAATATAATGGTCTTTTCCGGAAATATCTCGAAAAAGAAATCCTTTTTTATGAAAGTATTTTAAGAAATGATATAGAACTAACAGAGAAATATCAGATTGAGGCAAGTGAAATATATGATAATATAGAAGATGAGCTTCAAAGAATTAAAAATAATTTTAATTCAAAATCTTCCGAATTAAATATTGAAAAGCCGTTTGCTGAATAAATATTAATACAGCACCTCTTTTCTGTTAAGAAGATGCTATTAAATCATCCAGTTTCTTTATAATTTCAACTATAATATCTGCCCTGTTAAACGGGGTAATGATATAAAATCCATCAACATGGGGATAAATCCTTTCCGCATATTTTACTGACATGTCTACCGCCAGCCTGAATGCTTCTCCCTTGTCTGCATGCCTGTACATTTCTATTATTTCTTCCGAAACCTTGATCCCGGGAATTTCATTATTCATGAAGCAGGCATTCTTGTAGCTTACCACGGGCATTATCCCGCCAAGAATTTTCGATTTAAGTTCATTCCGGGCAATTTCTATATTTTTTACAGCTTGCTCTGTCAAAACCGGCTGAGTTAAAAACATACTGATACCGCTTTCTATTTTTTTTCTGGCATGTGAAATCTGACCGGCAAAATTATTTGAATTTATATTTAGCGCACCGCAGATATTGAACGGAGGCGAAAATACTGTTTCATTCAGATTGGTGACATATTCAGCCAGCCTTGCAGAATTAAAGCCGGTCATTCCTTTGATCTCTTCGCGCTGATTTGAGGGAATGGGATCCCCTGTTACCAGAAGGACATTATTAACNCCTTCTATGNTTAAGCCAAGAAGCAGGGCTTTTGTCGCATTTATATTTCGATCCCTGCACGTCATATGAGGAATAGAATTAATNCCATACTCTCTTTTCAGCTTGCATGCAAGCAGACTGCTGTCCACTCTTGCCCGCGCAATAGGACAGTCTGCTATAGTAATGGCATCCACATTATGTTTTTTTAGTATTTTTGCATTTTCAAAAAACGAATCTATGTTTGTGTCAGAAGGAGGGTCAAGTTCTACTGCAATAACCTTTTTGCCATCATTTATTTTTTTTAAAATAAGATTACTGCTTATTTTTTTTCTTTTAGACTCTGCCTTTCTTCCGGTTTCTGCAGCTGATAGGTTTTCATTAATATCTTGCAGCTTTCCAACTATTTCTTTAATGAATTCCGGGGTGGTTCCGCAGCAACCCCCTATTATGGAAACCCCTGATTTTATAATTTCCATCATGATGTCTGAAAAATATTCTTTATTACCATTAAAAAAAGTTCTCCTGCTTAAAATTTCCGGATACCCGGAATTTGGCATTATGGATATGCTTTTATTGCTTATATCCAAATTTTTTATATATTTCATTAAATGATAAGGACCTGAATAACAGTTAAATCCACATGCATCTATATCCGGAGATTCTGATGCTCTTTTTATAAGTGCTGAGCCTGATGCCCCGTCTCTGGTGAATCCCTCAGGAGAAATTGCATAGGATGCCAAAATAAAAGAATTCGGATTTATTTCTTTGATATATTTTGATAATTTTAAAACAGCTGTGTCATTGCTAAAAGTTTCAAATATAAAAGATGAGGCGCCTAATTCAATAAATAAATCAATTTCTCTTTTATATTCTTCAAATAAATCAGACAAATCCGGAACAGAAATAGGACCAATATCAGCAAAAACAATTATGTCAGTATCTTTAGCTGCTTCATGCGCAAGCCTGTAGCCTTTTTCAATCACTTCCTTTGTTGTTTTCCAATCACATTCAAGATAATATTCATTGGCTGCAAAAGTATTTGTTCTGATTGCCTGAGCGCCCGCTTTTACATATTCTCTGTGTATGCCAAGTATGGTTTCGCTATCATAAATATTTGCAAGCTCACATTTTAAAGATTTGCTTTTGCCCGCAGAAACATAATATGTGCCCATGGCACCATCAAAAATTAACGGTTTTTTCTTCAAATGCATATCTTATCTCCAATAATAAATCTAATATTTTTTGACATTAACGACCATTGTCCTGTTCTTAAACATTTTGAAACTTCTTTTAATGTTTTAAGAAAAATATCTCCTTTTAAATAGTTTTCCACTCCGTACTTAAGCTCACGATTTTTTCCGATTCCCGGATACCCTGTCACTGAATTTTTCATGGAATCATCTCTTTATTAATTAATATTAAAATTGATTATAGCAATGGATAAGATTAACAAGGTAACTCTAAAATACTATTACCGGTTATAGATGAAATAAATATCAGTAGCAGATTTGAATTGTTTTTAACTTTCTTAAAAATTTTTTTAGTGCATCAATATATTTTAATGCAAGACTGCTGAGGGCAATATTTTTGTGCGATATCCAGCCCACAGTTATACTTTCCCGTGTGTCAAGAGGTATTGCAATTATGTTAGTTCCATTCAGAGCAGAACTTATTATACCTGTAGATATTGTATATCCGTTAAGCCCTATCAGTAAGTTGAAAAGAGTGGCCCTGTCAGTGACTTTTATGCTTTTCCTATGGGAAAGCGTACTGAGAATTTCCTCAGAAAAATAAAAAGAGTTGTATTCGCCTTGTTCAAAAGACAGACAGGGATAATCTTCAATATCTTCAAGAGAAACAATCTTTTTTCTGGCAAGAGGATTTTTTTTGCTTATAAAAACATGAGGTCTTGCAACAAATAATTCCGAAAACTTTAAATTACTTTCCTTAAACAACTTTTCCAGAATTTTTGAATTAAAATCATTCTTGAAAAGAATACCTATTTCGCTTCTTAGATTCTTCACATCTTCTATAATGCAGTAAGTCTGTGTTTCTTTTAGGTGAAATTCATATTCATTCATGCTGTATTCTTTTATCAAATCAACAAAAGCGTTGACGGCAAATGCATAATGCTGGGTAGAAACAGAAAAATGCTGTGTAGAAGGCTTTGCATCAATATACCTTTTTTCCAGCAATTCTGTCTGTTCAATTACCTGCTTCGCATAACCAAGAAATTGAGCTCCGTCAACCGTGACGGTCACACCTCTGTTCGTGCGCTCAAAAATATTTATATTTATTTCCGATTCAAGTTCTTTTATCGCATTTGACAAGCTTGGCTGAGTAATAAATAGTTTCTTTGCAGCTATATTTATGGAACCGCATCTTGCTATCTCCAAAGCATATTTTAGTTGTTGCAATGTCATTGCAGCCTTCTTGTAAATAAATCAAATCTGTAAATAAAAAGAATCTAATATTATATCAAACAAATCCAAAACCTCTCAAAGAGCAGAAACCGGAATTATTTTCATAAAAGCCAAGAACATCAGAATTATTTAAATTATCTTCCGGCTGTAATATTTCATCATATCTGCATTTCTGTATCACATAATTCGACGTTAGACTAAATTCCTTTATTATTATATTTATATCCCGGATTTCAAGTTCCCGGCATAAGGTCGTCCTGAATTCATGATGAATTTCATAACCTTTAATCAATTCGACACTTCTTCTTATTGAAAACAAATCCGGATTTGTTTTTCCGCACACCTGGGAATATTTATTTAACGGAGCTTTTATGTCCATAGCTATAAAATCTACGAGTTTTTCTTCCATGAGCTTTTGTAATATGAAAGGATTTGTACCGTTTGTGTCAAGCTTTATATCCAAACCTAATGTTTTTATTTTTTTCAAAAAACAGTACAAATCTTTTTGTAATGTTGGCTCCCCTCCGCTTATTACTACAGCATTTATAATATTCCTTCTTTTTGAAAGATAATTAAAGATTTCGTCGCTTGCTAAAAAATCCTTTCCCTGTTTATCATTAATTAAAAAACTATTATGGCAATAACCGCAATTAAAATTACACCCTCTTGTAAAAACAACTGATGCAATTTTACCCGGATAATCGACAAAAGACGTTTTTACAAACCCGCCTATTTTTATCATACCATCTCCGGGACTTTAAATTTTTTACGCTGTCTGTATTCTTCCTTCTTGCCTGAATTGTAATTCTGCACCGGTCTTAGATATCCTGTTACCCTTGACCATACTTCAGTAGACCCATTACATACCGGGCATTTGAAATATTCTCCTGAGATATACCCATGAGTATTGCAGATACTGAAAGTGGGAGTAATCGAAATATAGGGCATGTTGTAATTCTCAAAAATTTTTTTGATAAGCTGTTTGCATGTGTCTATGTCTTCTATAGCTTCACCCAGATATAAATGCTGAACAGTTCCACCGGTATAAAGAGACTGGAGCTTGTCCTGTAAATCCAGAACTTCAAATATATCATCTGTGTAATTAACAGGCAGCTGGGTTGAATTAGTATAATATGGTATATCTTCTCCGGCAGATATTATATCTTTATATTTGTTTCTATCCAAAATAGCCAGCCTGTAAGCAGCGCCTTCGGCCGGTGTAGCTTCAAGATTATAGAAATTACCTGTTTCGTTTTGAAATTCAATCAATAGCTCTCTTAAATAATTCATCACTTCAATCGCAAACTCTCTTCCCTCTCGGGATGCTATGTCTTTTCCCATTAAATTTAAAAGAGCTTCATTCATCCCTATGATTCCAATCGTATTGAAATGGTTATACCAGTATTTGCCAAACCTTTCTTTGACATTTCTTAAATAATTTGAAGAATAAGGATAAAGGCCTTTGTCTGTCTGGTTTTCTACAATCTTTCTTTTTATTTCAAGAGAAGTTTTTCCAATTTCAGCAATGCGCCTCAGTCTTGATAAAAAGTCTTCCGGATTCTTGGAGAGATATCCTATCCTCGGTAAGTTTATNGTAAAAACTCCGATAGAACCTGTAAGCGGGTTNCTCCCGAAAAGACCTCCTCCTCTTTTCCTTAGTTTGCCGGCATCAAGTCTCAGCCGACAGCACATGGAAACAGCATCTTCAGGAGAAAGATCGGAATTAATGAAATTGGCAAAATATGGTATGCCGTATTTACATGTAATTTTGATAAAAGCATCGACAACTTCATTATTCCAGTCAAAATCCTTATTTATATTTATGGTCGGTATCGGAAATGTAAAGACTCTTCCTTTTGCATCACCCTCCAGCATTACTTCGCAAAAAGCCAGATTGAATATGTCCATCTCTTTCTGAAAATCTCCGTATCTATCATTTACCGGTTTGCCCCCGCATATTACCGATTCGTCTTTTAATGTGCGTGGAACCTGTATATCGAAAGTAAGATTGGAAAAGGGACACTGAAACCCTACCCTTGTAGGNACATTTATATTAAATATGAATTCCTGAAGGCACTGCTTGACCTGTTTGAAATCAAGCCCGTCATATCGTATAAAAGGAGCACAGTAAGTGTCAATGCTTGACCACGCCTGCGCTCCGGCTGTCTCTCCCTGGGTCGTAAATGTAGAATTAACTATCTGTCCAAGAAATGACCTCAGGTGTTTTGCAGGAGCACTTTCAATTTTACCTTTTACTCCGCCAAAACCGTCAATTAATAATTGTTTCAAATCCCATCCCGCACAATAAGGACCGAAAAATCCAAGATCGTGGATATGGCAATCTCCGTCTTCATGCGCTTTTCTCACTTCTTCGGGATAAATTTCATAAAGCCAGTATTTTTTTGTAAATATTTCCCTGACATAGTTATTCATGGCATTTATGCTTTTCTGGGTATTTGCGTTTTCGTTTACCTGCCAGTCCTTGTCATCAAGATAATTAGAGAACATACCGATAGTAGCTCCTATCAGGGCATCAATTTCGCGCGCACTTTTTCTTTTCTGACGATAAAGAATATAAGCTTTTGCAGTACGGGCATATCCGCTTTTAATCAGAACAATTTCAACGATATCCTGTATATCCTCTATAAATGGAGTTTCATCAATATATCTGGACTCTAGTATTTTCACAACTTTTTTAGAAAGCCCGGTTGCGATATCAAAATCATTGCCTCCGCAGGCAACAGCTGCTTTAAATATGGCATGAGTTATTTTATCGGGGTCAAAGTTTTCTTTTCTCCCATCTCTTTTAATCACTTCCGTAATCATATCCAAACTCCTATACTAAAAAATAACAAACCTCCTGATAGGAACATCGGGAGGACAAAGTTGAAAAATATTTACTTCATTTCAATATCCCCCTATCTCGCGTAGAGCCGATATCCGGTCTTAAAGGCAGGTATTCTGACTCAAGTTCTCCGAAGCTTTATCCCTTCCCGGAATTACCAGTGGTTTTATAAAGCTTCTCCCTTTTACAGCGGCGGGACCGTACAGGTTTTTCACCTGTTTCCCTTTTAATATCTACCTGTGTAGATATACCTTTAAGCACAATATATAGTTTAATAATATCAAATATACACTATATGTTGTTTCAATTCAATAAAATTCTTACTGGAATTATAAAATACATCCTTTCTTGCCCTGAAGATAATTACTTATTTTTTGAAAAGGTCATTTTAAAAAAAATGAAAATTTCACACTGAAGTACATAATATTTTTTGGGAATTTGTAATAATTTTAACTATTTAGAATCAGCCCTTAACCCGGCAGTCTTGACTTGGCAGCCTTAACCTGGCAGTCGGTAACAGATGAATTATCTGACAGAATTAATATTGTCATATCAGGAGAAATGTCTCATAAATGACATGTTTGCAAGATATGACCCGTAAAAGACTGCAAAAATAATATTCGATCGGGTTAAGATTTAGTTAAGTCAAGGCGAAACATAACCGGGAACCATATCAAGTCCCCTTATATAAAATAAAGGCAGTCAAAAAACCAAGAATGGTCAAAAAGCCTATGAGATATCCTCCCTCCTCATAAGCTTCAGGAATCATGCTGTCAGCAAGCATTGCCAGAATAGATCCGGCTGCAAATGACAAAATAATACCTAATATATTAGTGTTCAGATTTTTTAAAAAAAAGTAGCTTAAGACAGTTGTTATTGTTACAACCATACTAACTATAAGCCACATTATATAAATCTTCTTTTTTGATAATCCTTCTTTTTCAAGATCATCTACTGAAGACAAACTCTCAGGCAAATTAGATAAAAAAATCGCAGCCACCATCAATATTCCGATACCATTCTGATCCAGCAGCGCTATGCCCAAAGTGATGGACTCCGGTATTCCGTCAAGAAGCGCTCCAAAAACTATTGCTTTTCCATTTGTCTCACGGATAGCTTTAAAAGGTTTTTTCTTTTTATAGTGCCGTCCCCCCAAAAGATGAATTAAAAAATCACCGGCAATAAATACAATGCCTCCGATTAAAAATCCTATAATTATTGCATCAAATCCTCCGAATTTAAAAGCATCTTCCATGAGGCCGAAAGTCAAGGCGCATATCATAACGCCAGCACCAAATGCCATAATTGCTGCAATTACTTTTTGTTTTATTTTAAAAGAGGTGCCGATAATTACACCCAGAATCAGCGAAAGACCGGTAAGAAATGCAAAAATAATAACTCTAATCATAATAAAGTATTATAGCATTAGTTTTATAAAATATAATTTTGATTTATATAAATATGATTACAAAAGATGTATCACTATATTTTAGAAAAATATAGTGATACGGTATATGGATAAAATTTAACACAGATTCAAATATTAAAAGCCGGATTTTTTAAATTGAAATGGAACTAAATTATACATCCCCCAAGCTCAAAGTCTTTTTCTTCAAGCCGATCATATATTTCGGCAAGCGGGCTGAAATCAGTTATTTTGCTGCCTTTTAAAAACAGTTTTCTTAAGCTTTTCAGTTCAGCCAGCGGTATTACATCACTTATGCCGGGCATAGCGGGCAGAGTTAGAACTAAATTGCTGAGCTTAAATGGGGATATGTTTTTTGTAAAATTAG
>JGI24710J26742_10002508_pt1 | contig 16152 bp, 16 predicted proteins | sample BioPla2DNA2_FD_26742 | JGI IMG/M metagenome (IMG submission 26742) | reverse complement strand
TATTATACCGCAAATGGCTATATTTAGCTATTTATCTCGCTTGATTCCCACAAATAAAGGTGGAAGTTCTCGCAGGAACTTCCACCTTTGTCTTCAGTCTGTGACCCCCTTTACAGGGGGTTATTCTTCAATTTGATACAAGACATCTAAGACCGTGCCGTCGCGGTAAACGCTGGCGGCGACCATCCGCTCGCCTCGTTTGACAGGCTCCGGTTCACCGGTAAAAGACTTGGCCAGCTGCAGCAGGTCTTTGATCGGCAGGATTTCCAAATGGGTTTCTTTCTGCAGTTTTTCGATCAGTTCCGTATGCTTCGGGTGGATGGCAATCCCCCGATCCGTAACCAGGATGTCGACGGTTTCGCCCGGCGTTGTGATGGTTGTCACCGCATCTACAAGACAGGAGACACGCGCATTCACTAATTTGGAAACGATGATCGACAGTTTGGCCCCGGCAGCGGTATCTGCATGGCCGCCGGATCCGCCCAGAATCTTTCCGTCCGTTCCGGTTGTCACATTCACATGAAAATCGGTGTCGATCTCTGTGGCACCGAGTATCACAAAGTCAAGCCGGTCGACGATATTGTCCGGATTGTCCGGATTCGCATAGCGGTCGGCGTCGATCTTGACATGATTGTCGGCCTGGCGGACGGATTCCACCGCCTTCAGATTAAAGCACTGCACATCATACAGCGTTTCTATGGCCCCGTCCTGCAGCATATCGACCAGATAATCGGTAATCCCGCCACTGGCAAAGCGCGCGGTGATTCCCTGTTCTTTCATTTCTTCTTTTACAAAATCCGCCACTGCCAAAGAAATGCCGCCGGCACCGGTCTGAAAACTGAAGCCGTTTTTTAACAACCCCGAATGCAGCATCAGGGTTGCACAGTCTTTGGCAATTTTCAATCCAACGGGGTCTTTGGTCACTTGTGTCGTGCCGCTGACGATGCCCTGCGGATCCCCGATGGAGTCGATCGCAACAATATAGTCCACATACTTATGGTCGATCTCGGGCTTTGTGATCCGGTCCAATACCGTATCCGTAACGGCGACGACTCTCTTTGCCATTTTTGCATCGGCTACCGCATAACCCAAAACCCCGCAGGCGCCCGGTCCGTCCGAACCGGTAATATTGCCCTGCTTGTCTACCGCCGGAGAGGCGATAAACGAAACATCAATAGCCAGCTCGCCGGCCAGGATCGCACGCGGACGGCCGCCGTGTGTGGTAATCTCGCAGATCTCCCGGCATTTTCCTTTGCTGACGGCATCCGCCACGGGTCCGGACATATAAGCCGTATGAATTTTTGTAACCGTTCCGTCTTCCAGCATCGGAACGAGGCATTCATGTGCAGGAAAAATTGAGCTGGCGGCGATGGTCAGGTCTTTTACACCCTGCTTGTGTACCGCTTCCATTACCGTTTGCAGCACATAGTCCCCGTTTCGCAGATGATGATGAAAGCTCAGCGTCATCCCGTCTGTCAGCGGCAGCGCATCCAGCACTTCTTCCAAAGACAAACCCCAATGCGTTTGTTCTGCCAAGACTTCTTTGTTATTCTTGTTCGATTTTTCCGAATCCGCCGCAGGCAGACCATAGGGTTTGTGCAATCCTTCTCTTCCCAGTCGGTTTATCATAGCAAACCTCCGCTTTTTGCTGTATCCAATACGCTTTTCGCCCGATGGATAACCGGAAGATCGACCATTTTGCCCTTATAACTGAACACGCCGATCCCCTCCTGCCGGGCTTTTTCCGCCGCCTCCAAAAGGGCGATGGCTTCTTCAATGGCTTCTTTTGTGGGATTGAATACTTTGGTTACCGGGTCAATATGGGCAGGATGAATACACAAACGCCCCGTAAAGCCGATCGACTTCGCAAAACGGGTGTCCTTTTCCAATCCGGCGCGGTCTTCCATGTCGGTATACGGCGTATCGATTGCATCCAGCCCGTATGCTCTGGCCGTGGTCGCCAGGGTAAAACGGGCGTATTCGATCTCTTTGCCGAAAGGCGTTCGTTCGATCCCCATATCGGCGGAATAATCTTCCGCGCCCAGTAAAAGAGCGGCATTGCGCTCCGATGATGCGGCAATGCGGGGCAGATCCAATAAACTGCGCGCCGATTCAATCAGAAGCAAAAATCGGACTTTTTTCTCCGCACCCTTTTCTTTTTCGATTTGTTCGATCACTTTTTCCATTTGCTGCACCGCCTCCACACTCGCCTTGGGGATGACCAGTGCATCCGGTTGTGCGGGCACGATCTCTGCCAGATCTTCCTGCCAGTATGGCGAGTCCAGAGGATTGATACGCACTGCGGTTTCTACATGCGTAAAGGGCACGCTGTGCAGAGCTTCGCGCACCAAAATGCGCGCGGCATCTTTTTCGCTCAGCGCGACGGCGTCTTCCAAATCCAAAATCAGCACATCGGCACCCAGCACATCGCCCGTTGTCAGCATCCCGGGATTGTTCCCGGGAATAAAAAGTGCGGTACGTCTACTCATGGGCGCGTTTCACCACCGTTTCCACCCGCGACCGGATCGTATAATCCAGGGCGCCTTTATCTTCAATCACAATGCGGCAGTTGGCCACCTGCATTTGCTTTAGCGTGTCGCGCACCACGTTTTCCATGTGTTTTCCAAACTGCTTGTATACCGGGCTGCTCAGCTCCAGTTCGATGCCGGTTTCTGCCGGATAAATCCGTACAAAACAGTCATTGGACTGAAGGGATCCGCATATGGCGGGCTTTGCAATACTCATATTATTTATTCCACATCCTTTCACAGGCGTCTAATGCATGGATGAATACCGTGCCGCCGACTAAATCGGCCGTGCCGCCGGTAGAAATCCCCTGCTTTTTGCACCAATCGTCTAATTCTCTGATCCTGTCTTCGTTTCCTTCTGCTTTTTTGGCTTTTCTTTGCAGCGTTTGCCAGCCGGTCATACCGCCGCGATGGATGGCATTGGTGTCTTCCATCTCCTGCAACAGCTGCAGCGTCAGGCGCAAAAACGCATCCGGTGTTTCGGGCAGGGCACGGGCGATGAACAAGGCGGGAAAGCCCCGCAGCGCCTGGCCCCGTATGCCGGTAATTCCGTATTTTTCATATAGCAAAAGCCCTGCGGTGTCTTTCGATCCGGAAAAATCAGCCTGTACAGGCGCTGCGATTTGCCTGATTCTTGCAGGCAGTAAAGGCAGGCTTCGGCAGTCGCCAAAGGCTTTCGCCAGCAGCAGATACAAAAATATCGCCCCTTTATGCGTGTTGATGCCGCCGGTTGCCTGCAGCATAGCCNGTTCCATTCTGCGGCCATAAGCGCGAAGAGACGAAAAGTCGGAAATATCCGCATGAACCATCTCATCCAGATGCTGCCCCATCACCGGCAGATGACGCAAAAAGGTAAAAAAATCCATATCCGTATGCGATCCGCTGTCATGTACCGTAACACAACCGAAGCCGTATTCCCTGCACAGTTCTGAAAGCAACGCCATTTCCGCACAGCGACCGGGCAATAAGCGACCCGTTTCATCTCTTTTATTCAGATATGCCAGGACCGTTTGTTTGATATGGGCGCGGAGCGCAGCGGCCGAATGCGCTTCACTGCGACTGCAAACCACGGCCGGTTTTTGGCATATATAGCAGCGTCTCGGCGGATAGCCCGCATCTTGCCGGGAGTAAACACGCCCTTTGCCGGACACGTCCAGATCCGTCAGACGACCCAGCGGATGGGCTTCTTCCCATTGCATGCAGGCTTGTTTTACCGTCTCGGGCGCTTCTTGCAGCAGCAGGGTGAAAACGAGCCCCTCCCAATCGTGCTCGGCAATGGTTTGTACGGGCGCAAAATGCGCTGTCAATTCGCCAAACAACACATACGATGCGTAATCGCTGTAAACAAATCGTTTGTCCGCACCCGGCACATTGGGTTTGATTGTAACAACCGTGCCTTCCTGAGCCAGCTTTTGCTCCCGCAGAAACCGCCGTTCACGCAATATCAGCAGATCAGTCATATCTGTCACGCAAATAGCGGTAGCTTGTATCCGGCACCAGTTCCCGTACCGCTTTCCAGTCCCGCGCTTTTACCAAAGCCCGTACGGTCGATGCACTGATCGGGGCGTGGCCGCTCTTTTTTCTCGGCACGACGATCACCTCGCAGGCAGGCGGCAGAATGTTTGCAAGCGCCGCATTGTACAGGGCGGTTGTGGGGTCTGCCGGTTCTTCCCCTACAAAACGTTTGCCTATATGATAGCGGGGAACAAAGTAGCGGGCAAAAATGGCCGCGTCCAGTTTGGCATGCTCGGCGTTTCCCCTTTCTTTTTCTTTCAAAAAGTAAGACGGAAACGTGGCTGCGGAAATAATATAGCGGGTAGAAGGGACCACCGACACATGGGGCAGATCGGCCACGCCTTCTTGTACCAGTCGGATCCGGTCTGCAAAGGGAAGCTGCGATGCGTCGTGCTCCACGACAAACACAAGAAGCCTTTCCACCTGCTTGGCGGCCGTGTCAACCAGCGCCCGATGCCCTAAAGTAAAGGGATTGGCGTTCATCACGATCGCACCGACCGTTTCTTCCGGCTGTATCGCTAAAAGCAGGGCATCCATCGCCGCCTGCGGTGTATGCGTGCCCCGGTGCAGCAGGACGACGGTATCGGTATGGGCGACTTCCGTAAAACGAAAATGGGAAAACAAATCCCGGTATTCGATTCGCGTGTAGATCAAAAGATCTTCTATCCCGTTTGTAAAGGCGTCTGTGATCAGTTCGCTGATCAAAGGATCCAGCAGGGCCTGCCCCCGATAGACCGGATCAAAGGCAAAGCACTTCAATACATCTTTCGCCCGGCCGCCAAAGCCGATCAGCCTCTGATTCGTATCGCGCAAAGCAAAGGCCGTATCCAGCGGCTCCGGTTGCAGATGATTCGCCTGTAAAAAGGAGATTGCCTCTTCCCGTTCCCTATGATTTGACAAATCCATCCGGTATACATTGATCGCCACTTTGCGTACCCTCCGTAACTTGCGACATTTTTCGTAAAATCATGCGGTTTCTGTAAACACTTCTAAATATATAAGTACCCTTATCGGCTGTCAAATTTCTGTGTCCCGAAAAGGAATCCGCACCGATAAGGCTTGCTTGTTTAAATTAAGCAGGTTTCCGTTTACATGAAGTGTAGCTATTCTTAATTATAGTATAAAGGATGGAAACTTGTGTCCTCTGTGCATTTAACGTTCTTCCGGCAATATGCGATAGTGTTTGGTAAGAGAGATCTACAAATACTTTTATAAGAGGAAACAAATGAAAGAGCTGATTATTATGAGCGCCGGCCCGACTTCCGTGCACCGGGAGGTATTGGAAGCCGCCCGGCGCCCGCTCAAAAATACGGATCTGGATCCGGACTATGTTGCTTTTCAAAGAGAAACCGAGAAAAAAATTTCCCGCTTGCTCCAAACCGATAGCCGCTCGTTTATCATGCTGGGTGAAGCCATGCTGGGACTGGATGGCGCCCTGGCTTCCTTTGTCGAACCCGGCGACCGCGTGCTCGTCATTGAAAACGGCGTTTTCGGTGGCGGTTTTCACAGCATGGCACAAGCCTACGGCGCAGAAACCGTCGCCTTCAAACAGGACCCGCGCCACGGGATTGACACACAGGAACTGGATGCCTTTTTGCAAAAAAATGCCGATTTTAAACTGGCTACTTTCATACATTGCGAAACGCCCACCGGTGTCACAAACGATGTGCACGCGATCGGACAGGTGCTCAACAAGCACCATATCCTGAGCATCTGCGATGCCGTATCCGGTCTTGGCGGCGAACCGTTCCGCTTCGACGAATCGAAAGTGGATGTGGTGATCGGCGGCACGCAAAAATGCCTGTCGGCACTCACGGGGCTTACAACGATCACCCTTTCCGACAAAGCGCTCCACGCCCTGGCAAACCGTAAAACGAAAGTCAGCGCCTGGTATGGCAATTTTCAGAACTATCTGCACGAGTCCGACGGTTTCGACTTTCCCTATACACAAAGTGATACGCTCGTAAACGCATTGGATGCGGCTTTGAACCGGACGCTTTCGCATGATTTTGTTGCCCGGCACAAAGCCTTTGCGGAAAAAACCCGCGCGTTTGTGGAAGAACTGGGCTACGAGATCTACGCAAAAGACCATCGTTCCAATACGGTTACGACCGTTTTGCTGAAAGAGGGACAAACCACCGACGGCATTCTTTCCGCCATGCAGGAAAAGGGCTATATGCTCTCCGGCGCCATGGCGGAGCTTGCAGGTAAGGCGTTTCGTATCGGCCATATGGGCAACAATATCGCCGATCCGGAAGAATACGACAAAATGCTCGCTGCACTAAAAGATGTACTCGCATAAAAAAACCCGCTGTACCATCCAATCGGTACAGCGGGTTTTTTGTCCTTTTAGGCGTTTCCGCCGCCGGCAAATCGATTATACAAATAAATGATAATCGCACCTACAATCACAATCGGCAAAAGCGCAAAGATCAGATCCAGTACAATGGACAAAATGGCCAAAATCACAAAAATGGCGATCAAAGCTTTCAACATGTTCTCTTCCTCCTCTATGTTTGTCATTCATACCCACTTTTACATTATATTCTACGGTTTTTCGGGAAGAAAAGGCGCAGAAAAAGCAATGATCCGCGTCGCATACTGCTGCATGCGGACCAGCAAATCCGCGTCTCGCGTATGGCCCATTACATCCAGGAGCTTTTCCTCCACCGCCAGCCACGGATGCAGTACCGTCGCTTGCAGTTCTTCCAATACCGGACGCAAATGATAACCCGGACTGAGATAATACCGGTTTGAGCCGATGATGCTCAGCATAACAGCGCCCTTTCCCGTTAGGGCATGGCGCGGCAAAAGATCAAACAGATTCTTCAGGCTGCCGGGGATGGATCCCTGATAGACCGGCGATGCAAAAACAAGCACAGACGCTGCCATGATCTGATCGATCGCATCCTGGGTATGTTTTTGGTATTCTTCAAACGGTCGCCCGTCGTAGAATTCCGGGCGCACTTCTGCCAGATCAAGAAATGCCGTTTGGAATGGGGGTGCCTGCTTTTCCACCTGCTCTTTTAGCAGGAGTACGCTGCTTTTCGTTCGCATGCCCTGCAAAGAACCCGATACAAAAAGAAGATCATGCATGTATTCTTTCCTCCAGAGAAAAGGCCTTTGCCATTAGCGACGCCCCTTTCAGGCGGGAGGCCTGATCGGGATACATATCCATTATCATGACTTCATCCGCACGGCATTTTTCCGCTTTGTCCATAATCCGATCCCGCAGATCCTCCGGCGTACCGATGTAGAATTTGGAAGCGCCTTCTCTGCGGGCAGCCTGTTCGGCGGGCGTCCAGCTGTGCCGCGCCGCATCTTCTGCAGAAACGCGCGCGGTAATACGACCCGATGCCATCTGCGCAAACTGCAATTCTGCCGGTGCAGCCAGATAGCGGGCTTCTTCTTCCGTTTCCGCTGTGATCGCCGTCAGCGCAAGGATGGAATACGGCGCTTCATAACGGGGAGAAGGCACAAAATTGTCTTTGTATACATTCAGGATTGGTTCCGCCATATCCGGATTGATATGCGCCGCAAAAGCAAAACCCAGACCCCGGTCGATTGCAACCTGCACCCCGCCGGTACTGGATCCCAATACGAAGACTTCCGGCAGCAAATGCCGGTCGGCCGTGGCCGTAATTCTCCGAAACGGGTGTTCCGCCGGGAAATCCCGGTCAAAATAATGCAAAAGTTCCTCCATTTGTTGCGGGAAATCGTCCTTATTGAGCGCTTCCGCCGATCGTCTGAGCGCAAAGGCCGTCATCGGGTCGGTACCCGGTGCTCGCCCCAGACCCAAATCAATCCGTCCCGGTGCAATCGCCTCCAGGAGCGCAAAGTCTTCCGCCACTTTCAAAGGCGAGTGATTCGGCAGCATCACCCCGCCCGAACCCAGGCGCAGGTTCTTCACATGATGCGACACGAGTGTAATCATAATCGCAGGTGTGGTGCTCAAAAGACTGTCGGTATTGTGATGCTCCGCATACCAGATGCGCGTGTAGCCCGCATCCTCAAAATGCACCGCCGCCTCTGCCGTGCGTGTGATTGTATCCGCCGGCATTTCATCGGGCAATATATTGCATAAATCCAATATCGATAGTTTCATTGAAAGACCCCTTTCTTCCTCTCTCTTATATATGCCCATTTTGCCCCCACAGTTGACAATGACAACAAGATGCGTTTTGCATAACAAAACGCACCCGGCTAAGCAGGTGCGTTCCAACCTTTATGCAGGAGGACCGGCTTTCACAATGGCCGGATCCACATTTTCAAACCGCTTGAAATTCTCGCGAAACTCGGCAGCCAGTTCCTTTGCCGTCTTTTCGTATTCCTTTGCATCTTCCCACTGAATTTTCGGATGCAAAAGCGCATCGGGTACCCCGTCGATACTCACGGGAACCTCCAGATTGAAGATCGGATCATGCCGATATTCCGCTTCTTTCAGTTCGCCACGCAGCGCTGCTGTTACCATTCTGCGTGTCAGAACCAGTGGAATGCGGTCCCCGACCCCGTATCGTCCCCCGATCCATCCCGTATTGACCAAATACACTTCCGTTTCGTTTTCTTCCATCTTCCTGCCCAAAAGCTGCGCGTATTCTTCAATCGGCCGGATCATGAAAGGCTCCCCGAACAAAGCCGAAAACGTCGTTTCGGGATCGGTAATGCCGCGTTCCGTCCCTGCGAGTTTGGAGGTATAGCCGCTCATAAAATGATACATGGCGGCTTCTTTGCTCAGGCGGGAAATCGGCGGCAAAGCACCAAAGGCGTCCGCCGTAAGGAAAATGACGGTTTGCGGCTGCCCGCCTTTACCGGTGGGTTCATGATTGGGGATGTACTCGATCGGATAGGTGCCGCGGGTGTTTTCCGTGCGGCTGCCGTCATAATAGTCCGGTACGCCGTCGTCATCGACCATTACATTCTCCAGGAGCGAACCGAAACGCAATGCTTCAAAGATCTCTTTTTCCTTCTCCGGATGCAGATTGATGGTTTTTGCATAGCATCCGCCTTCAAAGTTGAACACGCCGTCATTCGACCAGCCGTGTTCGTCGTCGCCGATGAGCTTGCGGGAAGCATCTGCTGAAAGCGTCGTTTTACCCGTTCCCGACAAGCCGAAAAAGAGCGCCGTATGGCCGGCATTGTCCATATTGGCGGAACAATGCATGGGAAGGATCCCCTTCTCCGGAAGCAGATAGTTCATCACCGTAAACACCGACTTCTTAATCTCACCGGAATAGTACGATCCGGCAATCAAAATAAGCTTCTCTTTCATATTGATTACAATAAACGCTTCCGAACGGACGCCGTCCTCTTCGCCTTCCGCCTTAAACGACGGGACGGCGATCACGGTAAAGTCCGCCTCTTCGTCGCGTTCTCTGTCTTTTATGAAAATCTGGCTCGCGAACAGCGCCTGCCCGGCATTTTCTGCCAGCACATTGATACGAAGCCCATGGTTTGCATCAGCCCCGACCCGCGCTTTCACCCAGTACATCTCGCGGTCGGCAATATGGTCCAGCACTTTTTCCTTCAGCGCCGCATACACCGACGGCTCCAGCGGCTTGGCATTGTCGCCCCAGCTTACCGTATCCTTCGTTATTTCATCGCATACGATAAAGCGATCCTTCGGCGAACGTCCCGTATAGCGCCCCGAATCCATCAACAGCGCGCCATTTGCCGCAAGCATCCCGTCCCCGCGCCGAACCGCTTCATTGATCAGCTCCGACACGCTGAGATTCTCATGCAATTTATCCCGATTGACACCGTACAATCTGTCCAAAATAATCCCTACCCTTTCGTTATTACATGCTTTGTGAAATCGTTACTTCTATTCTAACCGATAACTCCATTTTAGAAAACATATTGTCGGTGTTTTAACGAATATAGGTAAATCAAGCAATACGCTAATAGAAAAGCCCTGTGCGTGCTCGCAGAGATACGCCTGTCCGTATCATGCTATAATGACAAAAAGGAGAGCGATGATGAAAACTTACCGTAAAGAACTGTTCTTTCAACTCCCTACCCGGCGGGGACTGCGAAACATTACCCGGGATGTACAAAATGCGATCACAGAAAGCGGCATACAGGAAGGCCTCGTGCTGGTAAACGCCATGCATATTACCGCCAGCGTCTTTATCAACGACGACGAGTCCGGTTTACACCAGGATTTTGAACGCTGGTTGGAAGGCCTGGCGCCTGAAAAGCCCTACAGCCAATACGCCCACAACACGTACGAAGACAATGCCGACGGTCACTTGAAACGAAGTGTGATGGGTCGTGAAGTCGTCTGTGCCGTCACGGAAGGGGAGCTGGACTTTGGCCCCTGGGAGCAGATTTTCTATTATGAATTTGACGGAAAACGAAACAAGCGAGTCCTGATTAAAATCATCGGTGCTTAAGAAAGGGGCTTCTGTTCCGCCTCCCGCCAGACCGTAAACGTGGAAAACGGCCTGAAACCGATGCGGAAGTAGAATGGTTGCTGGAACCCTACAAGCGCTTTTGTTGCGCCAAGATCTTTAACCCGCCTTAGTCCCTCCAAAACCGCGGCTTTTCCAAGACCCATTCTACGATAGGCATTTCATACTGTGTTGCAAAAACCGTAAAACCCGTTTTAGCCAAAAACGATTGATAGGGTAATCGGAAAATGCCTCTGCAAATGCGGTATGAATCGTTTCGATTCCTGTGTTTTCTAATGTTTTATAAACAATCATACGCCGTATTCCTCCTGCAGCAACCCCATGTGGATGATATCGTGCCAGTGTCCATGGCGAAAGAGGCTCTCTCTGGAGATTCCTTCTTGTTGGAATCCCAGCTTTTTATACAGCTGAATGGCCCTGTTGTTAAACGAAAATACTCTCAGATAGATTCGGTGCAAATTCATTTCAAGAAAACCGTAAGCAAGAAGCAGCTTCATCGCTTCGGTACCATAGCCTTTACCCCACGATGCTTTATCGCCGATATCAATGATGCATTCGGCGTTCCGGTTTTTATAATCGATATGAATCAGTGAAGTAATCCCGATCGGCTTTTCGCTTTCTTTTTCGATAATGAGATAACTTTTTGCGGATTGCGATGCGAGGATAATCTGTCTTACAAATTCCTGTGTTTCTTCTATATCGTATACATCCAGCAGAAGAGACGTAGACTGCATGACTTCCGTATCATTTCTCCATGTATGGTATATCTCTATGTCATGTTCCGTCATTTTTCGCAAAACGATGCGGGGGGATTCAAATAACATGCTTTACTCCTTAGCTTTTACACGGGCACAGTATTTTTGCAAGCGAATCAAGAAAAACAGTCATTTGTTCATTCACTTTCGTTATATCCGGCCCGTAGTTAAATGTGTCCAGCATCAATCCATCCAAAAATGATACCAAATATAAAGCAATGGCTTTCGATGGCCACACCGGACAAAATTCCTTCTGTTCGATCCCTTTATCGATACAGTCCTTGATTGCGTTTACCAGCTTTTCATATCTGTCTGTAATATAGGGATTTCTTTCTTTTCCCGTTGCACGGGACTGATGAATAAAAAACTCGGTTTTGCTGAGGAGAAATGCGTTGTCCGCTGATGCGATGCTTTTCTCTTTCCTTCGAACCCAGTCGTTTATTTGCTCTTTGGAAGAAGACAAGGCGCTTCTACTGAAATAAGCCAAATCCTCTTCATCCTCTTGTTTAAGCAATGCTTCAAACACATGTTCAATATTATTAAAATACGAGTATAAAGCACCTCGCGAAATACCCGCTTCCAAAAGGATGTCCTGCATCGTCGCCCGATGATATCCTTTGTCTGTGAAGACTTTCTTTGCGGATTGAAGAATGGCATCTTGTTTCTTTTTTCTATACTGCGCATTGACTCTGGGAGACATTTTCACCCACCTCGCTATTCTGTTCCGTTTACAAAAACGACAGTCGTGTCGTTTTTATGATTATAAACGACACGACTGTCTGAGTCAATCGGCGCTTGCATAAAAGCGTTTGCGGCGGCCTTAAAGAGCAGAGAACCTTTCATCCGTCTGTATATCGCGCCGATCAAGGGGAGTCTTTACATCAACTGCACAAACAGTACCTACGGCAAAGTGCAGAGCTTTTTAAGCACCAAACGGGGTCTTGAACACGGTTTCGGGATCACCCGGATCGACCGGATCGTAAAAAAATATGACGGCTGGGTGCAGCGGGCGAGTGAAGAAGAGGTCTTTTCCAGTGAAATCACGATTCCTTTACCGCTCATGACAAAAACCGAACCATTGGTGAGAGAATGATCTCACCTTTTTTTATTTCTGTTAGACTGATCGCAGGAGGGTTGTAATGAAACAATTATTCGGTAATCTGCATTTTTTACTTTTGCGTATCATCCGTTATGACAAGAGAATACTCCGCTATGTATGGATCGAAGTCATTGTCAGTCTGGCTGTGGCTTTTGTCGGCCTGCGACTGACACAGGAGCTGATCAATCTGGTGGCACAGGGGGCTCAGCCCAAGCAACTGCTCACCCGGATCAGTCTGTGGATTGTTCTGTATGCTTTGATTCAGATCGTTTTGAAACTGGCTGCAATGAAAAGCCAATTGTTGAGCCAGATGTTTCGCATCCATGAGCTGGCACGAGTAACACAGGCTTTGCAATCCTGTGACTATCAGCGGCTGGAACAGGAAGACTATCAACAAACCAAAGCACTTGCCTTTGCTACCGTACAGCAGGACAGTTCTCTTACCCAGATCTTTCCGTCCAATCTGAAACGTTTTTTGGAGCAGCTCCTGAAAATCGCGCTCTTTGGCGCGATGTTAAGCGCTTTGGACCGTCGCTTTCTGCTTTTTATCGGCCTTTTGCTGGTGCTGGTTGTCATCTACCGATGGTTCCAGCATCGGTTCATTGAACGAACCAAAGCCGAACGCGGCCGCTTAAACGAACAGTTTCGCTATATCAAACGCGTGACTGCCAACTTCCGCCTGGCTAAAGATGTCCGGCTGTTCCGGGTTCGGCCCTGGTTTGAAACCATCGCAGAAGACGTGTTGAGAAACATGCGACAGATCACAACCCGGCGCGGGCGTGTCGTCCTCGGGGGACAGTTTATCAGCGCACTTTTGATACTGCTCCTGACCTTTTACGGCTATATCGTATTACTGAAAGAACTCCGGACCGGTGCGATCAATGTCGGGCAATTGGTGTTTTACATCGGCGCCATAACAACCATCGCCGTCGGATCGACCGATTTTATCAATGTCCTTTTTGATCTGCTGGACAACAGCACCGATATTATGCATCTGAAAACATTTCTGCACTATCCGCCGCTTTTCAACCATACAGCCAAACAGGCCCTTCCCGAATCGATCGAAACTATCGAATGCAGGGGTGTTTGTTTCAAATACCCGGGAAGTGAACAGGCCCTGTTTGATAATCTCAATCTGACCTTAAACCGGAATGAAAAAATTGCGCTGGTCGGCTTAAACGGAGCCGGAAAAACCACCTTGGTAAAACTGCTCCTGAATCTGTACCGCCCGGACAAGGGGCAGATCCTGATCAACGGCATCGACAATCAACTTTTTTCTGTCGATGACTATTATTCTTTGTTTTCGGTTGTTTTTCAGGATCTTCACCTCCTCCCCATGACCATCCGGGAAACCGTCTTGCAGGATCAACCCTATCAGGAGTCCCGGTATCTCTATGTATTGCGTGCGTCCGGTCTNTCGGATGTCATCGGGGAACTGCCCCTGGGCGATGCCACACCGCTGGTGCGGGAAGTGGATCCGGATGCCGTTACGCTCTCCGGCGGACAGTTGCAGAAACTCAAACTGGCACAGGCGCTGTATAAAGACGCACCCGTCTTGGTTCTCGATGAACCGACCGCAGCCCTTGACCCCTTGGCGGAAAGTGAAGTGTACCGCCGGTATCAAGCGCATGCGAAAGACAAACTGTCCATTTTCATCACGCATCGGCTGGCAACCACGCGCTTTTGTGATCGCATCCTGTATCTTGATGCGGGTAAGGTCGTTGAAGACGGTACGCATGAACAACTGATGCAGCGCAAAGGACTTTATCAGCAGATGTATGACAAACAGGCCTATTACTATCAGAAAGGAGAACGACGATGAGTCCTCTGACACGACGCGTTTTGAAAGATACCTATCAATTGTCAAAGCGGTATGTATTCATCAGTCTGATAGCGGGCTTCTTCAGCTCCGTTTATCCGTTGGTGTCCATCTATATCTCCCGCCGCATTATCGATCTGTTGGGTCGGAATACACCGTATGAAACGCTGATTCGTTTTATCCTGATCGGCCTGCTCCTCGTTTTTGTCTCCCAGATTATCAGCGGGCTGTTTAATTACGTGCATCAGTTTGAACAGTCCGAAATGTACCAAAGGCTCGAACTATCCCGCAATCTGAAAAGCATCGCGATGGAATTTCGCTACGCAGAGGATCCCGCGGTGAAAGAAATGCGCCAAAAACTCACGATCATCGGTTTTGGCGGGCCGGGCAGTTTTGAAATGATCGCCTATAGCATAAAAAGCATGGTAGGTTATACCGTTTCCATCCTTGGGGCAGCCTGGCTGATTCTGCCTGCCTTTTCCTATCACACGGGTACGATCTATGATTCCCCGGTCTTTTTGCTCCTGTTTCTTGTTTTGCTCGCGCTGTCGGCGTATTTGCCGCATCGGTACAATCTGAAACAAAATGCGAAGATGAACAAGCTTTTGAGCACCGTCGAATCAAGCAATACCGTTTTCAACTATCTGGCAAATCTTGTGTTTGATCCGGAAAGCGGAAAAGAAATCCGGCTGTACCGGCAGCAGGAAAGAGTGAACCGCTGGTTTGAAAAAAACACCGATCCCCAGGGTTCGACCGCACGCATGTTGCGTGAATTAGTGTATGGATGGGGGAAAGTCGGCCTCCTCTCTTTTGGCAGCAATCAGGGAGTCATCTTGTTTTTGTATCTGCTGGTTGGCTTCAAGGGAATTGCAGGAGGGCTGCCTTTAGGCCACATTGTGGCGGCAACCGCCGCACTGAATGTGTTGATTGCCGTCCTCTCCGAACTGATCACCGACTTGTCCATAATCCGCTCCGACAGCAGCGGGGTCCAACTCCACTACGAATATATGGATCTGCCCAATCAAACACAGCATGGTTCGATACCGGTTGAAAAACGGCTGGACAATGATTATCACTTAAGCACAGAGAATCTGACCTTTCATTATCCCGGCACCCAAAGAAACATCCTGCACGATATCACGATCGATTTTCAAGTGGGACGTTCCTATGCCATTGTGGGCGAAAACGGAAGCGGGAAAACCACCTTTATCAAATTGCTCACAAGGCTGTATGACCCTGTGGACGGCGCGGTAAAACTGAACCGGATCTCCGCCGACAAATACGATACCAATCAGTACTACTCGCTTTTCAATGTTGTGTTTCAGGATTTTGATCTGTTCAGTTTCAAACTGGGCGAAACCATCGCAACCAATCGCGACTTCGATGAAGAACGCATCGTAAACGCTCTACGCGATGTCGGATTCATGGAACGGTTCAACAGCCTGCCCAAAGGCCTGGAGACCTCTCTCAATAAGGAATTTGACGCCCAAGGTATCACGCTCTCCGGTGGAGAACAGCAAAAAATAGCCCTTGCCCGAGCCATCTACAACGACGGCCCCATCTATATCCTCGACGAACCCACCTCTGCGCTGGATCCGATCAGTGAATTTGAAATCTATCAAAAATTCCAGCAGATCACCCGCGGTAAAACCAGTCTGATTATTTCCCACCGGCTTTCCTCCTGCCGTTTCAGTGATGAGATCCTGGTATTCGACCAGGGCAGGATCGTGCAGCGCGGTTCGCATGAAGAACTCGTCCATATACCCGGCAAATACGCGGACCTGTGGAACGCGCAAGCCCGGCACTATCAGGAAGAANACATCGACCTGACCAAACTCGGGCTTGACAATACCATCGTTTGAATACAGGGAAATGATTTAAGAAAAATGGGTCTCCGTAACCGGATTCTAACAAAAAAACCGGCTCATCCAAGTGAGCCGGTTTGATCGTGGTAGTATGGTACGAAGTGTACCGGGTAAAAGGTCCTTTTACCCCGTTACTCCGGTATTTCTTCCTGCGTTATGAT
>JGI24710J26742_10002507_pt1 | contig 16154 bp, 11 predicted proteins | sample BioPla2DNA2_FD_26742 | JGI IMG/M metagenome (IMG submission 26742) | reverse complement strand
GCCATAGAAAATGCAGAGATGTTTTTTGGCGCTCCGAGAATGCTCGAGCCGGTGGCGATCAAGGGGAAACCGGCCCTGCCTATATATGAGGCGGAAAAAATAAGAGAGTGCGTGGAAACGGAGGACAAGAAGAACTTTGTCGTCTTTCTTTCCGGAGACACGGGCTTTTACAGCGGAGCAAACGCTCTGGTAAAAGCTCTGTATCCATTTGAAGTGGAAGTCCTTCCGGGCGTCTCGAGTCTTTCGTATTTCTTTTCACGCCTGAAAAGACCCTGGCAACATGCCGCACTAATCAGCGCGCATGGAAAAGAAGTCTCCATCGTCGATGCGGTGAGAAGAAATAAAGAGACTTTTGTGCTGACAGGAAGAAATACAAATGAATTAGCCACAAGACTCTGTGAGGCGGGCTTTGAAGATCTCATGGCGACACTCGGAGAAAATCTCGGAGGCATACAGGAGAAAATCACGGCCATGCCGGTAAAAGATTTAAAGGATTACTCCGCCTCATCACTGTGTGTCCTTCTCATCGACAATCCTCTTCCCGATAAAAGAGTGCGCACAGGGATCGATGATGCGGAGTTTATCAGAGGAAACGCACCCATGACAAAGGCTCCGGTAAGAGCGCAGATACTCAGTCAATTGCATATCTCCCCTGAAGATGTTTGCTATGACGTTGGAGCGGGAACAGGCAGTGTGAGCGTGGAAATGGCGCTGTCCGCCTATGAGGGCCGCGTCTACGCGATTGAGCAAAAAGAAGACGCATTTGATCTCATAGAGAAAAATATTCGCTCCTTCCATCTGGGAAATGTCACCTGCATCAAGGGAAGCGCCCCCCATGCTTTAAAGGATCTTCCCGCCCCCGACTGCGTATTCATCGGAGGATGCAGCGGAAAAATGGACGATACCTTCTCTCTCCTTCTGCAAAAAAACCGGAATGTACGCATCGTACTTACGACGATTGCTCTTGAATCCCTAAGTGAAGCGCTGGACGCCTTTAAGCGCCACGGGCTCTCGGCAGAGATTCTGCAGCTTGCCTCTTCAAGGGCCAAAGAAGCGGGAAGTATGCATCTTATGATCGCGGACAATCCCATCTATATCCTCAGCGCGGGAGGCAAAGATGAGTAGGCGCATTTTGATTGCGGGAACACATTCAGGAAGCGGCAAGACCACTCTCACTCTTGCGATGCTTAGCGCATTGAAAAAGAAAGGGATACAAATTGCCTCCTTCAAGTGCGGTCCCGACTTCATCGACCCTCAGTTTCACAGGCAGATGGTGGGAATTCCCGGAAACAATCTCGATCCCTTCATGCTGTCGCGGGAACAGTTAAGAGCGGCTCTTTCAGAGGCCGACGACCGGCTCTGTGTCATCGAGGGAGTCATGGGTTACTATGACGGCGTGGGCATAGAAGGAAAGTACAGCACATTTGACGTCGCTTGTCAAACGCAGACGCCGGTCATTTTAGTCATCAACGCAAGAGGAATGTATACATCCGCAGGGGCGATCATCAAGGGCTTTCATGAGTTTAAAAAAGACAGCATGATCCGAGGCGTCATCTTCAACTCCGTCTCAGAGAAAGTCTATCCGGGACTCAGTAAAATGGTGGTTGAATGCGGGCTTAGGCCTCTCGGTTTTCTTCCCTATAATGAAAATTTCAAAATCGGCAGCCGGCATCTCGGCCTTCTTCAAAGCCATGAAGTTCATCAACTCAAAGAAAAGCTCTCACTTCTCGGGGAGTCGGCGCTGAAATATATCGATATCGAAGGTGTTCTCTCTCTTTCTCAGACGGCTCCTGCCATCGAAGAAAAGAGAGAGGCTCTCACTCCGCTTGGAAAAGTCCGAGTCGCCGTTGCCTCGGACAATGCCTTTTGTTTTATATATCAGGAGAATCTGGACATCTTAAGACAGTTGGGTGCAGAGATCGTATTCTTCTCTCCTTTGAAAGATGAGAACCTGCCCGAAGACATCGATGCCCTCTATCTCCCCGGAGGATATCCCGAACTCCATCTTCACGAACTGGCAAAAAACGTTCCCATGCGAGAAGAGATTCGAACAAAAGCGGCAGAAGGCCTTCCGCTGATCGCCGAGGGAGGAGGATACGCCTACCTCCATGAGCATCTCGAAGGTCATGAGATGGCAGGCATCATCAGGGGAAATGTAAAAATGGGCTCCAAACTTCAACACTTCGGGTACCATACTCTTACCGCCCTCCACGATGCCATGCTCTTAAAGAAAAATGAGAGTTTTCGAACGCATGAGTATCATTATTACCAAAGCGACAGCGAAGGCAGCAGTTTCCGGGCTCAAAAGCCTGACGGCAGGCAGTGGAAGTGTGTCCACTCGACCGCTTCCATGTATGCGGGATTTCCATATTTGTTTTTCGCCCACCGACCCGGGATGGCGGAGAGTTTTGTAAAAGCTGCGTTCCAATGGAAGAAAAAGAGGAAGAAATGAAGACGAGAATAGAGGCGATCTCTCCGGAGTCGATCGAAACAAGAAGTTTTGAAATCATTCATGAAGAATTAGGAAGAGAAATCGACCCGTTGATCAAACCGATTTTGTATCGGGTCATTCACACGACGGCAGACTTTGAATATGCAGATACGCTGTATTTCAGTGAAAATGCCGTGGAAAAAGCATTGGAAGTTCTGCGTTCAGGAGCCACCATCGCAACCGACACCAATATGGTCCTGGCAGGCATCAATAAATCAGCTCTCAAGCAGCTCGGATGCAAGGCGGTCTGCTATATGGCCGACGAAGACGTGGCTCAAAAGGCAAGAAGAGAAGGGACGACGCGCGCCTATGCCGCCGTCAACAAAGCCGCTTCTCTTTCCGGACCCGTCATCTTCGCAGTGGGCAACGCTCCCACCGCGCTCATCCGCCTTCGCGAGTTGATTGACAAAGGCGATATCAAGCCGAGCCTCATCATCGCCGTGCCTGTCGGATTCGTCAATGTGGAGGTCTCGAAGGAGCTGATCATAGAGACCGATATACCGGCCATCGTCTCCAGAGGGCGCAAGGGCGGGAGCAATGTTGCCGCCGCCATCGTCAATGCCCTCATGTATCAGCTGACAAGAAGCTAGAACTTCACGCAATTAACAAAACATCTTAGGGAACAATATAGGATAATATGCTTATTTGTTCCCTATTTTGCCGCCTTAATTTCAGAGCCTGTTGCGGCAATGTGATCTCAAAAAGACAAATTATCACCGTGATCATTCTCTATCGTAGCAAGAGATGAACCGCCTTCGCAATTTTTCAGCTTCCTTAAACACGGTTTTTCTGTGGTATTTTAGAATCCACTGTAACATATCGACCAGTTATTCCGAGGCTGTCACAAAAGATGATTTAGTTGACTTGATTACAACCAATATATACAATATTGTGTAACAAGATCATCTAAGTATTAACACTACTCAAGGCGTATTGAGGCACAAAACATCCACATTATCGATTTAGGGTTAAAGAGATATCTGGGTGAATAAATGGTAGGAGTTAATTGTGCTTCTTCCCCATCCTAGCCTTGCAGTAGCGGTCTGTCGTCTAATCAATTTCCCGGGACGCTAGCCGAAACATCTAAAAATAGGGTTTTCTTTTACTTATTTAACTTCTTCTCTGTCAGAAAATAATACCTCCTGCGCAGACGCAGTGTACTTCTTTTGCTGTGAAAATCGGTTGTTAATCATAGGAGACTTTCGTGATTTTCAGNTCGACAACCCGNTTTTTTAACNCTTGCCACATACTTTCTCTTGTCTTTTGTCGGTTCGCAGATTTCAGGATTCATCATACTTCTCACTAATATTGGCGACAACGAAGAAAAATGCTTATGTCTTATTACATTCTGAACGACTTGGAGCCGAAAAATTTTTTTAAATGGTTTGGCGCTATTTCTCAGATTCCCCGCGGATCCGGTAACGAGCGTGAAATCATGGACTTCATCATGGATTTTGCGGTGCGCAGAGGATATCCCTGTGAACGGGACTCGGCAGGTAATGTTTTTGTAACTGTCTCCGGTACTCCGGGATATGAACATGAGCCGCCGGTCTTGCTACAGGCACATGTCGACATGGTATGGGAAAAAAAGGAAGATGTGGTATTTGATTTTGAAACGGAACCCCTCCGCCTGAAAATTCAAAATGACAGGCTGATGGCTGAAGGAACATCCTTGGGGGCAGACAATGCGGTAGGTGTTGCTACCATGCTGGCTTTGGCTGATTCGCACAACATTGTCCATCCGCCTCTAGAGCTGCTTTTCACCGTAGAAGAAGAGATCGGTTTAATCGGAATCAGAAAGTTCGACATGAGCAGGATACGCGCCCGCCGTATGCTCAATATGGACTGCGGATCCATAGATACGATCTGCGTCAGCTCTGCAGGTTCCGTTCGATTTGAGCTCAGCCAAAACTATTCTGTTTACAATCTACCTGAAGGATACCGTGGCCTTGAATTAAAAATCGGGGGAGGGCGCGGCGGACACAGCGCAATCATGATCAACAAAGGTCGAATGTGCGCCGTAAACTCCTTAGCGGCTTTAATACAATCTTCGTCAGACCATTGTCTGCTGGCTTCTCTCAGCGTTACAGGCTCGGCGATCTTGGATAATTGTAGCGCTGTCCTTGCTTTACCGGAAAACAGATACGATGAGATCCTCTCTGAAATGATCCGTAATTTTGAGATCATCAAGGCTCTATATGCTGAGGCGGATCCTGATATTTACTTATCGCTTGAAGCAGTAGAAACAAAGGAATTGCATGTTCTCTCTGCTGAAATTTCGAAGGATTTAATCTCTATTCTGGGAATTCTTCGCACCGGCCCTTATCGCCATAATGCGGCAAATCCCGATGACGTCATTACTTCAGCTTCCATAACCGGCCTCTCCTTGGACAAGGGATCATTTCACATGACCTGCGTGATTCGTTCATCAAGTGATATAGACGCAGATAATCTCTTTCATAATTTTCGGAGCATCGCGGAAAAATTCGGCTTACATATCCATCTGTCAGATAGGTATCCGGGATGGCCCGAGAAAATGGATTCCGGGTTTCGAGACCTTTTCAGGCAAGCCTATGTCAAGATGACCGGGAGAGAGCCTATATACGAGCGAATACACGGAGGTGTTGAAATAGGGATTATCGCAGGCGCCATCCCGGATATGGATGCAGTCGGATATGCGCCCACTTCACACGGAGCGCATACTGCCGACGAGTATCTGTTGATTTCCACCGTGCAACCTTTTTGGGATGTGTTGACAGACGTCCTTTCGAAAAAAGAAAAAACCTGACCCTGTCCCCTTTTAGACTCCTGCAATAACTTTAATGTATAAACAAACTACCGAATTGTTGGGGTTCGTTCTCAAATGGATGTGAAATAAATACATTCTTCAGATTATAAGGCATTGAACCAAGGCGTGTTGTCATTTCCTTCCGTTCTTCACAACGATGCAATGATCGGAAATAGTCGGTATGTAAGTCTATATATTCTCGACTTGTTCGAGCCGGGCGCTGAAAAAGTATACATTGCATAACGGATTTTCTCAGACACACTATCACTTCACTTGTATGGAGGAAAATATGAAAAAGACCATCTCTTACTTACTTATCCTTGTCATGCTCGTCACTCTGTTCACCGGGTGTGGTGCACAGAAGGATCCGGCAGAACCGGCTGCGACACCCGGATCTTCTGAACCCACAGGCGACAAAATACTTCATCTTCGTAAAACCAGTTCGCTTCAGTCAACAGACTGGGAAGCGACAACCAATACCACAGATATGCAGGTCGTCTGGGTACAAGTCTTTGAAGGCCTTTACACAATAGATGAAGCCAAGGGCGGCTACCAGAACTGCCTGGCCGAAAAGATCGATGTCAGTGAAGATGGAAAAATTTACACCGTGACGCTGGTCGACGCAAAATTTCAAAACGGAGATCAGATGAAAGCGTCGGATGTCGTCTTCAGCTATAATCGAGCGATGCAAAACTCCCGCTTCAACTACGTCACTTCCATGATCGATAAAATCGAAGCGAAAGATGACAAGACCGTTGTCTTTACCCTGAAATATCCCTACTCGGCAATCTCTCATACTTTCTGGTCGATTAAGATTTCCAGTGAGAGAGAGGTCACCGAGGCCGGAGACAGCTTCGGAACCACTCCTCACACCGCAGGGACGGGTCCCTACTATATTTCAGAATATGACGTCGCTTCCGGATTGAAGCTGAAAGCTTTCGAAGATTACTGGAGGGGTCCTGCCAATATTAAAGATGTTGAGTACCGCATTATTTCCGAAGATGCCGCAGCGGTTATCGCCTTTGAAAACGGTGAATTGGACTATATGTCGGATGCTCCTCTTGCAGAATGGGATTCTCTGAAAGTCTCCTCCGGAGAGAACAATTCACTCACCAAAGGCAATAATATTCGCTTCCTCGGCATTAACTATCTCTCGCCGACCAACAATAATATTTTAGGAAACAAAGCGGTTCGTGAAGCGATCTTCTATGCCATTAACAGAGACAATGTCAATATCGCCGCAACGGAAGGATTGGGAGATCCCGCATATGAGTATATGCCTCATGAGTACGTGGCGACCAGTCCCTCCTATCTCGACGGAAATTTTGAACTGTATGAATATAATCTGGAAAAGGCAAAGCAGATCCTCAAAGACGCCGGATTCACAGATGCAGATATCGCGGCCGGAATCGATGTCGGAACACTGACTACATACGGAGCCGGTACAGGGGAAAAAGCAAAACAAGCCCAGGTTATTCAAGCCAATCTCGCTGAAATCGGGATCAAATGCGAAGTCTATGTCGCAGAAGCGGCACAGATCACCCCCAGATTGTATTCTCAGGATTACGATCTCTGCATTTTCGGTGACAGCGGCAACTATGACTTCAACAATATCCGACAGCAAGTTCACTCTGAATCTACCGGCATGTATGTCGTCAAGTACGCTGACCCCAACAGCCCGCTGGACTACAAAAAAATCGAGTCCCTCGTCGATCAGGGCGTGGCTACAGACGATGTCGCTAAGCGTCTTGAAATCTACACCGAGCTATGGGCTATGGTTATGGATTCTGCCACCATCTTACCCCTGGTCCATCTGCCTGTAGGTATCGTATGGTCCGATGAATTGGATCCGGGCGGATTATGTCCGACTTATTATCACATTTACAATTTCAAATGGGTTGAATGATCCTATCTTTTCAGGCTGCCCTCATGCGGGGCAGCCTGTTTAGAATGACTCACTGCCAAGGAGGAGTGCAAATACAAATTGCACAAATAGAAAAATGTATAGATATGTCTTTAAACGTCTTCTATTTCTGATCCCTACCATCCTTGGAGTAACGTTGATTATTTATGCTGTCATGAGTATTACTCCAGGTGATCCGGGTAGGTCAATGCTTGGAACCAGTGCGCCCCAAGCAGATGTCGATGCTTATAACGAAGCACTGGGATACAATCTGCCCTTCTTCCAAAAATACTTAAACTATCTGATCAAGATGATCTTCCATCAGGATTTCGGCATTTCTTATTTTACAAAATTACCTGTTTTTCAAGAAATTTGGCCGAGATTCCTTGTGACGATCAAACTCGCTTTCTTCGGAATCATTCTCTCCACCCTTGTCGGAGTCCCGTTCGGAATCTATGCTGCCGTAAAACAGTATTCCGCCTTTGACACGATTACTTCTTTGGTTGCGTTCTTTATGGCGGCATTTCCGGCCTTTGTGCTGGGACTTATGTTTCTGTATATATTTGCGTTGAAGCTGAATCTGCTCCCCTCGTATGGAATTGCCACTTTTGCGCATTACATTATGCCCGCCATGGCCATTTCCATTCCGCCGGCTGCGCAGAATATGCGATTTACAAAGTCTTCAATGCTTGAGGCAATCCGCCAGGATTACGTGCGCACGGCGCGCGCCAAAGGAGCTCCGGAGCGCACCGTCATCTGGAAACACACTCTGCGCAATGCTCTGCTTCCGGTCGTAACACAGATCGGCCTGAATCTGGGCATGTTGATCGCAGGAGCGGTTGTAGTCGAAAGAATCTTTTCCATCCCCGGAATCGGAAGCCTGATCGTCGATCGTATTTCCTATAAGGATGAACCGGTGATCATCGCCGGCACCATCCTCATTTCCATTACCTTTACGATCGTCATGCTGATAGTAGATATTTTGTATGCGTACATCGACCCGAGAATCCGCGCAAAATATGCCAAACTGAAAGGGTAGAGTAATGAAAAACAATGAAAATGGCTCAGATGCCATCCTCTACAAAAAAGAAAATCAGTTCAAGGAAATATGGCGCAGATTTAGAAAAAGCAAGGGTGCCGTCATTGGATTGATTCTCTTCATAGTCATTGCCGGCGGATTACTTGCCGCCGATCTGATCGTCCCTTATGAGAAAGCCGTGTCTCAGAATTTCGGTGCGCGTTTGGCCCCTCCGTCTATGGAATATCCGTTCGGGACAGACGGCTACGGTCGCGATGCCTTCGCCAGACTTTTGCACGGAGGCCGCACCTCACTGAGTATCGCCCTGCTGGCAACCTTTTCCTCAGCGATTATCGGAAGCAGCCTCGGTGCAATTGCAGGCTTTTTTGGAGGGAAAGTCGACAATCTCATCATGCGTTCACTGGATATATTTATGTCTGTTCCGGACATCCTATTTACTATGGCGGTCGTCTACGCCCTGGGGCCCAGTTTTACCAATCTTCTGATCGCGCTGACACTGGCATACTTTACCAACTATGTTCGTCTGGTACGCTCACAGGTTCTGAACCTGGCTGAGCAGGACTATGTGGAAGCGGCAAGAGCGGGGGGAGCAAAAAACGCCAGAATCATCATCTCGCACATCATTCCAAATGCTATAGGGGTTATCATCGTCAATACGACACTGAATGTGGCCAAGATCATCCTCTACGAATCCACCCTGAGTTTTCTTGGCTTAGGCATGCCTCCTCCGCATCCGGAGTGGGGATTGATGCTGGCAGAAGCGAGAGAATTCATGCGCACAGCTCCTTGGTTGATGTTTTTCCCGTCAGCCGCCATTGTCTTTACGGCAGCTTCCATAAATCTCATAGGCGACGGCATGCGTGATGCACTCGATCCGCATCTGAAATCATAGGTACTATCATGAATACAGCAAATATTTTAGAAATCAAAGACCTTAAGGTCATATATAAAACAGATCTTGAGGTAGTCGAGGCAATCAACGGATTGAATTTGACGCTCGGCAAGGGAAAAACTCTCGGACTTGTCGGAGAAACCGGTGCCGGGAAAACGACGACTGCGTTGTCAATCCTTAAACTGCTTCCCAGTGTAACCGGAAAAATACTAAACGGTTCCATCCTTTTCGACGGAGAAGAAATCTTAAAGATGGACGAAAAGAAGATGCAAGCCATTCGCGGCAACCGCATCTCAATGGTCTTCCAGGATCCCATGACTTCTCTGAATCCGGTGCTGACCGTCGGTGATCAGATTGCAGAGGCAATTCAACTGCACAATCCCGAGATGAGTAAAGAAGACGTTCAGAAGAAAGTGGCTTCTTCTCTGGAACTGGTCGGGATTCCGTCCTGGCGAAGTGTTGAATACCCTCATCAGTTTTCGGGTGGAATGAAACAGCGAGTTGTCATTGCCATCGCTCTGGCTTGTGAGCCGGAATTATTGATTGCAGATGAACCCACGACGGCGCTGGATGTCACCATTCAGGCGCAGGTCCTCAGCATGATCCGCGACTTGAGGGATCGTTTTAATACATCGATGATCATGATCACCCACGATCTCGGCATCGTTGCTCAAACTTGCGATGATGTCGCTGTCATGTATGCAGGAACGATTATTGAATCCGGGACAGCAGAGGACATCTTCCTGAATAAGGATCATCACCCCTATACGGTCGGCTTGTTCAATTCCATCCCAAATCTGGATGTGAAAACAGATCGTCTGAGTCCGATCGAAGGACTTATGCCCGACCCGACCGATCTTCCAAAAGGCTGCGCTTTTTCACCTCGCTGTCCTCATGCGATGGAAATTTGCCATCAAAAGCGTCCCCCTGTATATACAAACAATACACACAACATCGCCTGTTTCCTCTTTTTGCCTGAAGGCAAGCAAGGGAATAAAGGAGGTGAAGAATGAATACCGCCACTCATAGTAAGCCACTGCTTGAAACAAAAGGACTCAAGAAATATTTCAAAATCCGAAAAAATGTTAATCTGCACGCCGTAGACGGCATCGATCTAGAACTCTATCCGGGCGAGACTCTGGGTGTTGTCGGCGAATCCGGTTGCGGAAAGTCCACTCTTGGCAGAACCATTATTAAGTTGCTTGAACCCACCGGGGGAAGCATTTTATTCAATGGGAAAGATATCACGAACTATTCTGTCAATCAGATGCGTCCTCTGCGCAGGGAAATGCAGATTATCTTTCAGGATCCTTATTCCAGCATCGATCCTAGAAAAAGTGTCATTGAAATCATTTCAGAGTATTCCTTCATCCATAAGATGTACTCTTCAAAAGCTCAGACATTCTCCAAGGCAGTGGAGATGATGGAGCTGGTAGGTCTGGCAAAGCGATATGCCAACAGCTATCCGCATGAATTGGATGGCGGAAGAAGACAGCGCATCGGAATCGCCAGGGCACTCTCCCTGAATCCGAAATTTATTGTCTGCGACGAGCCTGTTTCCGCCTTGGATGTGTCCGTTCAAGCACAAAACCTCAATCTGCTCATGGATCTTCAGGATAACTTCAGTCTGGCCTATATCTTCATAACGCATGACCTGTCTGTCGTAAAGCATATTTCGGATATCATCATGGTAATGTATCTCGGAAAATGTGTGGAAACCGCACCATCAGACGAGCTGTTCATCAACCCTCTGCATCCGTATACTCAGGCACTCCTGGCAGCAATTCCAAAGCCGGATATCACAATGAGAAACAAGGAGTTCCAGTTGATTGAAGGAGAAGTGACCAGCCCGATCAATATGAAGCCCGGATGTCGTTTTGCTTCCAGATGTCCCCATGTGATGGACATTTGCTCTCAAGAAGATCCGGAGTTTCTCGAAGCGGCACCGGGACATCGCGTCGCATGTTTTTTGGTCAATGATAAGTAGGAGGGTGTGATAATATGATCATTGGAATTGCAAAGGAAATAAAAAACAATGAGTATCGGGTGTGCTTGGTTCCCGCCGATGTTCAGACGCTGACGGCAGATGGCCATCAGGTCCTGGTTGAGCAAGGCGCCGGCGTTGGAAGCGGTTTTTCAGATGATGCGTATAAAGCGGCGGGGGCCACAATCGTAGGAAAAGAAGTCTATACCGATTCGGACATTTTCTGCAAGGTGAAGGAAATCGAGCCCGAGGAATATCCGCTGTTTCGCCCGGGACAGATTGTCTTTAGTTATCTGCATTCAAATGCTCATCCGGAGATGACGCAGTTTTTGCTCGACAATGAGATTACCGCCATTTGTTATGAGGACATCGACGATAAGGAAGGGAAATTCCCTCTTCTCATTCCGATGAGCATTTTTGCAGGAAAGGGCGGCTTTATCGCAGCACTTCAGTACAGCCAGACCATTTACGGAGGATCGGGCAAAATCTTATCCAATATTCCCGGTATTGAAACGCCACATATCACCATTATCGGAGCAGGATATTCCGGAATGGCCGCGGCGGAAATGGCAAGTGCATTTGGCAACCAAGTGAGTCTCCTGGACCTCGACGTCAAGATCTTGCAAAAAGCGAAGCAATCACTCCCTCCCAATGTGGAATTTCTCCTCTCCAATCGCACCAATCTCCTAAAGTGTCTAAAAAAGACCGATGTTCTCATCAACTGTGTTCTCTGGCCAAAGACGAGGAAGGACCATCTCGTCTATCGGTCGGATCTCTCTTTGATGAAACCTGACGCTCTCATCGTCGATGTCAGCTGCGATGAGGCAGGAGCCATCGAGACGAGCAAAAGCACCACACACGATGACAGTATCTATTCGGTAGACGGCATCCGCCACTATGCGGTTGACAATATCCCCTCCGCGTTTGCCGGCAGTTCTTCAGAGCTCCTGTCGATGAGCATCCTTCCCTATCTTCGCAAGGTTGCCAAGTTGGGGGTGAAAGAGGCTCTTCAGGCAGATCCGCATTTTCGAAGGGGTTTGACCACATATAAGGGCAAGCTTACGTTAAAAGAAACAGCAGAGAAACTGGGAAAACCGTTTACAGATCCGTTGGATGCTTTGAATATGTAATGTGAATAATTCATGCCGATACGGACATGTCTGTAGAAAATAAATGATAAGGAGATATCATGGTCTTCGGACTGCTCAAGGACACGAAGAAAGGGGAGTACAGAGTCATCTGCACGCCTCTTGAAATTGCCTCAATTACAGGATCGGGACACAAAGTCCTTGTTGAAAAAAACGCGGGAAAGGCCGCCGGATTTCCGGATGAAGCATATGTCAGAGCCGGAGCTGAAATCGTCGAATCCCGAGAAGAAGTATGGCGACGCAGTGACATGGTCGCAAAAGTAAAAGAATACTCACCGGATGAATTTCCCCTGATGAGAGAGAATCAGCTTATCCTGGGATGCTTGCATCCGGCTTCTCACCCGGAAGAAGTGGATGCGCTACTCGCCAGTAAATGTATTTCATTCACTGCTGAAGACATGCATCGCTACGGCTCGCCCAACTGCGAAGCCGCAGGGAAACAAGGGGCGCTTTTCGGACTTGAATCCCTCCTTACCATCAACGGCGGAAAAGGTAAATACGTAGGGGGCTTTGCCGGTGCCCCGGGAATCAACGCCATCATTCTCGGCGGAGGAATGGTCGGCCGGGCCGCGCTCTCCGTGCTCTATGCACTTGGGGCAAACGTCACTGTCATGGATATCAACTTCGGCACATTAAAAGCACTTCAAGATCAGCATGATCAAAAGATCAATACCATGTTCTGCACAAAAGAGGCGATCACTTCAATTATTGCTAAGACCGATCTTATCATCAACGCTGTGCGCTGGCCAAAACATCGGAAAGATTTTCTGATTGACAAAGAGATGCTTAAATTGATGGAGCCGGGTTCCGTGCTCGTCGATATCAGTAACGATGATCCCGGAGCCATTGAGTCCAGCCGTGAAACCAGCCACGACGATCCGCGCTACGTCGTTAACGGTGTTGTCCATTTTTGTGTCAGCAATATCCCGGGCGCAGTGGCGCATTCGACTTCCGTCTCTCTGGCCGGAGAAATGCTTCCTCTCATTCTCAAGATTCTCAATGAAGGTGTGGCAAATGCATGTGAAAAAGACGGCTACATCCGACGCGCTCTGACTTCTTACAAGGGATATCTGACACATGAGGAAACCAGCGCCATCCAAAATCGCCCCTGGATAAAGCCCGAAGATATCCTCGCTCTGAATAAAGAAATAATGGATCCGGCTCCACAGCCGACATCGTCGAAATCTGACAATTTCTACGATCAAATACCTGATCTTTAACATTTCCGTTTTAAGTCGACAGCCGGATTTCTATTTCTGTCATGACAACGGAATACGTTCAACAAAAATAACGATCGCTTTGAATGATCAAGGCAGATCGTTATTTTTCATCTTCAAAATTGCCACACACACTATCTAAATGACATGGTCATTGACACAATGTCCTGTCATACATTTTAACTTCCGTATCAATTCTTATCTCTTTTGAGAAATGACGTCATGCAATGGACAGAGCCACGTCCTTTATTCAGCTCAGACAAATCGAGCACATCGACCTTCACTCCGTGTTTTTCCAACAACTCCACCGTTTTTGGACTCTTATTGCTCGTCACCACATGGCCGGGCTCAATCGCGACAAAATTGGTCGAGTAGCCGTACTTTGCCTCCGTCATGGAATTCGTCTCAAGAATCTGAATCCCCTTCTTCTTCAGAGCATCCACTACCACATAGGGAACTTGCATGGCATGCACGAGGACAAGATCCTCCCGAACAAAGTTCATCAATCCGTCGACATGAGCATGACCATAGGGAATCTGCATGGTGATAAAATCCGTCACTCCTTGCAACTTAAGGGCATCGACCATCTGATTGTAACCGCTTTGATTCGCTCTGACGCTGAGTGATAAAATGACTGTATGGCGGTCTACCCACATGGCATTTGCACCTTCAAAAATACCGTCTGCTGAGATCGTCTTAACAATCGGAATGCCGAGTTTGGCAACCGCTTCCGTTACATATCTTTCTTCTCCCCGCCGCTCAGGCATGGACATGCGTGTAATAATCGCACCTTCAGGAGTCATAAAAATTCTATCGCGCACAAACACGGCATTCGGTCTGTCAATCCTTCCGTTTTCAATGTAGTAGACGGCAACCCCCTGGCTCCTGTAATAGTCTGCAAGGAGATCGTGCTGGGCTCTAAACTTCTCGGGATCAATCTGCGATCGAAATCTCACTTTTTCATGGTCAAACGACTCGATTTCTTTACCCGGTCTACACAGGAGAACAGCCCTCAATCTGCTCACTTCAGAAGAGCAACCCCAGTCTCCGCCCCAATAATCCTTGAGATCATCTTCCAGTCTCGTCTCAAGCGGAAACCATCTTTCTCCCGGAGCGGGCGCAATTTCGGGAAGCTCCTTCCCCTCAGCAAACAGTTGATCGAGATCAATAGTGTTGTCTGTGATGTTGCTCATCTTTTTTCCTCCATATTTTGATTTCTCCACTAAGGGCTATTAAGTTGTTTGCTAGTTTTACAGACATCCTCTTTTGAAAAAACGCTCTCGCTTATACTTCTGTAATCATTGAAAAAATACCGACGGAAATGAATGTGGTCCTTCGCAGGAAAACCAGGTTCTCGTTATCGCGATTATTGTAGCACATAGATATATGAAATAACACCACACTTTGCCATGTGAGAGTGTTATATCATTATTCAAAAGATTCAACCGAACATGAAACAATAAACCGAATATAAATATGCTTATGTAGTCGCTTCGAAAACGATCTCTCCTCCGACAATCGTCATGGAGGCTTTTATATCTTTGATCTCACGGGCATCGACAGAGAAGATGTCTCTGTCGAGGACGGTGAAGTCGGCCAGATAACCTTCTTTTATTCTGCCCTTTACCTCTTCTTGAAACTCGCAGTAAGCCGACCCGATGGTGTAGGCATCTATCGCCTGCTCAAGGGAAACCTTCTCCTCGGGGACATATCCGCCTTCAGGATATCCGCTCAGATCGCAGCGAGTAACGGCAGAGTAAATATTTGGAAACGGATTCAGGCTCTCCACCGGTGCATCGGTGCCGTAACTGACATGAATCCCGAGATCTTCGGCCGTCTTAAATGCATAAGAAGAAGCCGCCAGTTCGGCGCCCACCCTGTCCTCTGCAATATGCAAGTCATAGTTGAGAAAAATGGGCTGATAAAAGACGGGGACATCCAATCGGGCGATTCGCTTCAAAAGAGCCCCATCTGTAATCTGGCAATGGACGAGCCCGTGGCGCAGGACATTTCCCTCTTCAGAAAAGGAGCTCTCATACGCATCGAGCGTCTCTTCGATGGCCCGATCTCCTATGGCATGGGTGACGACTTGCCATCCCCGATCGGCGGCTTCCTGCACAAAAGCCTTTTGCGACGGGTAGTCCGTCACAGGAACTCCTTTGTTGTGCGGATCGCTCTTATAGCCTTCTCTCATCAGAGCCGTATATCCTCCAAGAGAGCCGTCTTTAAACATCTTTACAGGGCCGAGAAAAAGCCTGCCTTCTGTGTAAACAGGCTCTTTCCCTTCCCCTTGCATAAAGACATCCATCTCATCGGGTTCATCAAAGCAAATCTGATGGCGAAAGCGGATGCCGACTTTGCCTTCTTCGTAAATCTTGCGCAGGATGCGCATATCTCCGTACGTGTTGGGCCCTCCCACATCATTTGCCTGCACGGAAGTAAGTCCAAGGCTCTGTGCGTACAAAAGAGCTTTGGCAATGGATTCTTCTTTTATCTCATCGCTATATGGCGGCAGAAAACTTTCAATCCAATGGATGGAGTTCTCCGTGAGGATTCCGTTGGGCTCCCCGTCCTCGCCTTTTTCGATGGTGCCGCCTGTCGGAGGCAAGGTCTGTCCATCGACTTTAGCAAGCTCAAGGAGCTTCGAATTGACAGCGCTGAGATGACCGCATACACGCTGAAGGGAAATCGG
>JGI24710J26742_10002504_pt1 | contig 16168 bp, 27 predicted proteins | sample BioPla2DNA2_FD_26742 | JGI IMG/M metagenome (IMG submission 26742) | reverse complement strand
CGCCGGAACCGGTATCGCACCTGAACATCCACTTATATTGATAGTGGATTTGAGTGTTTGAAATCTTTCCGGCTATAAGGTTTATTCCTTGAGCGGCTTTCGCCTTATCGTCTGCATTGCGGTGCAGCAAAGGTATAGCGAGATTGCTGAAGACATTGGTGTCGGAAAATGTCACTCCGCTTTGCGATTGGAGCCTTGTCAGGATATCAGACACTTTTAGCATCGGGTGCGTATGCCCTACGCTCTTGTACTGCGTGCCGTGATAGCCGGACTTGCGGTAGACCACATTCGTAGGGTAATAATCACTTTGCAGAATGGCGCTATCGTTCCAAGCAATATAATCCGCATCAGTCTGCAAATCTCTCAGCCTGATGTCAAGCAGCTTCTTGAAGGCGTTGACATTACCCCAAGTGAAAGAGAATTTTACGTGAGCCGGCGTTATGCTAAGAAGTGTTCCGAAGCCGGAGAAGATCTGAACTCCGTCGCGGAAGTAAAGTGCGCTGTGCTTGCGGTATGCGAATTTGCTTGTGCCGGCGGAGAGCTGCGCTTGCTGGATAGCAGCAAGATTGTTCTCCGTTGCCGGAAAGTCCACAGAATTGGTGCGGTTGCTCACGATCGCATCTATATCCGTGAAGAATGGAGATTGATACACCAGCGAAGCGGATTTGCCGCTCGCCTGGTCCATAAGAACGCCGTTAATATAAAATTGCTCCTTCATAGCTCATCAGAACTGAACATTGATATTAGGCAGCGCAAATGTCACTTCCACGGAATGCGTCTCATTGCCGGTATTATAGCTTCCGTCAAACTTGGAGACCGACAGTTCTATCCACTTGGCGAGCTTCTCATCGTAGTATTCGATTTCGCGAGCAAAGGCTATCCAGCGCAGCGCCTGAAAGTCCGTCTCGCTGAGCAGTTCCGCCCCGACGGTTATATTATTCTCCGTAGTAAGCGAATAGGTTTTTATATTCGATTTGGCTATTTGTGGGTCTTCGATGAACTGTTCGTATGTCGCTACTGACTTGACAGAGGGAGCATGCTTTTGCTGGCGCGCGAACATGAAGTAGTCAACTCCGCCGAGCTGATTTATCCAGCGCACATAAAACGGCTTGCTCGGATTGCAGTGCACGAAGACCGGAATGTCGAGCTTCGGCAGAATATAAATGCTGTTACCTTCCTCGTCCTGGATATTCTCGTTTGCGCTTTCAGTCCATAGCTCCACCGCCGCATTGTCAATTCTCACGCGCGACACTGCAAGCTGCTTGAGTTCTCCGAGCTCGTACTGCGCTTCGCCAGTGCTGGAAACAAGAATGGCATAGTCGAGCGGATAGCCTTCGTAGTAATCGATGCGCGAGAACTTAGTTAGGACCTTGCCGTCATAGCCTGCCATATCTGCGTCTTCGCCTATCTGAGCTACTGCGTTGACCGCAAGAAAAGTGTATGTCACTCCTGCGACTGTCATCTTATAGCGAATCGACAGAGCCTTGTCCATTGTGATGTTATCTTCTCCAAATTCAGCAAGCTCCTTGTTGAACCAGCTCTTCACTACCGCCGCCACATCGAACTTCGTTACTCCGTAGCAGCTCTCCGCTACCAGGCGGACATAAGTTCCGTNAGCCTTGTAGATATTGATTCCGTGCGAATCTACCGCTGTGTTCTTGTAGAGCACATCTCCGTCTTCGCTGCACATGAAGTTGGCATCCTGGTAAGCATAGCCGGCGCGGATGAAGATTTGCGAGCTGTCGTAGATATAATTCCTGAACTTCGCAAAGTCCGCCGCAGTGAGCGATGTATCGAACGAAGCTCCTACCACTTCCGCTATATCGTTGGAGATATCACTGAATGTCCATTCGGTGCGTCCGGAACCGACCGTGTCGACAGCGTATGAATCATCCGTCAACTTAACACAAATGCGTATGCTGCTGGAAAGAGCTGCGTCAAAGCCTATTTTGCGCGCTGCTGTCTTTTTGATAAAATTCGGAACCGGAGCATAGCTCGGCTCATAAGTGCCGCGAATAAGATGCAGATATTTCGTGCGAGTTACAATTATCGGATTGTACGCGCGGCGCATTTCGCTCGGCAGCTCCCATAAAGCGACTCCGCCGGCGGCATTGTCAGCGGCTTTCTCGGCAGTGCCGAATGCGTCCAGATAGTTAGTGCGAAGAAGATTATACATAGCATTACTTTTTTATTGCGATTGAACTGAAAGCTCGGAATTTCCGAATCCCTGGAACCCTTGCGTGAACATGTCCGATATTTGTTTTTCAAAGAAGACCGCAAGCTGCTTTTGCAGTGTCTCTATAAACCCTTCCACTGCCGGCGTGAAGATATCCTTGCGTCCGCCTCTTTGATAGAGACGAGTGCCATAACGGTTGATATACCAGCGGAGCCGGTTCGCTTCGAGGCGCAGCTGTTCGTCATTCATCTCGGAGTGAATGCCGCGAGCCTTGAACCACTCCACAAGCGCATCGTTAAATTCCTTTATTGCCGCTTTTCCGCCCTGGTAGACGCCTCTTCCGGTCTCAAGCGCACCGAAGTATTTCCGCCCGAGGATTGTCGCCACATAGTCGTTTCCTGCCCTTTCAAGCCGCCACTCCAGAGACTTCAGTGTCTTGCCGGTCGCCACTTGGCCGGCTCTCTTGGAATTGGCTTTGATTTGTGAGATGCACTTCTCGAGCGCATCTTCCACAAGCGCGTCAATCCGTGTATTTGCCAGCTCCAGTTCTGCCATAGATACGCTTGTTTAATTTTTTCTCATACTTGCGCTCTTCCAGGTCCGTATAGAGAATGCCGAACACTTTGGCATAATCCCAGCGGAGTATCTCGTCCGGATCTTTGGAGTACGCTTTCGCGAGCGCCTTGATAGTCGACATATTGCCTACCTTCTCGCCGAGCTCTTTCACACCGGCGGCAAGCTCGTCGCTGGAAGGAGTATATTGGAGAAGCTGCTGCTCTTTATCTATCCATGCCTTCAATCCGTCGATTATATGCCCGAAANCCTTGACTCTCCGGCGCACTGGAAGCAGCCTGGCTGAAAAGCCGTGCANCTCGCGGAATGCAGCCTTGAATTTTTGATATTCAGATATATCTTCCTGGCCGAATATCTCCCCGAGAGCTATGCGGCTTCCGTATGTGAAGTCGCTGCCCTCGAAGTTGATTTTATGTAAGACTATTCTTGCCATGGCATCAGCAATCTCGGAAAGTCACTGTCAGCCGCAAAAATACAGATACGGCATTGGCATCAAAGCGCGGCGGTTCGTTGGGAGAAGAGATAGCGGTACCGTTCTGCTCGATACTTTCGAAGTAACCAGATGCTTCGAGCGCTTCAAGAAAGGGCTTAACAGCTTCAGCTCTAATCTCGTCTCGCAGAGCTTCGCGCTCAATAGCATCGCCCTGCATCTCCGCGAGCTTCATGAATGACAGTTCCAGCCGCGCTGTTCGCTTCCAACCATAGCGATATGCGTAGCCGCTTTCATAGTATTCATCCATGAAGATGCACGGAAACGGAGAGTCATCAGCTTCTACATTCATCATCCTGGTAGTTTCGAATATGAAGTGATAGCCAGGACATGCAGCTTCAGCGATAGTTTTAATTTTTTCCAGCAGTGTCATATATTGTCAGCTTTTTTTAAGTTCGTGAAAAGCGGCTCGTCTGCCGAGAGTCGCGGTGCTCTACAAGTCCGGTAAGCGCATCAGGAGCATCGTCATGCGCGTTGCCTCCTTCCTTTTGGTAGCTTGTTATGGCATCGTAAAATTCTCTCCAGCGATGATTCCAGCCGGTAGGAAAAAAGACCAGGTTATTCACTTCTGCGGAGTGCGAGAAAATCCGCACTTGCTTGTTGAGCGTCTGTGTATAATCCTGGAAACGAGTTTGATTGTTGCCGAGCTCGCGGCAGCACCTCTCCACGTTGCGACGGAAGCCGCGGCCGCCACTGTTCGCCTCAACGATGCACGACGCCACTGCGTTATTGGTAAGCATTCTTGCAGTCTCCGGCTCCGTATACTCCATAGGTTTTTTCGTATACAGTACATCCAGCACATAGAGCGCTGTGTCAAACTCAGCGTATGTAATGGAGCAAAGATAGTCAGCGCCGGTATCGGCAGTATCGGTGTAGTTCTTGATGCGATAGCTTCCGGTCGGCAGTGTGTCGTATGTTCGGAACTCCTGGTACATAAGTCCTTCAAGCGGCTTTGGATTCTGCATATACTGCGTCTCGAAGACATAAGAGTTGATGCGCTCCAGCTCGCGGAGCTCTTCCAAAGTATGCTTGAACTCCCATAAAGCCTTCTCGTTTCCCTTCTCATCGGTATAAATGCATGGAAGCGAAAGAACGGTCCATTTTTCCGGTTCCGTCTCCAATAGATAGCCGCAAAGGTCGTGCTGGTGCAAGCGCTGCATAATTATCACTAACGGCGTATTCCTGCTGTTAACGCGGTTGCGAATGGTCGTATCGAACTTGTTGTTGACCTTGTTCCTCTGCGTGTCGGAAAGCGCATCGTCGGGCTTTATCGGATCATCTATGACGATTGCTCCGCCAAAGGAAGAATTGTCGACATACGGCATAAATTCGTCCAGCATTTCCTCTTCATTCTCATCGCCGGCATCATCCACCAGGCCGGCTCCGAATCCGGTAACTTGACCGGCGCTCGATACTGCGTACAAACCGCCGCCCTCTTTGGTGTACCACTTCTTTGAGCTGTTCGATAAAGGTGCAGCGTCGAATAATCGCCGGTACTCCGGTGTATTCATTATCGCCTGCACATCCGCCGAATTGTCACGCACCAAATCGTCAGAATAAGACAGATGAATGAATTTTGCAGCCGGATTGATTGCAAGCCCTTGCGCTATGAAATTCTTTACCGCCAATTCGGTCTTGCCGTAACGAGGTGCGATGTTTATCATCAGCTTCTTTATTTCGCCTGATATAACCTTATCCAGGGCATTGGATATCAATTCGTGATGCTTGCCCACTATGAACTTTCGATTGTATCTCTTCTTGAAGAAGTACCGCGTAAAGTTCAGCATGCCGGACAAGCACCATGTCTTAATGATATCGATATCGTGTATATCAGAACTCATCTTCAAGTTTTTGCAGAAGCTCTACCGCTTCTTTTTTCGTAAGTATTCGAGCCGGTATCAAGTCTTTGCCGTCCTTGCCGGTTATCTCAGCTTTAATAGGAGCGTCGTAGCCAAGCATCTGATTTATGCTGTCAAGACTTCGCTGCTTGTCATACAGCTTAATCTTCAGCTCGGTTCCATGCTTGGTCGTCCTTGTTGTAATCTCCTGGATGATTGCCTTCTCGTCTTCAGTCAAAGAGTTGAACTCCTTCATCGTCAGCCAGCTGCGCCTTATCTGTCCGGCGTTGGCAAACGCAATCTTCTCGTGCTCCTTCAAAATCCGAAGAGCGGATATGCCGGATGCTTCAGCAAGATTGTCCTTAAAATAGGCAATCCTGCTTTTAATGTTAGGCTTTGTTAGCAGCCTGCAGCCGGTTATGCGAGCAGATTTCGCGGCATAGCCGGCGGCGATTGCCGCCTTACTCGCGTTGAGGTGCAAAATGTACTCATAACAAAATCGCTCCTCTTTAGCTGACAGTTTCGCTTTTTTCTCTTTAGTACTGCTCATTTTTCTTCTTGTTTAATGCTGCCGCCGCTTTCGCGAAAGCCCTTTCAGGCATGTAGAAGACATATCCGCGGTATTTTGCCTTGACGAACTGCATCGCCTGAACAGCCTTCTTGTTTTTAAGTGTTTCGCGGTAAACCCATACTGCGCGAGAGTTGTTCCTTGTGAAGACCCGCCAATTAAAGCCGGACTTTCGCACTACCTGCACTTGAGGAGTGCGATTGTACTTGAATTTCCATATCAGCCGCTGGAAGATATTCATCTTCGGAGCGAGTTTTACAATTGTGCGCTTCTTTCCCATTTTGTACAAAGTTAAAAAAATTTTGCGTATGGCATACGCATTTGATTGTTAAAATTTTAGCCCGATTTTATTTCCTCGCTGCGAAATCTCATGGAGCTGCGTATAAGCTCCAGCGTTGCCATTGTGTTCTGCTGCTGCGGAGTGAAGTGCAGAATGCGCCAGCCTTGCGATACTGCGAGATTCATTTTTTCTTGGTCCACCAGCCAGCCGGATGCTCTGTTATGCCTTCCGCCGCCTTGCTTCCAGATGCCGCCGTCAATCTCTATTGCGAGCTTATAGTCAGGAAGCGCGTAGTCAAAGCGGAACTTCCTCTTCGCATCGAACTGAAGTTCTCTAAGGCAGCGCGCTCCGAGCTGCTGCTCCACGAGCAGTGTGAAGAAGTCTCCGCCGCTCTGCGCCAGCCGCGTCTCCTCCCCTATCTTCACTGCTTTCATCACGCGGCTGGGCGCGCGCTTCGTTCGGACTTTTTTCATTAAAAAATAGCTCGCTTAGATTTATTGATTTCGAATTTTATCGAATATCTCCTTAGTCAGGTAGATATCATACATAGCGTCATGGAGATCTGCCTCCTCAACCTTTACACCCATGGCCTCCGCCACGGTTGCCAGTTTGAAATTCTGCAGCTTGGCACGTTTGTCTGCAAGAGCGAGCGTAGCCAGTACCATGACATCGAGCGAATTGCTCCAGAACCAAGAACCGAAATAGTTGTCGTAGTTCTGCGCGAAGAAGCCACGGAAGAACTGATTGTCAAACGCGGCGTTATTATAACCGCAGAGAAAGAACTTATCGGTCTTATCATACCTATCGACATACTTTGACAGCATGGCGATGATTTTGCGGTAAACCTCTCTCATCGGCGGATATGCGAGAATCTGCTCATGAGTAACGCCGGCGATTTTCAACGCTTCCTTGTCAATTAAGGCGTGCTGATTCGGAGCCACATGGAAATCAAATTTTTCTTTGATTTCGCCGTCAATTTCAATCATACCGGATATCTGGTGGATGCCATGCACCTGCGGATTCACTCCGGTAGTTTCCAGGTCGAAATAAAAAATCTTCATAGTTTTTAAAATTTAAATCTCATTATTTGTCTGCATATTTTTGCTATCTTTCTTTCGTAAAGAATACTGATTGTCGAAATTTTACACTTCGCCGGTGCGGGCTTATGAAAGTCGCTGTAGGCTGCGGCCCAGACGATGTCTCCCACATCATACTTCACTTTGATTGTCAGATTTTTCATTTTCTAAATCTTTAATTATTTGGACTTGCTCCCAAATCTCATTGAGAGCAGTTGTCTGTTTATCCGGATTATCAACGGTACGGTAGTGGTCGCGCATATCCTCGACTGCTTCTTCGATTGCATCAATGCTGTCTGCCGGTATCTCATAGCGATAGCCGGCTATCCAGCTTGCAGCCGCCAGCAGCCCGAAGAGCGCCAGCGCGAGCACTATAAGGACAATTATTGTTGTCAGAATCATTGTAATTGCGTTCATAGTAGATATTATTAGCTTCGTTTAGGAAAGAATATCTGAGATATTACACCGCTGACTTCATCGTAGGCGATGTATTTACCTCTGAAGTATTCCATGTTCTGATCTGCATTCTTCGGATTTTCCAAAGATGCCTTCAGTACGGACTTGGCGCGCTCCACTCCAGAGACAAGCGCCAAAATAGACTCTGCCGGCGAATCGTCCGGAGATACCTCCCATAAGTGGAAGCAAGTTTCATTGATGTTCACGAACTCATCTCTGGGCGGAAATATCTGCGCCACGGAGATACGGTTCGGCATAAACCTATAACGCAAGTCTTTAAGCTCATAGTAGCTGAGTGTGCGCCTTGCATCTGCGGAAAGATGCCACTTACCGTTCTCGATGTTAACGAAGACGCTTTTGCTTTTGTAGCGGAACAGTCCGGTGGAATAGTAGCCGAACTCGTCTTCTTCCTCGTGCGGAGTGAAAATGTCTGTAAGCTCCTGCGGAAACTCCTTAATGCGGAGCTTGTCAAGTTGTTTTTTATTCATTGCGTTTGCTGTTTTATGATTTGCGATATGATTCGTTCTTGTAGCCGATGACTCGGCAGATTTCGTTCAGACGGTCTGCGACTCGCTCGTTGTACTCGCTGCGGATCTGGCGCGTGTCCAAGTTCGTAGTGATGATTGTAGGCTTCATTGCCGCGTAGCGTTCGTAGATGATGTCTGTGATAGGAGTGACGGATGTGCCGAAGTTCTTCACTTCCACTGGCTCGCATCCGAGATCGTCAATGACGAGAAACGCGCTGCGCTTGATTGCGTAGTATTCGTCAGTCCGGTCTTCTCGGCTGCGCCTGGCTGCATCGCTTATCTCTTGAGCGGTCTTCAGCGACACGCGCGGAAAGCGAGCGAGCTGCGCGTACTGACGCTGCACTTCGACTGGCTTGTCCTTCAGGAGAAACTCCGGAGCTTTGTACGCTTTGTCGCAGATTGCGTTCGTCATATCTCGGAACGCCAGCGCGAGAGTAGTCTTGCCGCAGCCGCATCCGCCGGAGAACATTATGAAGCACTTGTCAGTCGGATCCGTCAGCCAGTCCGAGAACTCGCTGATGTAGTAGCGCACTGAATCGTCCAGCACGAACTGCATCCCACGAGCCGCGACTTGCGCTTTGTATGCCTGGAGCAGCAGCGTCTCCGTCTGCTGGCGCGTCAGCGGAAAGTTAAAACTCCGTGTTCGAGTAGTCAGGGACATACCCTGAGTCACTTCCGCGATGAGAGCTTCGATTGATAGTTCCATTGCTTTTGCTGTTTCTCTTGTGCCAAGTAAGGAGAGCGGCGCGCCAGCTCTTCATCGGATTGCTTCCGACTTTCCAGCCGTTGCTTTCATAGAACGAGATGAACTGTTCTGCGTCCACTACATATCTCTTCTCACGAATGTACTCTTGTACTTCTTCAATAGTAGGTATTGAAAAACCTTTCTTTGTACTTTCTTTAGAGAGAGAAGAAGATTTATCTTCTTTATCTCCTTTCCTTTTATTTTCTTTTATAGCCGAGCTTTTGCCGTCCATTTGTTCGGCATTTGCCGAGCTTTTGCCGAGCAATTGCTGCTCTTCTGCCGGACAAGAGTCGGACATTTGCTGGCGCATAGAGTTCGTTTTGAACGCTCCGCGCCGTCCGGCTTGCCTACGGATCTCCGAGATTTTCTCTCGCCGCTCATTGCGCGCTTCCACGGCTTTCGATGTGAAGTATTCCGTGTTCTCGATCACGAAGAACTGGAACAGCTCATATTCGCCGATGACACAGTTCACATCTTCGAGCGGCTCGCGCAGATCATAAGCGATTGCGTCAATGTCCGCCACTTTGATTTTGCCGCCTTGCTCATAGAGCATCTCCACGAGACTCCAGTAGATTCCAAGTCCGCGACATCCGAAGTCTTTCCGGAGACGGAGTAGCTTTGGATCATTGCGAGCGTTGTAGTCGTGAGTGAAGTAGTACGTCTCTTTCATATTATCAGACAAAAAGTATTGCCCTCTCGGAACTCCTAAGCGTCTGAAGAACGCCGGACATCCTCACGGAGTGTCCATTCCGAGAGAGCAATGCTCTGATTGTAGATTTCTTTGCCATACTTCAGATTTAAGGATGTGCAAATGTATGAATTTTCTGCTTATGTTGTACGCCTTTCAGTCAAATTTTTTAACTGAACAGTTTATTTGACTCCGATAGAGAGCGGCGGAAACTTGCTCGTGTCGAACTTGTAGAGTATGTCCAGCACTTTCTTCTGCGTGGCGGAGTCTCCGCAAGCGACAGTGAAAGGAAGATCGAAGATGTGAATCTTGCCTGGCTGGAGATTGCTCGCTTCCTCTTGGCGCATTTCCTTCAGCGCGTTCCGGTCTTCGTCCGAGAACTTGATTCCGAGACGCTGCTCGAAGTCCTGAACTGTGAGATTTCCCAATAGTATTCCCATAGCGCACACTATTTGACAAGAAAACGCCTGGAGCCTGGAACGGACTTCGTGTACTGAGCCGCGAGATCCGGATTGTCCTTCGCGAATGCTTTCGCGTCAAACTTCTCCGAGTCTTTCGCACTCTTCCAAGTGGCGAGAGTCAGTCCGCCGTAAGAGATTGCTTCAGCTTCTCCGAAGCACATCTTGATGCGCTCTTCCAGCTCGTCTTTCTTCTCTTCCAGTGCGGAGATCTGGTCTTTGATTTCCTTATACTCCGAGCAAGCGAGCGCGATGCTCTCGGCTTTGTCCGGCTCTCCGGAGAAGACTTCCTCAAGAGCGCGAGTCTCTGCTGCGCTCCTGGAGAACTTCGTCAGGATGTCCGCCACGCAGCGAGCTTCCGGCTCACGGTCTCCGATGATGCAGTCGCGATAGAACTTCTCCCCTTCTTCCACGAGCCAGCCGTAGAAGTCCGGAACGAACGCGATATCCTTGTAGCCGAACTCTCTGCCCTGAGTGAGCCAAGCGAGAGAGCCGAGCGGCATCTCCGCCAGTCCGAGATTCCACTGCACCTGGATAAACCAGTGGCGCGGCAGATCCTCTGCGTCAATCGACTTCTGCGTTGTCTTGCATTCCAGCACGCCTTTGCCGTCCGCCTTGTTGCCGGAGAGCCAAAATGTGCGATCCGGACTGCCGGACAAGAACGGCTTCTCGCGATTAACATATAGCCAGTCAATTGCGCTGCGCTTGATGATAGAGCGTCCGGAAGCGTCCTGATAGAACTGCGCCACTGCGTCTTCGAGATAGTGTCCGGCTTTCATAGCGAAGTTCTCAGTCTTCGCCGGATCCAGTCCTTTCTTTCTGCGCCACAGTGAATATGCGCTCTCGAACGGATTCATTCCAACGACAGCGGAGATTTCGCTGCCGCCTATGCGCGTGCTGCGCTCCTTGAGCCAGTCTTCGCGCGACTTCGGTCTGATGATGATATTTGCCATAGCTCAGACTATTTGAGATCCAAAACTTCTCCGGTCTCCTTGTTCGCTTTCTCCACGGCAGCATCGGATGCTTCCACGGCGGCTGCGACTTTGTTCTCAGCTGCGCCACGGATTGCGGCGGCAGCGTCTGCGCTCTCTTCCTGGATCTGCTCTTCCGGAGCTGTGTTGTCCACATAGTCAAGAACTCCGTCTTCGCGGATGATTGCCTGATCTGAAGAGACGGCTTGCTGAATCTCCACGGACATAGGAGCGTAGCGAGAGAGCAAGAGTTTCAGCACGGTCTTCTTTGCCATTGCTTCAAAGTCCGTTGTCCACTTGGATGCGGCGCGCGTGGAGTCATACCGGCTGGAGTATGTCTGCGAGTAGCGTTTCGCGTGCTTCTCCACTTCTTCGGCGGACATATAGAGAGACTTCGAGAAGCACTTCTCCGGAGTGTCTCCGTTGTTCAGACGGAAGTAAGCGAAGTAGCCGATGATTTTGTCGCTCTCCTTCTTGCCGTCCAGCTTGAATGTGCCGGCGATGCGGTTGAAGTCGGAGAGTTCGCCTTCGTACACTTCGCCGCAGTTGATTTCGGCGAAGAGTCCGGAACGGATTGCCAGCTGGACGAGTCCTTTGTAGCCGAGCTGGAACTGTGCTTCGTAGATTCCTTTCTTCGTGTTCTTGAAGGGAATCAGATACGCGAAGCCGAGTCCGCTTCCGAGAGGAAGCTGGAGCTGCGCAGCCTGGAGTCCGCCGCAGATGAGCGTTACTGGATCACACTTCTGCAAATCGGCGGAGTTCGCCACTGCGGAAGCGATGTTGCGGAAATACTCGTCCGCCTTGCCGCGAAGAGATGTCAAGACCATTGCTTGAGTCTTCTGCGAGCGCAGAGCCACATTGAACTCTGCGAGATTGGAAGTTTTTAATTCCTGAGTTGATTTTACATAAGCCATAATTGTAGTTTTATTTGATTATTGGATTTTGGTTTTTTGTTATTGAGGCCGCTTGCCAGTTATGCAATATGAATGCGCTGCGGCCGTCGTTTGCTTTTTCGAATAGACACGCTTTGATTCTATCCACGCAAGCACTTCCTTCCGAGAGAATCTCGGCGTGGTTCCGAACATATAGTGCGGAATCTGCTTCTTGTAGATATGATAGAGATAATTGCGCGAGAGAGCTGTCATAGCGGCTACTTCCGACAAAGTCATAAGGTCGTCGGGAATGTTAGTTTTCTTCATTTTATCCATATTTTTCGCGGTATTTTTCTTCTGCCGCAAGTTCGTCAAAGTAATCGTCCGGATCGGGAATTACATAGCCGTAGCCGTCGCACCTCGGGCATCTGTGCATATCTCCCTTGCAGAGGTTACGGCTTTGCTGTAAAGCTTCCAATTCTGTATCCAGGAGCTTCTCATACTCTTCGGCCGACACTCTGATTGAACGCCTGCTAATGACATCAAACGCTTCGTAAACCCAGCATTCTCCGCCGCACTCGGGGCATTCTATCTCGCGGTGATGATCTCCGCATATCGGACAATCATGCGAGTTAATTCCATGACATAATTCACACATAACGATGTTATTTATAGAAGTGATACATACGGCGAGCGAGCGGTTCCCGACGGAGTAGTCCGCAAACAATGAGACGGTATGCAGCGCAACCGAGAAGAAGAGATACGATCAGTCCGAGCATAGCGAATATGCCGTAAGCATCGCCGCCGGCGCAGCTTATAAGGCCGCCAAAGACCGATGCAATGCCGAGAACAGAGCCGGCAATCGTTCGGAATGAGATTTTATACAGAATCTGCTTCATCGCCTTGAATATTATTGGTCCTTATTGCAAAGTCTATCGCATCGAGAGCCACTCTATGAGCTGCCACCAATGGGCTGTCCGAGGAGTGGAGTTCCTGGAGAGCAGTGGTGCACTCCTGCATAACCTTGCGAGCTTCAATGAGTGTCATTGCGAAAGTCTTTTTTCGACTCTATGCAGTATCGCGTAGAATGTGGCTGTCGAGCCGATAGTGTACTTATCCATGAGATAATTGCGCACCGCCGTGCGGCTTGCCTGCGGATCTGCAGTGATCGCCATTTGATAGTCGTTGTAGATCTGGGAGTCTCTTAACTCCTTCTTTTTTTGGAATGGTGTTTTATATATTCTTGCCATATTGATAGTGTTTTGATGTTTCTTAAAGCGGACGGCTAACGACATAGCCGGCGCGCTGACAAATTGCTATAGCCTTGACGACGAGCGTTTGCTCCGGAAAGAGAGAGTCTTCATCCGGCTTGAGGTCGAGTCCGGAGAGTTCCGGCTTTTGCTCCTGGAAGAGCTTCGCGGCGATTTCCTTCTCGCCTGCCTCCACCTCGCTTTCAGAGCGAGCGGCGGAGAGAACTTCCCTTGCGCTCCTGCGAGTGCCTACATTGCAGCTGCGCTTATATTCCGAGTTGGCTTTCAGTACAGCTACCGCGTCTGAATACTCAGGTACCTTACTGAAATCCATTTCCTTGATGATAGCGCCGTTAATGTTGCCGCAGTTGTACTTGCGGCAGAGATTAGCAAGTGTGAATTTCTTGCCGGTGTGCTTGGCTTGCCACACATCCATAAGGACGCGATGTACCGCCACTCTGCTTTCGATTCTTGTGTGTCTTGTTCTTGCCATACTTATTTTTGCTTATTGGTTTGGAGTATCTAATTGTTTAATTTTCAGTTTATTTGTATATCTTTGTTCGGTGTTTAAAACTAAACATACGGAACGAAGGTACAACAAATTTTTGAATCTGCAATACTTTTCTTGTAATTTTTTCAAAAGAATTTTTGCAGAAACACAAAAACCCTTGTTTAATTGACTGATTATGAAAGGAATAGAACTCAAAAAAATTTGCGAGATTCCGGCTTCTCCATATCGCAAATTGCGAGAACTTTGGAGACAAGTCAGCAGAATCTGAACTCAGCTCTGAGCGCGGAAGATGTCAAGAGCGGAACTATTGAGAAACTCGCATTCGCCACTGGAAAGCCAGTGTCATTCTTCTACGGAGAGTCCCCTGGATCCGCGACTGCGTCCGGAGACGGAAGCACGGCAGTAGCCGGCAATCGGAATAATGTGAACAGTGAAAGATTCGTCCAGCTCCTTGCCAAGAAAGACGAGCAGATAGATAGGCTGCTCTCGATCATTGAAACGCTTAAAGGAATAGAAAAAAGATGAAGAAGGTATTATTGATTATCATGACAGTTCTTATATATGCCTATATATTTTATTGTAAATCAATAATTTGCGAGTATTCTGAAATTCTCGAGCAACAATCCAGCAACAAAAAAGTGTTATCTTTTCGCGACAAGCGGCTCTTCAGAACAGCTCCAACCTGCAAATATAAGTATTTTTAGAAGATAGTGTAAAATTACTTGTTTTTTGACTTTGCGACAAAGTCGAGAAAATCTTCCATTAGAGCATTAGTGTCGTAACCGGCTTCGCGGAGCTGCAGAATTTGTTCTTTAGCTTCCTTAGTTATGTAAAATGAGAATGTTTGCTTTGGATTTGGCGACGGCTTCCTGCCGGCACCCTTCCGAGCGCCTCCGTGAGAATAGAGGTAGTAATGTTCGGCTACTTCCCAGTCGAAGTTCGGGTAGGTCGCCTTGTTGTGATATATATTCACATCTCCATTGCCCCATTTCCCTCCCGCTTCTTTGTAGATGCGTTCAGCTTGAGCTTTCGCCGCTTCGAAGCCCCCGAGCTCTATGACTTTCCTGCAAGCTGCGTCGAGGAAGCTGATACTGTCTTGATATCCTTGATAAAAATACCTGTTTTCCTCAGCATGGTCCAGAAGGTCGCGCTTGAGCTCCTGAAGGTCGTTTATTTTGTAAGTTGTTGATATTCAAGCAGATAGAAATAAAAGAAAATCAAACTTTTTTTCTTTTTTTATGGAATATCAAAAAAGCACGCTCGAAGGCGTGCGGAATACCGGCAGTTAAGCGCGGACTTAAAAATTATATGCTATTCCGACCGTATAGCCGGCTCCCACTCCTGGCTGCCAACCGGCAGGCGTGTAAAAAATACCGGTGGTCGCTCCGAACGCGAAGCCGATATGCCAGCGCGAACGCGGCTCTGCCTCTTTGGTAACAGTTATAATCTTTGTTTTCTGATAGATATCCATAGAGATAAGCTGCGGCCGGTATCCCTCGATGACGGCCTTATAGTTCTCCGTCTCGTAGGTCTTCTGTTCAATCGGCACTTCCACATGCACCGAGTCAGCGCTATCCGCTGAATCGGCAACAGCAAGATAGCAAGTGTCTACGCGGATATGCGTCTTATGCTTCACAAGAAGGACCGTGTCGTGAATTGTGCTCTCTACATAAAGCGTATCTCTTGTTTCTCTTACAATTATGGATCTTCGGCCAGCGCGATAGCCGAGCAGCACAATTGTTGCGATAAAGAGAAGATTCAGCGCAGCTACAAAAATTCGCTTTTTCATATTTATATATTAATTCCGGAGAGCTGGAGCAAGTCCGCGAAGCTCCAGTCCGCCGGAAAATTAACCAATAACCAATCAAAGCATGAAAACTACAAAGAGCGGACTTTTACGCGCTTCACAGCGAGTCTATATATCGTATAATGCCGTCGACATGCGTCTTGACTATTGCCTTCTTACCTTCGTCCGAGAGCATATATTTGCAGTCGTCGACATTGGTGTAAAAAAAGTTCTCAGTCAGCACTGCCGGACATAAAGTATATTTAAGAATATAAAATGATGCTTCCAAATCAGAGTCTCCGTCAGTCAGATCGCGGCGTATCTTCATGCCGGCGAAGTTCTCCTCGGCAGCCCTATAGAGATACTCCGCAAGAGTGTCGCTTTTCGTTGTGCCAGGAGTTGTATATGCACTCCAGCCGCGAGCTGAGTTCCAAGTTCTACCGTTGCCGAACGCATTGCCATGAATGGAAATCAGTATGACATTGTTTTTACCCAGGACATTGCATGTCAGATTGGCTCTATGGCAGCGAGTAGCGAGGTCGATATCTTGATCTTCGGTAACGAGCAGCTCCGCGTCATAGCCTTGCTGCCTCAACTCCAGATATATTTTTGCCGCAATCTCTCGCGCCCACCGATATTCCAGCAATTCGAGAGCCGGCTTTGCTCCGTAGCCTGAATATGGACTGCGCTTGCCGGCGGTGTTAACGCCATGCCCATTGTCGATAAGTATTTTCATTTCACGCATTTTATTTGTTGAGCCTCTCGTCAAAATCGTATTTTATTTTGTTATAGAGGGCTTTTATGTTGCTTCTTAGACTGTCCTCATTGTCGGTCTTGCGGTATATTTCCTTCATTACCGCAGTATATGCCCAATCTCTCCACTCATCATTCGTGTAGTCTTTG
>JGI24710J26742_10002497_pt1 | contig 16182 bp, 12 predicted proteins | sample BioPla2DNA2_FD_26742 | JGI IMG/M metagenome (IMG submission 26742) | reverse complement strand
TTGTGCCTCCTAAATGTCTTTTTCGTTATTAACATTCTATAGGAGCCCCGATGGCTTGCCTTATTCCATTTTCAAGTTGCGAACATCAGTCTACGTGACCATATACTGAAAAGGAAATGTTAGATGATATTTTAAGTTTTTCTAAAAAATTGACATTATGGGGGTCGAATAAAGTAATTAGAAAATGGCTTGCTTTTCGTAAAATGAGTCAGAAGGAGAACATAAGTCCAACAGATATTCTTTTTATACTCGAAGATATTATCTTTGAAATTAGAAAAGATATGGGGCAAAAAAAGAGCGGCTTAAACAAGGGGGATATTTTGGCTTTCTTTGTCAATGATATTAAGGAGCACCTTCCTAAGTAAGAATGAAAGAAGCAAGTAGATAAATAGAGCTGGGACTGAAAAAGGAAAGGTTACGTGTGTTAGTTGAATTTAATGTAAAAAATCTTTTGGGAACGATACCGGTGACCTCGGAGGACAAGCTATACTATGAACAGCTAATCCAAATTATAGTTGAGAAATTTTTCAGCTCTATTGACAGCTCAAATGTCGAAAAAATAATCATTCCGGACGATTTTATTGCAGATGTTTTGGAATACCAAGATCTTAAGAACATGGCAAACCCTTCTGTCACAAACAATGAATTCGGCAAGGCTTATGGCAAAGTGCTTTTTGACAAGAATAGTGGCAAATACACAGTATTTCTCGACCCCGAAGTCGCAATATTCTTAATGGAAGACAACAGGTATAATGCCTGTTTTAATGATCTTGATGAAGAAAACAAAAAGATTGTACACACACAAAGACAGCAAGCATTGAATTTACTTGCCCATGAATTGGCACATGTCGAATTTGCTACACACGCGATTATTCCTGAGGTGACACTAGATTATGAAAGTCAATTAGAATCGCTTCTTTTTAGTTTATTTGATGAATACTATGCGTGTCGCCGATCGTCGGCAATAGGTGAAAGCATCATTACATATAATGAAGAGTATATAAATGACATGGAGCAAAAGATACATGACGAAAAATGGAAATACAAAACACATGTGATAGAACTGAATGAGTTTTGCCGTTTATTTCATGATCTGACTAAGCAGTGCCTTCTCGCGATGGTTGCAGTACTTGGTTCGCTTGAGGGCAAAAAAACTAAAAAGCCGCTTTATGAGAGTTGTAGACTAGGTTTCATTGTTGATGATTTTAGAACAGAATTTGACAAAATGTATGTTGCCTTTCGCGAAAGCAATGCTATAACCATGTGTCCATCGTTGTCTGAAAAGATTCATCTATATTTCGCCTCTTTTGGCGTACATATATCGGAACGCCCAGAAGGAGTATACTACTCCATTCCTGATTAAGTAATAACAAGATCCTCGCAACAACAAATCTCTTAAGCAAATCATGGAGGATAAAGAGCCGGGCGATGAATACAGAAGTCTACCATACAATCCTTCCTTCACCGTCTTTATCTATATACATTTCGCTTCTGCGATATAATGAATAGACAAATATTCCACTAGGAGATTCACAATTTGTACGGTTTAACAACAAAGGAGACGGCAGAAAAATGGGGCGTCACCCCACGACAAGTGCAGCTCTTATGTGCTAGCGGGCGCATCCCTGGAGCGCTTCGCTTTGGGCATGCTTGGGTGATTCCCTTCGATGCTGAGAAACCACAGGATAGACGCAAAAGAAATAATAATAAGGACGTTGAGAGGAACCGTAATGATAATAAGTAGCCGCTCCTCAGAAACGAGTGATTTGTCCTTACCGGATATCGATGAACATGACATCAGATTGCATATGCCAAATATTCTCGATGTTTTGCTGATTGACAGAACGGTCTCTTCATCTAAAAAAGCGCATAATATTATATGGGCAAATGACAATTATAGAAAATATGATCCTGTTGCGTATGCTGCGACATCGCAAATAAAACCTGAACTGATCACTGGCAAAAGAAGCAATCTAATTGTTCCGCGGGCATTGAAAGGTACCGATTTGCAGAAAAAGCGTACGAGATCAAATGCGGAGGTTTTTACACCAACATGGGTGGTAAAAAAACAAAACGATAAAGTAGATGAAGATTATGCCACAGATGACATAGAAACTTACACTAAACGCAAATGGCTTGAAATCGCTTGCGGCGAAGCTCCTTATATGGCAACTCGATATGATATGGAAACGGGAGAGATTATACCGTTGGCAAAACGTGTTGGTTTCGTTGATCGCAAGCTAACTAGGATTAATAACGAAGTCACAGATAAGGCTGAGTGGCAACGTTTGGCGGTGCTTGCCTATAAATCAAGTTATGGCTTTGAGTGGAATGGTGATTCTCTCCTTCTTGCACGCGAGAACCTGTTATACACGTATCGAGATTTTTATGTAGATAAGTGGGGCGAACAACCAAATTACAGCTCTTTTGAAGATATTGCTATAATAATAAGTTACAACATTTTTCAGATGGATGGATTAACCTACACGATTCCGCTATCAGAAAAGCGAGTGAGAGTCCCAAAAAAACAGTTAACTTTTCTCGATATGGATAATTCTGAAAAAGAAGAATGGACGACAATTCCTGGAAAACGCGTGCGAATAATGAATTGGGATGCCAATAAAATGGAGTTTTTCGACAAGGGGATGAGAAGAGCGTGAGAGACAATACAACTATCAAAACAACAAAGACGATCTATCCTCAGATTTACGCGTATGTCATTCCTGAATATAAGCCGAATGAAGGGTGGATAAAAATCGGGTACACCGAACAAAAGGATGTGGATCGACGCATTCGCCAGCAGACACAAACGGCAGGCATTAGATACTCAAAGTTGTGGTCCGAGCCAGCGAAGTTTTGTGATTCTGATGAATGGTTTTATGATAAACAGCTACACTCCTATCTGCGTAGATTTAAGAAAATTGATCAGCGTCCGAACACAGAGTGGTTCTACTATGATGGCGTGCCAGAACAGGCGTATGTCGATTTCAATGAGTTTAGACATAAAAAAAGAAGTCAGGTCAGTAACGAGTTTGAATACCAGCTTCGTAGCGAACAGGAAGCCGCAGTCAAGAAAACTATAAGTTACGTTAATAATCATCCGGGAGGTGAGTTCCTTTGGAACGCAAAGCCACGTTTTGGCAAGACCCTCACAACCTATGATTTAGCTCGACAAATGAAAGCCCAGAATGTCTTAATTGTCACAAACCGTCCTGCAATAGCCAATTCATGGTTTGATGATTTTGAAACTTTTATCGCTTGGCAGACAAACTATCGCTTTGTATCAACAACAGATTCATTAAAAGAGCGTCCAGTTCTGACTCGCGAACAATATATTGAGGAGAATCACAGAAAACAGGACGGTGAACAGTTAGGTTGCATAGCCTTTGTTTCGCTACAGGACCTAAAAGGTTCAATATATTTCGGTGGTTCCATTGATAAGCTTGAATGGATTAAGGACATAATATGGGATTTGCTTGTAATTGATGAGGCGCATGAAGGAGTTGATACGTTTAAAACGGACATCGCCTTTAATAATATTTCCCGAAATTTTACATTGCATTTATCCGGAACACCTTTTAAAGCGGTTGCAAGCGGAAAGTTTAAAGAAGAGCAGATTTATAATTGGACGTATTCCGATGAACAAGAAGCAAAAGCTGCTTGGCCTGAAGAAAGTGAAGAAAATAACCCCTATGAAGGGTTGCCCCGCTTGAATCTGTTCTCCTATCAAATGAGCCAGATGATCACTGATACGGTAAATAAGGGCGCAGAAATTGATGGCAAGAATATTGATTTTGCTTTCGATTTAAATGAATTTTTTGCGACAAAAGCTGATGGCAAGTTCATACACGAAGTTGAAATCAAGAAGTGGCTTGACACATTAACACGAAATGAAAAATATCCATATTCGACACCACAGCTCAGGGCTGAGTTAAAACATACACTCTGGCTTTTAAATCGTGTCGCAAGCGCAAAAGCTCTAGAAAAACTCCTTCGTGAACATCCGGTATTTGAAAACTATGAAGTTGTGTTAGCTGCTGGTGATGGCAGGACGGACGAAGATGATCCGGTTGCCACACAAAGGTCGTTGGACAGAGTAAGGGAAGCCATACAAGCACATGATAGGACAATAACTTTGTCTGTTGGACAATTGACCACAGGTGTAACCATCCCTGAATGGACAGCTGTAATGATGCTTTCAAATGTTCAATCGCCAAGTCTTTATATGCAGGCGGCTTTTCGCGCGCAAAACCCATGGAGCTATGATGCTGATGGCAAAAAATATCGCAAGCAGAATGCTTATGTTTTTGATTTTGCTCCTGAGCGTACACTAATTATTTACGATGAATTTGCTAACAACCTAAGTAGAAAAACGGTTAGTGGCGGTGGTACGACAGAAGATCGCGAAGATAACATCAGGACACTGCTTAATTTCTTTCCCGTTATCGCTGAAGATAGCGACGGCAAGATGGTCGAACTGGATGTGCGACAAGTTCTAACCATACCGAAAACGATCAAAGCGCAAGAAGTCGTTAAACGTGGCTTCATGTCCAATCTACTGTTTCAGAATATTTCTGGTATTTTTGCTTCACCAGAGGTGTGTAGAATTCTTGAGCAGCTTAATCCTGTTGCCCCAGGAAAAGTTACACCAAGCCGGAGAAGCTCGCCTATTGATACACTGGGTATTGAAGTGAATGAAGACGGTGAGGCGATCGTTGAACCAGTCATCGTCGTTACAACTACAGATGCTCGTTTTGGTGAAAAAATATACGAAGATCTTGTTGAAGTAGCTGCTGACGTTGCTGAGCAGGATTATGCGGAACTAACAAAAGTAGTTTATGACGCCTTTAAGAACAGTGTTTTAGGCACTGCCAAAGAAATTGCCAAAGAACAATCAGTAACAGTGGCTCAGGCGAAACGGGTTGTGGAACAAAATGCCAACATTCTTGCCCGAGAGATTGAAACTGTAAAAAACCAAGCTGAAATCAGGCAAGCTGTAACTAAAATTGAATACGAAAGAGAAGTTGCTGCTGCCGAAAATGATGATGCTGCGATAGCTGCAGCAAGGGCTCGATTTGAGGCAGTTCAACAGGAAATATCCGATACGTTCAGACGAGAGCTTGTTGATAAAGTAAGGAACAAGACAAAAGAGCTAACCCTAGAATCAACCGAACAAATCCTACAAATAGGTGAAGAGAAAAAGAAAGTCAAAGTTGAGGATGATATCCGAGCCCGTTTACGTGGCTTTGCCCGCACAATACCATCCTTCCTGATGGCATACGGTGAACCAACCACAACACTCGCTAACTTTGACGCGAAAATCAATAATGAGGTATTCAAAGAGGTCACTGGTATTACGTTAGAGGATTTCAGGGTTTTACGAGATACCCATAACTTCTTTGATCCGGTCGTGTTCGATGAGTCCGTTCAAGAGTTTCTCCGCAAGAAAGAAAAACTTGCGAATTATTTCGATGAAAATCAGACTGAGGATATTTTTGATTACATTCCTCCACAGAAAACTAATCAGATTTATACGCCCAGAAAAGTTGTGCAACTCATGATAGACGCTCTAGAAGAAGAAAACCCAGACATTTTCTGCGACAAAGAAAAGACATTTGCGGATTTGTATGTGAAGTCCGGGTTGTACCTGACTGAGATCGTAAAGCGTTTATTTTCTGGACTCGAGCAAGAAATCCCTGACGAAGATGTACGGCTAAAACACATTCTCGAAAAACAGATATATGGTTTTGCACCGAGTGAGATTATCTATAACATCGCACGAAACTACGTTTTTGGAGGATTCCCGGATATTGATGACTCGCATTTGCGATGTCTAGACTTGACTGAAACGGCAAAAGAAGGAGGAGATTTAGGAATGAGATTTGACGTAGTGGTAGGAAATCCACCTTTTGAGCAAGAATCAACAGGTGAAAGTACAAGTAGAAGCCCGATATATAATTATTTTTATGACTTGGCTGAGCAAGTAGCACCGAAGTATTGCTTGATTTCTCCAGCTCGTTTTTTGTCAAATGCAGGACATACACCGAAAATATGGAATAACAAAATGCTAAATGATGAACATATCAAAATCATTCATTATGAGCAAAAATCAGCAGATGTTTTCCCAAACACCGATATTAAAGGCGGCGTAGTTGTACTGTATCGAGATATCGAAACAGATTTTGGCTCAATTGGCACTTTCACAAGTTTTGCAGAATTGAATTCAATCGTTGAAAAGGTCTCAAGCCTAACGACTGAAACCCTTGATTCCATAATTACTGGCCGTGGTATTTATCGTTTGACAGACAAGGCTCTTGAAGACCATCCTCAAATAGTTGACATTCAATCAAGAGGACATAAGTATGATGTAGGAACATCTGCTTTTGAAATACTCGAAGATCTCATCTTTTTTGCGGATAAACCACAAGACGACCAAGATTATGTGTCAATACTTGGCAGATACAATGGTGAGCGAGTATATCGGTGGATTAGAAGTGATTATATAAACGAACCCTTTGGTTTTAATAAGTGGTGTGTAGTTTTGCCAAAATCTAACGGTACCGGATCACTTGGAGAGACATTAAGCTCGCCCTTAATCTTGGCGCCCCTTATTGGCTTTACTGAAACATTCATTTCAATAGGGGCTTTCGATACAGAGGATGAAGCAGAGAATTGCTTGAAATATGTGAAGTCAAAATTTGCTCGTACTATGCTTGGAGTTCTAAAAATCACGCAAGATAATACTCGCGAAAAATGGACTAAGGTTCCTATACAGGACTTCACATCACAAAGTGACATCTATTGGGAGGAGCCCATTCCTAGCATCGACAAACAACTCTACGCAAAGTACAGCTTGGACGAAAAGGAAATCGCCTTTATCGAAGAAAAGATAAGGCTGATGGAATGAAGTTGGCCAAGTATGATATGTCTAGCTATATTGGTTTAGCTAGGTGGAAATCGCGCTCGCAGGGGGCCAGTGCCGCGGCGCTTAAAGGTCATTCTCGCTCTATGAGGAGCTGTCATCCGTGGCCGCTATTTCTATTAAAGAGGACTCACTCACAAGATAAACATTCCCGCGTGCTCTTGTTAACGCTACATACAATCTGTTTTTAGTTGATGGAGCAAGGTTATCCAAAGTATTATTGAAAAAGTGCTCTTGAGTGGTTTTGTTCAAAACGATGCAAACATCATGGTAATGATCCTCTCCTTTGGTTTCTCCCCAGTTTCGGTGGTTCTTGCCGTATTCTGACGATTTCTGATAATGCAATTTGACAATACTATCGTCCCCTAGAATACCGTCAATCTCATTGCGCTGTTCCAAATAGCACACACTATAAGTATTATGGTGATTTTGATGGTGAGAATATATTTCGATTTTCAAATTATCTCTTACGAATGAACATATTTCAGGGTGGCATCTCCAGCTCTTATCAAGCGTTGATTCATCAACATTGAAACCTTTGGCTAAAAAACGAGTCTTGTATTTATCATAGTTCTTATATAAATTTGCGTTTACATTTCCGTCTCTACTTGTGTCAAAGGTATGCTGAAAAAAATCTCCAACAAACAGCATCCTGATATTAGTTTCTGCAAGATGCAAAATGAAATTGAAATCTCTACCCGAAACATCTTGGATTTCATCGATGATAAACTCGTCAAAATATCGCTCGATTCTCTTTTGGATATCTTTAATAGTATTCGCGCGTTCGAGAAAAAAAGCTAGTCTGTTACTATAAAAACGCATGTCGTTCGTTAAGTAAAAAGACCTCTCTTCCTTGCTTAGATATTTGTTGGGATTTCGCTCGTAATAGATTCCTCTAGCCTTTATTTTGTCTGCCAGAAAAGGCCTGTAGCAGAAGTAATAGAGAAATGTAAAGTAAGTCATTAATGTAATATTTTTGGGCCATTCTCCTCCAAACTTTTCGACAATCTTAATTTGCAAGTTCTTATAGTTGCTCGTCGTATAGGTAACAATTAAACTCCTTTTTGTCAGGTTAAGTTGCTTCACAATATAAGTTGTTTTCCCTGCTCCTGCAACGGCAAAAATTACTCTCTTATCCATTCAATTGCCTCACGTATATAATCAGGTACAGCAAGGTTGCTTAACTTGGACAACTCTAGAGCACACTCGGTTTTGTTGCGCAACATGTAGTCTAAAGGATTATTACCAAAAGAATTCAAGCAAATATCCTTGTTATTCTCTAACAGATGGTATTCTAAGGTCCTTCTATCATTGTTTTTGCTGTAAAAGATCTTTATGTTATGCAAGTCGTTAAAGTCTTCATACTTTTTAATACAATTGTTCTGATAATCACCATCGTTATCTGTTACAACAGCAACCTTTGATTTTGTTATTCTTGAAACCTCAAGGTATCTTCTAAAACTTAAACCTCGGATTGCTAAGACGTGAATAGAATCCTGATCTATATGTCGCCCTGTAATACTCTCATAAAGTTTGTCAAACAGTATGTATTCCGACGGTCCTTCAACTAAAATAATTTTAGGCGATAGTGTAAATTCTAAAATACTTGCTGGAGGAGACTTTAGGAAGTAATTTGAGGTGCTTTTAGATAAGTTGTGCAGGTACAACGGCTCGTCTTTGCCGTCGGCAGAAAGGATAATGAGATTGTTGAGATCAAGCCTAGTACTTATTAGGCTGTTATGAGTTGTAATGAATATTTGCCCATCCTGTCTACCTGCAATACTAGATACTAATCTTTGAAGGTTCCCGTGGCTCAGATGGTTTTCTGGTTCTTCCATCAAAATCACATCGACATTCTCCCCTGCCTTCTCTAAGGCAAAATCAGTTTTAATCAGGACTTGCCTGCCAGTTCCTTTGTTGTTAATAGCGACAAGGTCTTCATATATCATCAAGTCTTGACTAAAAATATTAGAATGATTATTTTCAAGTGCAAAGTAGTAGTTCTTATCTGGAGGCACTCTTTCGTTAAGATCAGCAAGGTGATCTATGCAAAACTGTTTTTTCATTTGCCTATACTGACTTCTATGCTTGATTCTCTCTCTAGTATCATTTTCTGTGTACTGGTGGTACATTCTCTCTATGAAATCATTTGTTGCATAATCAGAGCTCAGGTTCGCATTGTTAATGTGAACGGTTTTTAGCTTTCTCTTATATCCGCTATACCCTTCATCTGAAAAGGTTGAGAATCTAATGTTGTAATATTCATATGGGAAAATCAAAATTTCAGAAGTCAAAAATTCATTTATCTCCGTAATATAATCCTCATTAGGCGAACAAACCAACCTAATGCCGTCCGTTACAATGTTCAGAGAGTTGTTCTTACCATTCATTGTGTAGTCGAAGTCGCCCTCCAAATACAATTCTATTATCATTTTGGGCAGATCATGATATTTTCGGGTTTCCCAGAAATTTTCTATTGCTGTTGTATTAAACAGATGATCTAACCCAAGGCTTTCAACCTTCCGAACGCTACCCGACGCAACGATGTCAATTGCTTCAAGAATTGAGCTCTTACCAGTCTCGTTATCACCGACTAATATGTTAATTCTTTCGTTCGGCTTGATAGTATAGTCTTCAAATCTTCTGTAGTTGATTAGTCTGATTTTTTCTATAACAACAGTCATGTCTTATCCTCTCAGATTATGAATATTCCCTGTCAGCGCTGAGGCACTCTAGGTATAAGGTTATTTTCTCAAATGTTTCTTCAAAAATTCACTGAATCGCAAAAACTTAGGCAATCAGAAGATACTGCAATCGTTAAAACTACATGTTTAGCAACAGGACCTGCATGAAAAACTGTTCCTCGCAAACCTTTAGTTGCAATGGTGATTTCTACAGCATTATTCTATAATATTGTGTTCTTTTTATACGAGCACTCTGAGCAAACACTTTTGATTTTCAACTTATTATGGAATATGCTTTTTGATCTATTAATTTTTGTGGGCAATCGTTTATTGTTCGCAAGCTCATCAAATAGAGGGCTAGTAATTATCGTGGTAGTATTAATCACTTCATCGGGTATTTTTATGGCAACACGTTTAAATCCGGGATTGACTCCAAAAGTAGCCTTAATCCTGATTTCGCGCTCGTAATCCCATGCAGAATCTTTAATATACCCAGTTAGTTGAGGAATATGAGACGCTCTAGAGAAAGAAGTATTTGATACGTTACTCCAAGTGATCTTTTTTTCACCATCGGGATTGTCACAATTGGAATACGCAACTGATGACAAAAACAGTTTGTTGTCAGCGTCAATTTTTATGCTTCTCCCAGTAATCTTTTTGTTGACACTTGATACCTCAAATATTTCTTTAGTTTCACGCACCCAGTCAATAGCTACCTTTTTGGGAATCATTAAAAGAACACCCTCTTCCCATGGTTGAGAGTACATACTCCACATTCCAATACTCTCTTTAACATCTGTCATAAAACTCGCAAAAAAGATATTGGTCCATCGTTCTTTGTCTCCATTTTCATATTCAAGCTGGTCATTCATATATTTAGCATTGCCCAAATGACAGATTTGTCTCTCAATCATGTCCATTGCTTTTTGAATTGTTGTGTAATGATAAAGGTAATCTCGATTCTTTAGCCTGTTTGCGGAATCGTCTAAATAGATTATTAAATCATTTACTTGCTTTATTTTTTTAAAATTAGTTATCTCAGGGTCCATGTAGCTTTCTTCCTTAAAAAATTTCTGATCTGCATTCGTTCCTTTTTCAATATGTGCTATTCCGCTTAAATACAATAATTACTGAGCGGGCACTAACAACCATGAATTGCGACAAGGTCCTCTGTTACGCTCCTATTATACCTTCATTATGTCTCAGTCTTTTTTCAGGTGCTGTCCAAATGTTGTTCCAACTTTGAACTCCTATGCCTAAGTCGCAACTGCTGCTCTACATCAATGGACGAGTCACTTAGTTCCGGTTCTTTCATTGCTGCCGTACAGAGAGTTAAATGGTTTCGGAGAAAGATTATTCATTTAGGTAGACGCGAGATATGAGCCAATCTTACGAGCACTCCTTCAGGTATATCGCAACAAGGCAAAATTGCCTTTGCCTCGCTTATCCGTCAAGCTCATACTATCTTTTCTTTGAGCCATTTGCTGTGCATCCTTAATGTCTATTTGCTTATTAACTCTATAGGAGCCCCAACGGCTTGTTTTTTCCATTTTTAAGTTGCAAACTTTTTTACGTAACCGGGCGGTGCCTTGCACAACAGAAGAGTTTAAGGTAGCAGATTACCAAAAGTTTAATCTATCTCTCAGGGAATACATGGACAGTTAAGAGTTATTAAGGTATAGCAAATGAAGAGGAGTAGCCCTCTTCTAGCTCTCTGCCTTCCTCTCAAAATAACCCTACTGATCGAAAAACAGGCATTCGAAGAAAACAACAACATCCACGTCTATGACACTTCACTTATAGGAACATCCCACACCGATCCATCAACAGTGACCGCAAGCAATTGTCAGTATCTAGCAAGTCAACGAAAACGATATCAACGGAAACATTATCCTTAGAACGAAAACACAACCCATTGTCAATGTTCTTCGTCGCAGATTTTGGATATATTAGAATCGTTCTCGTTGAAGAATATTTTTTTGCGTATGTGTACATCTGATACATATCCGCCTGTGATACTCCCAGTGTGGAACCAACGCCGGATAGTATTTTCCATTTTGTATCCATCACAAACACTCTGTTCCCAGCTTCTATTACAAGGTCAGGTTGTAAAGCAAAAACTTTGGTTGGTAGGTTGAATAGATAGTGGTTTCTGTCTTGTGTGATACACCTCGCATTATTTCCCACGATTCTTTTTAACTTAGCAGCTATAAACTGTTCGAAAATTGTTTCCATCGGAAACAACAATGCGATAGCCACATAGCTTCCGGGAAATGAAGTAAAGCTATCTCCCCTAAGAAAAACTTTGCACCAAGACAACGCTCTTTCATAGTGTTTTGTTTCACGACTGGAGAAACAACGTTCAAAATCAGCAGCGTGATTGGAGGAAAACGGCACTCGATCAAATGATGACAATAACCTACGTATACGCTGGCGATTGGATACGTCTTGTGATAAAGAAAGCAAAAGACGCAAGGCGCTTTTGAGCAAACGATTTTCCGGGCGATTGAGACTGAACTCATCGTATTCTAGATAAAAACGCTCATGGTTAAACAGGTTGTGACGTAAATGCTCTGATGCCATTAATTTCCCTTTAAAAAAGCGTTCGTTTTTTTGCGTTGTCACATAACTTGCTTTCAACCCCTGTTTGCATAGCGTCATTGCTTCGCTAACAAACATGGAAACGAACACTTCAAATATATTCAGTCTCCCTGATTTCAATCTCGCGCTATTGAACTCTTTGAAGGGGGCAATCCGCAAACTGCGAAGCATTTGAAAAAATATATCTCGAGTTTTTTCAAGGCTGTCTTCTGCACCGTGTATTTTAGGCAATATCTCGATGGTGGTGCCATCCTTCATGACCACAACACCAACATAGTTTCTGGCAGTAATCACCTTGCCGACACTTCGTTTAGAAGACAAAGCGAACAATTCTATTGCGTCTGTTTTTCCTGTATCGTCCAGATTCTGAAGAATCAAATCTTCCAAAGCTCGAAAAGTATGCGCAGGCAAAGAAGTATAACCAACAACCGATTGGGGGCTTTCGATGAACCCACCATGCTCAATAATGGAAAAGTGCTTAGCCGATGTTCGCATAAGCTTCTATTCTTCTGAAAGCTTTTCTATTTACTTCGTAAGCAAACTCAGGAACTTCGGGGTGTTGCGCAGCAAACAAATCTTCGGGCACCCTGTTTTTCACAATGAATTGATTAATTTCATCTTCCTTATTATCATCTCCCAACACCATTCGGATTTTCTCGTAATCATCAAAGAAATACTCCTGTAAAAGAGGAAGGATGTCCTGCTCAAAAACATTAGCCAGTTTTTCAATTGTTGGCTCATTTTTGAGTGGAAGATAAAAAGAGTGTCCAATAGTGTGGTCGCGATCATACAATGCAGCAATACGAGAATTAATGCTGTCCATAAGTGCAGCGATATCAATCCCCTCTACTAATACCCCCTCCAGAAGCTCCGAATTAGGTAATACCTCTACAAATCGGAAACGCCTGCGCAATGCGATATCTAACAGAGCAATGGAACGATCAGCAGTGTTCATCGTACCAATCAAGTACACGTTAGACGGGATGCCAAAGTTTTTCCCTGAATATGGAAGTGTTGCCCTCAGTTCTTCTGTTGCACCAACACGTTTGTTTTCTTCAATTAACGTAATAAGTTCACCAAAGACCTTGGATATGTTGCCACGGTTAATCTCATCTATGATAAAAACACGATTCGGTATTTTTAAAGACGCAGAGAACAAGTCGGGATTTACCTTCCTTAATATCTCTATTACGTCTGAAGCTGTCAGAGCCAGTTTGTAAACGGTGGACAGGGTCATGGTTTTACCGCCATTCAATTCCACGATATCTTCATTGATTCCCTTTGCAAGCCACTTTACTTTCCGCAAGCGCTTGTAGCGAGGATACTCATCTACCCATTCAGGCTCTCCTACTACTACACCAATCGCGTCTATCGTTCTATAGCTATAGCAGGACATCACAATATCCCCAATTTGCATAGTGTTATAAAATGCATTCAGAACATTCTTCCCACCGTCTTTGGAATAGTCAATGTCCTCATGGATCATTTCACCATACTCATCCCATCCAATGCGGATATGGCCTTTATCTAGGCATTCCGTTCTAGTGGGGTTATCACCTGTGCGTTCTAGTGAGACCTTCCACACGTTAGGGCTTGAGCCGATGCCAAGATCAACGTTATTCTTGGAGGCAACAGGTGTTCCCGCTTTATCACAAAACGTCTTAAAAACACCGTCCCGAATCTCATACTCTATCTCACCGCTACTTCCACCTTCATCTTGGGCGAGCTTAGGTCTGATTCCTTCAATAAAGTCCTCATAACCAAACGACTGATGGAATGTAGTAAAAGCAACCAAACCGTCCTTTCTATGTTGTTGAAAACGTTTGTGCACCGCAGAATAAGAATCTCTTTTGATTTCTTCCAATAGCTTTTCTTCAATAATTGCTACTGCCATTTGAATGGCTGTATACGTTTTTCCGGTGCCTGGAGGCCCGAATAGGATTATATTCTTACTATGGATAGCCTTTGCATTAGGTTGTGGTAAAAGGGCATTGTCAGAAGGTGATTGGGAAGAAGATACACTATCTGTCAGTTCGTTTTGGTCGATAAAATATCCTATATCCATTGTCAATAATTTCAAATTGTTGTCCGCATAGCAATCAGGCGAAAGACTGTTTTGGGACATTGCTATCAACTCAGCATCTTTTGCAACCTCATCACGCACCGCATCATACAGGTCAAAACTGAATACCATACGTTCGTATTTGTCACTTGGCATACTTGTTCCAGCAAGCAAAAGTGCGTTGTTTTTAATTACACTGTACTTGTAGATGTAATATTTTTCCGGATAGCGCAACCAAAGGTATGTGCTGATAGAATTTGGGTTTTGGTAACTGGACTTCTCTCTGGCATATTTCTCCACTAGTGCATTGGAGGTGCTTTCAAACTGTTTGACTCGTTCCACAACATTTATATTTTCGTCAAACAGCATGCGAAAAAGCGCTCTCACCTCTTCGGGCTCAGCTTCCGCGAAAGCTTCAATCATTGCTCTTGGGTAAAAGTTTTGCGACGCTAGCAGATTGTCTGTCTTTGCAAGGGATCGCTTTAGCATGTCAGAAAAATCTGGCGCTTCGATATTCCAGTTATCTTGAAAGTGTTTTACAACTTTCCACTTGTAGATTTCATTGTCTGGGCCGAGTCTGTGTTCCTGAAAGGATGCTTTATACAATTCTATATATTCTTTCAGAGTTGCCTTATCAATTCTAAAACTGTATGCCATGGTTCACCTTCTTTTCTGAATTTCAAGGAAATGATTAAGGAGATACTCTCAGGTTGTTTAGCGTAAATGCCTTGTTGTCACCTTCAAAAAAAGCAGGTTCATGCCCCTTGATGATTCCGTATAAAGAAGTAATTCGTTGTTGACCATCAAGTATTAGGTTCACTGTCCCTTGTTGCGTGGTCTCTTCGCCTCGCATGATTTCAGGATTTGTTACTGTTACCCATGTTAGGAGACTACCTATGGGATAACCGCGATAAAGTGAGTTCATCAATTTTTTAACTTGATCACGGCTCCAAACATATCCTCGTTGGAATTCCGGTAATGCAAAGTTTTTAAGTTCAATTTGGTCTAGAATAGCGTTTATTTTCATTCAATCCTCCAACAACTTCGAATCAAACTTGATTGAATGGGAATAGGTTCGAAACAATAGTGATATTGTTTTAGTCTATTATAATAGATTAAAAACTGGACTTGGGAAATGTTGGGGCTAATTTAGTCAAAAGAATATTTTCAATTATTAAGGATTGTGCTGTACTCTATGCCTATCTTTTTTATTTTCGTAGCATTTAATCCGCTTTCAATAAACGAAAAATTGTAAGTCTTGAAAGTCTACGGTATGACACTTTCAAGAAGTAATATTTTTTACGTTCTTGCAAGTTTTGAAGAGTATTGTGATTATTTTGAAATAAAAGATAATTATTCTAACTCTCCCGATCTTTCCGGCGCTTCGGGGCGTAGGCGGCAATCAGATAAAGCGCCGTCAAGACGGCCAGCGGCAGCGTTGTAATCAGGAAAAAACCTCGTTGCATCACGACACATGCGAGCAGTAGAGCCGCCGTTAACCAGCCCAACACCCTGCAGCGCTTGTAACGGTATGCCTTGTTTGAGTATAGAAGGCCTAAGACCGCAGGCAGTATAGACCACAGGTACGTAGCCGCTCCGACGATGCAGCCTATGGCGGCCCAATCGTCCCCCGGCACGTCAAAGGGCACCGCCACATGGACGATATTGAATGTCCACAACGAGAGCGGCAAGGCCGATACCAGCATAATGATACAAGTCACTATCAGCAGGCCGCGCCCCGGCACTTCTGCCCTGTTCATAAGCGTCCTCCTATTCGAAGCTCTGCCGCCTTACGTATCTCAGTTAAGAGAAAAAGATATCAGCACAAGTTATGGATTGATTTTGCACTTTCAAAGAATGAAACTCTATTTTTATCTTACTATAATCTAATCAATAATTTTCCAAAGGCATAT
>JGI24710J26742_10002494_pt1 | contig 16202 bp, 17 predicted proteins | sample BioPla2DNA2_FD_26742 | JGI IMG/M metagenome (IMG submission 26742) | reverse complement strand
TTGATTCTGAGAGGGCACGGAGGTTACTCCAGAGGGTGTAGTTCACCATCTGGAGTACTTTGGAGTACACATCCTTCAGGAACGGGTTCTCCTCTTTTAGCGTGACAATCTGTGCCTGCGTCTCCTGCATTGTCAGGGATGAACCGTTCTCACGCGCAGTGTTACATTCTTCAAGGAGCGTGTTATAGAGCCACCTGCAGGTATCGAGTGCGACATTCAACCGTGCCTCAGTGGTTGCGTCGGGATACGCTCGATATTTGTAGGAAATGATCACTTTACTTCTTTTCCTAGGACTCTACATACCTATAAGAGAATACCCAACTAAATATAGTTATCATACTGAAGAAGGGGCGCCGCTTTCATCCCCACCCTGAAGGATGGGGACTTCCCGCTCCGCCCCTTCAACCCCGCGAGTTAAACTCGAAGACTTACTTCACAAGCGGTCTTGCCATAACAGTAGACCTACGACCCCGCACCCACACAACTCAATTGCCACCGGGGTACAGGCTCCATAGAGAAGCCTGGAGAGAAACCAGGAGGACTGTTGGCGACGATACAGAAGAAAAAACCGACCCCGGGAGAGGAGATAGATTACTTCCTGGAAGTGATGAAGCCCGATACTCCAATACCTCATAATATCTCCTTTTTTGATGCTACATTATTAAGCCCCTGCCGGCACCTGATCATTATACAGCACTGTCCGCACAGATACAGCACTGTGCGGACAGTAGAAAAGAGATGAAAATCATGTCACGAAAGAAGAAAAAATCTCAATACGGGCGCAAACGTCGAAGAATGAATATCACTATCTCAGATCAAGCATATGTATTTCTCAAGAACCAAGTCCCTAACGCTTCTAGATTCATAGATAGGCTGATAAAAGATGTCGAGAAAGGAGTTACCAGCATATACATTGCTGTATCCCCAATCGGAGACGCCGCCAACAGGACTCGAACCTGTGACATGCTGGTTAACAGCCAGCCACTCTACCAACTGAGTTATGGCGGCACACAAGTGCTCTATAATGTCTCCCCTGAACCGTATTAAATATTACGGGAATTCTCCTCCTTGATAGCCTCAAGGAGTGCGATCAACTCATCGACCCGCGCCTCCAGCCCGCCGAGGAGATCGGCCGCCTGTTCCGTAGCCACCGCGCCGGCCGGCGACGCGCGGATATAGCCCTCCTGCTCGAGGATCCGTAATGAGTAGCGAACCCGGTGGTAGGGGAGATCCAGAACCTCGGAGAGCTTCATAATACCGATGGGCTGATACTCCACGACCGCCCGGATCACCTCGAGATGCCGTGACGCAAGTTCGATCTCAGATCTCAACTTCGCAAGCATAGGACACGCGCGCTAGGGTTGCTCATTCAGCCAGACCTTTGTCCGACGATACATCTTCCGGAACGCGACCGAGGAGATCGCCCCCGCAATGACGAGGATGACACCGACCCAGAGCCCGATGGAGCTCGTGGGTGCAAACCGGAAGAGGATGAAGACACCCATAGCGAAACAGAGGATTATGATGTTTAGCATGACCGTCAGCACGATAAATTTGCCCTTGAAAGCCTCTCTGGCTGCCTCATCCATCATTCATACTTGAACGTGGTGGTAAAAGTACTTGTGGTTTCAACAGGAGAGTTGATAAAGTGAATATACTGGATTCTGCTATCCGGGATGCCGGAGCAGCAGCATACGTGGTCTACGGCTCATCCGCGGATGCCGATATGCGTTACCTGACCCGGTTCCGCACCACCGACCCCGTGGTCTACGTGAAACGACCCGACGAGCGCGGAATACTCGTCATCCCGCAGATGGAATACGAGCGAGCAGTCCGCGAGTCATCCGCCGCGGTCATAACCCGCGCCGATGCCGGCTACCTGGAGTACCTCAAGGCCGGAGAACCACTCTGGCGCGCAACCGCCCACATGATCGCAGACCTCGCCGCCGGCCCCGCCCTCGTTCCCGCAACCTTCCCGCTCGCCCTCGCCCGGGAACTCGAGTCGTTCCATCCGGTCATCCTCGATGTCGCAGGAACGGTCGGAGGAATGCGTGCAGTCAAGACACCAGATGAACTTGAACAGATACGCGCGGTGCAGCGCGCCACCGAGGCGGCGATGGACCGGGGGATCGCACTCATCCGCGACTCCACCCCGAAAGCCGGCATCCTCCACCGGAACGGCCAGCCTCTCACTGCCGAGACCGTTCGGGCGGAGATGCATATCCATCTCCTCACAAACGGTTGCCGGGGAGCTGACACCATCGTCTCATGCGGCCCCGACACCGCCCTCCCGCACAACCAGGGTAGCGGACCGCTTCTTGAGAACGAACCGATCGTCATCGACATCTTCCCGCAACACGAACTCACCGGCTACTACGCTGACATGACCAGGACGGTGGTGAAGGGCGAACCCACCTCTGCGATCCAGGAGATGTACGAAGCTGTCCGGGAGGCAAAGGCCCTCAGCGCATCACATATCCGCGCCGGAGCCCCCGGATCCGATCTCTATACCGCTGTAGTAGACTTCTTCCACGACCGGGGCTACGAGAGCGGCACGCAGGGGTTCGTCCACAGCCTCGGTCACGGTGTCGGCCTTGAGGTACACGAAGAGCCCTCGCTCGGCCCGAAAGGTGGCGCACTCGTCGCTGGAAATGTCATCACAATCGAGCCCGGACTCTACTACCCTGGAACCGGCGGCGTCCGCCTTGAGGACATGGGCGCGGTGACAGAGACCGGGTTTGACCGGTTCACCAAATACGAAGAGAGACTGATAATATGATCATGAACGACGAAATCTACGACGCTTACCATGAGGCAGGAACCCTGGCACACAAAGTGCTCCATCGGGGCGCAAACCTCGTGAAAGAGGGGGCGAGCATCCTTGAGATGGTCGAGGAGACCGAAGGCCTGGTAATAGACGAAGGTGCAAACCTCGCATTCCCCCTCAACATCTCCCTGAACGAATCAGCAGCTCACGACACCGCCATGCCCGGGGACGAGAGAATGTTTGCCGCGGGCGACCTCGTCAAGGTCGACCTCGGTGTGCATGTCGACGGCTACATCGCCGACACCGCCCTGACCGTCGACCTCGGTGACCACGCAAAACTCGTGGAGGCGTCCCGGGCGGCCCTTGATGCAGCGATCGCCATCGTCCGCCCGGGTATCACCGCCGGGGAGATCGGGACAGTAATCCAGGCGACCATCGAGGAGCACGGATACATACCGGTCGCAAACCTCACCGGGCACGGCCTCGGCCACTACGACCTCCACGCAAAGCCGACCATCCCGAATATCGCGATGAGCGGCGGTGCCGTCATTGAGGAGGGCATGGCCTTTGCGATCGAGCCCTTTGCTACCACAGGATCAGGAAGGATATCTGAAGCGGCGCGCGTTGAGATCTACCAGCAGATCGCAGCCCGACCCGCCCGCCTGCCATCGGCGAAGCGGATACTTGAGACGGCAAGACCAAGGAGAGGCCTCCCGTTCGCTCGCCGATGGGTCCCCGGCGATAAGGTTGATATCGGGCTTATGAACCTGGTACGATCCGGGATTCTCCATCCCTTCCCGGTGTTAAACGACGTTCCGGGGTCATTTGTCTCACAGACGGAACACACCCTGATCGTCACGGCCGATGGCTGCGAGGTCACCACCCGATGAGGTATGCTTATTGATGACGCGCGCTAATATGTCTGCTCAGATATGACCACCGATACGGGTACGCGTGACGTCATCGCTGTTATGGAGCTCCTGCTCACCGCGGAGATATTCAACCGGAACCAGGATCTCGACATCAACGACCTTCATCCACGCTGCCGGGAGTTCTTTGGTGCCGGGAGCGGCGGGAACCCCGAGGTGAAGCGCCCGCTGATCGTAAGCGAGGGAGCGATCAAGAAGGCACTTGGCGCTCCGGATACCGTCTGCCAGGCCATCCGTCAGAACCCGTTCGTCGGTTACGACGAGTTCGGGCAACGTCTGAACCTGCCCTCACTCGACGTAGCGGCGGGGTGGTTCCTCAAGAAGGGCGGAGGACCACGAGTCGAGGAGAACCCCGCTCTGGCCTTTTTCCTTGAAGGACGGGATGGAATCCAGGTCCGGTATCAGGATGTCCGGGCGAGAAACCCCCGATTTGAAGATACAAAGGAGTACGTAGAGGCGAAGGTCTCCCGGATCGTCGGGGAGAGCGAGGAGATGCGAGAGGCCCGCGACCTGATCATCATCTGTGCGCCGGATGAGGTTGAGTTCTCACTCGATAACCTGGTCTGCACCCCACGGCAGGAAGAGATCATACGAAAGATCGGCGTTGCCCTCGATCACCAGGATTTCTTACAACAACAGAGGATCTACGAGTTCGGACGACTCCTCTTCGTCGGCCCACCCGGCACCGGGAAGACGTCGCTTGCGCTCGCGATGTCCCGGGAACTCCACATGCCGGTGCTCGAGGTCCGCCTCGCGATGGTCACCTCCCAGTACCTGGGCGAGACCTCAAAGAACATCGACCGAATCTTCGATCTCGCAAAGAAACTCGCTCCCTGCATCCTCTTCATCGATGAGTTTGATTTCGTCGCAAAGACCCGGGTCAGCGACGACCACGGCGCGATGAAGCGCGCGGTGAATATGCTCCTGAAGAACATCGACCAGATCAGTTTCGTGAAGAACGGCGTCCTCCTCATCGGGGCGACGAACCATCCCCGCATCCTCGATGAAGCGGCCTGGCGGCGGTTCGACGAGGTGGTGGAGTTTCCGCTCCCGGATCTCGCCATGCGACAGGCGATCCTTGAAAAGATCGCCGCCGCAATCGACTGCAACTGCAACTTTGCAGATCTTGCGGTGGAGACTGAAGGGTTCTCGGGCTCCGATCTACGGATGATGATGAAGGAAGCGGTGATATCGGCGCTGATGGACGACCGGCACCACATCGATGCGGCGGATATCGAACAGGGTCTCCTCAGGGTCGAGGAGCGCAACCTCATCCGCGACACCGGATATTGATATGCAGATAACGCTGCTCGGGACGGGGGACGCCATAGGAACGCCGAAGGTGGGGTGCGACTGCGAGACCTGCCGGACGATGGCGGCGGCAGGACAGATGAGACTTCGAACCTCCCTCCTCGTCGAGATCTCGGGCAAGTACATCCTGATCGAGTCATCGCCGGACCTGCGCCAGCAGCTCCTCCGTGCCTGCTCACCCCATATCGATGCAGTCATCTGGTCACATGGCCACTATGACCATTTCATCGGGTTTGGAGAATTTTACCGGGTGCAGAAGATCCCGCCGGCCTACGCCGCGCCTCCAGTGATGGACTACTGCTCCCGTTACCTTCACTTCCTCTCGTTTGAGAAGCACCCGGTACCGGTCTATGAGCCGTTCAACCTCCTCGGCACAACCATAACGCTCTTTCCTGTGAACCACCCCCCGGTCTACACCTGCGGACTCCTGATCGAGTATGAAGATGTCACGGTCGCCTATACATCGGATACGCGGGCAGATATCCCGGAGAGGAGTCGCGACCTCCTCTGTAGCGCCGATATCGATCTCCTCTTCGTGGACGGCATAGCCCCCGAGGGCTACAAAATCGATAAGCACATGAACTACACCGAGGCGATCAGGTTCGCTCATGGCGTCGGGGCGCGGGACTACCGGTGCGTCCATATGAGCCACCTGGTCCCGCCGGGGATGCCGCACGCCGGGTATGATATGGAGACGTTCTGCTGGTGAGCAGATCACCCATACCTATATACTCCTCCCAGAACCAAACATAAGTGCATATGGTCATGAAACTCAAACTCCTGGAATTAACCGACAATAAAGCCCGGATCCTCTTTGAAGGCGAAGGCAACACCTACATAAACGCGCTCGCATCCGAGCTCATCAACGACCCCGAGGTGGATGTGGCGCAGCACCGGCAGGTGTTCCAGTTCTCGGACCCCGAACTGGTCGTCACCACGATCGGCGGCCGGCCCCCTCTTCTTGCAATCACCGATGCAGCAAAGCGACTCTCCGGTCACGCCGGCGAACTCCTCGAGCAGATGAAAGCCCTCGATTCTGCGTAAAATATCAACAAGGGGTTCCCGAAGGCGTATGCCCCGGGAATCACCCGGCAGGCCTTTTCCTCCGCTTACCTGACCGAAAATAGGCCGGGCGTTTGCACTGGACCGGCAGGGGCGATCTCACTCCGACACCGGGAGTAATCCCGCCACGCCTGTTAAAAAAAGGTAAACGCCCTCGATCCCGGACCCGGGTCGATCAGAATCGCGTCACGCAGAGAACCGACACATACCGGCCCGAGACAGGACTGTATCGCTCATCAGCAGCCGCGACTCGATCCTCTTCTGGAGAGAGCGGGTGCAGGCGAATCTGCCGTGATCCAGAACAATGCGCCGGTCCGGGAGGAAAAACTGCGCGACTGAACGGGCAGGATATGTTGCCAGCCCACAGGGCGTGAAAAATAGAATTTTTGGTGAGACCGATCCCACTTTTCAGTCGACACGCTCGGTGAAGATGATCGTCCCGGCGATCCGGGTGATCTTGACCTTCACCGTCTGGCCGGGTTTTGCATTCGCAACATACATCGTGTAGCGGTCGATCTTCACCACACCATCACCGCGCTTCGAGAGAAACTGCGGTGTAACGTCCATGATAGCACCCTCGGTCGGTTTTGCCGCTGCAGATGGATCTACAGTCGATCTCCGCTTCCGGACCGGCCGGTGACCACCACAGGCGTCACAGCGGAGCATCAGGATCCGGTCACTCTTGACCAGCCGGGTATCCGGTTTCCCGCACTCGGAACAGATGACGTAATCCTCAACGTAGCCGTGGATGATCGTGTTGATCTGCTCCTGCTCAAACTTCCCCGAGAAGACAGCCCGCGTTCCCTCGATCTTCCCGGCGGTGCCGAGTTCGCCGAGGAGGTGTTTCATCAGGTGCTCCTGGTCGCGCCGGAGGGTACCTGCGATCTCGGCGAAGTTCTCAAGAACCGTTGTCTTCCCCTCGATGAAGGCGCGCGCGNCAGGGACAATGAACCGGTCTTCAGCCTCCGTCGGCTCCGTGATATTGGTATATGCCTCCTTGAGGAGGTCTTCATATGACTGGGTCATACCCCACTATAGGTCATATGACATCAAAAAGTGGTTACCTCAATTCTCTGACCTCGCACACGCTTATCTAGATCGGCAACCCACCAGTTTTACAGTATGTTATCGGCTCAGGATCTTGCATTACTGCAAAAAGCCCTCGCCCGCGACCTGACCGACGTCGAGGTCGCCTGCTTTGAAAATCTCTGGAGTGAACACTGCAGTTACCGATCCACAAAGCCTCTTCTCCGGACGCTGCCGACGGAAGGAGATGAGGTGCTGCTCGGGCCGGGGGACGATGCCGCGATCGTGCGGTTCAGCGACACCTGTGCCCTTGCCGTCGGTATGGAGAGCCACAACCATCCAAGCTACGTGGATCCCTACAACGGTGCCGCCACAGGCATCGGCGGTATCGTCCGGGACATCCTCTCCATGGGTGCCCGCCCGATCGCTATTATGGATCCGCTCTACATCGGGCCCCTGGACCAGGAGAAGAACCGCTACCTCTTCGAGCAGATCGTTGCCGGCGCCAGGGATTATGGCGGCACCATCGGCGTGCCGGTCGTCAGGGGTGCGACCATCTTTGATCACTCGTACTCAGGAAACCCTCTTGTGAACGTCGTCTGTGTCGGTATCGTTGACCCGGATCGCTACATCACCGCGCGGGTGAAGCGGCCCGGCAGCCACCTGGTGCTGATTGGCGCTATGACCGGACGTGAAGGGCTCGGCGGAGCATCGTTTGCCTCCCGGGATCTCGGGGAGGCCGAAGGCCGGCCGGACACCACNGTCTCCGGNGATCCCGATATCGAGAGACGNCTCATCGANGCCATACTTGAGATGGCAGATACCGGGAAGGTCCTCTCCTGCCGCGACCTCGGGGCGGCAGGGCTTGCCGGGGCGTCGAGCGAGATGGCGAGCACGTTCGGGGCGGTCATCCACGCGGACCGGATCCTCACAAAAGAGGCCGGGATGGTGCCCCGCGAGATCATGCTCGCTGAGTCCCAGGAACGGATGCTCGTCGAGGTGGCGAGCGAAGATGTTGCGCTGATGGGCGGGATCGCGGAGAAGTACGGCCTCAACTGGAGTGATGTCGGCGAAGTGATCGACGAACCCCGCTACATCGTGAAGTTCAACGGCGAGGTTGTCGCCGATCTCCCGATCGATCTGCTCGTCGGGGGTGCCCCGCTCACAGTCCAGGACAAAAAACCCTACACTGTGGAGACACCATTCTCCCGCCCCGGGGAGGCGATAGAGGATCTCGCGCTCGCGGTGCTCTCCCACCCGGATGTGGCGCGTAAGGACTGGGTCGCCGAACAGTATGACCGGACCGCCCAGGATCGGACGGTCTCGGTCAGGGGTGACGCTGCTGTGCTCCGCCTGGAGGATAAAGCTCTCGTCCTCTCCTGCGGGTGCAACCCCCGGCACATCTACTTAAAACCCTTTGAAGGAACCATAAACGCCGTCATTGAGAACGCGAGCAACCTCGCCTGTCTCGGCGCGGATCCGCTCTGTCTCGTCAACTGTCTCAACTTCGCAAGCCCCGAACATCCGGAGATCTCGTGGCAGCTTGAGCAGTGTGTCCTCGGCCTCGGGGATGCGGCGCGGAGGATGACGATCCCGGTCGTCGGCGGCAACGTATCACTCTACAACGAGAGCGATGAGTTCGGGACACAGATCAAGCCCACACCATCGCTCGGAATGGTGGGGCGCGGGGAGGTCCGGGAGTGGACGATGCCGGCGGAAGGGGATATACTGGCACTTATCGGGACGACAGAACCTGACTTCGGGGGGTCAGTCCTTGATGCTTTCACAGGATGCGGAGGCCATGCACCCGGGGCGGCGGATCCGGCTGTTGTCACAGTCGTCCGCGACCTCGTCAGGGAGGGCAGGGTCACGTCCGCCACCGATCTCTCCGTGGGCGGGCTCCTTGCGGCACTCGCGAAGGTCGCGCCACAATCAGACGTAACACTCGCCGGCGACCCCCTGGAAGAACTCTTCTCGGAGACCTACGGCCGGTTCCTGGTAGCAGTGAAGGATGAAGCAGCCCTCGCCGGTGTGGACTGCCGGACCATTGGCAGGGTCGGGGGCGATGCCCTCACCCTCAGGCTGAAGGATGAGGTAGTTGTCATCACGCCGGAAGAACTTGAGGGAGCGCTCTCGGCGACGACCCGACTGATGCGGTCCTGACCGATCCATCTATTTTTCAGAGGCCGCCGGCCGCACACGCTTTATGACAAGAGCAGACCAGAAGATCGGCGGACGACACCAGGTCAAAAAATGTGAAGAAGGTTTATTTCTTGAACTGGGGCATGAACGAGCGGATCTCTTTCCCTACCTGCTCGATCAGGTGCTCCTCGTCCGCCTTCGTCAGCGCGGAGAAGACCGGGCGGTTCACCATGTTCTCAAGCATCCATTCCCGCGCAAACTCGCCGTTCTGGATCTCCTCGAGGATCTCCTGCATCGCCGCATAGGTCTCTGGCCCAACGACCCGGGGGCCGCGCGTCAGATCGCCATACTGAGCAGTGTTGCTGATCGAGTCGCGCATCCCGGTAAATCCGCCCTCATAGATGAGGTCGACGATGAGTTTCATCTCGTGCAGAACCTCAAGGTAGGCCATCTCAGGTGAGTAACCGGCATCCACCAGGGTCTCAAACCCGGCCTTGATGAGCGACGTCACGCCTCCGCAGAGGACCGCCTGCTCCCCGAAGAGATCGGTCTCGGTCTCCTCCGCAAACGTCGTCTCGAGCACCACCGCGCGGGTCGCACCGATCCCCCGGGCGTAGGCGAGCGCGATGGCGTGTGCCCCCCCGGTATGATCCTGGTGTACGGCGATGAGCGCCGGGACACCTTTTCCTTCCTCGTATGTCCGCCGGACCATGTGGCCGGGCCCCTTCGGGGCAATCATGACGACATCGACCGTGGGTGGAGGGACGATCTGCCCGTAATGGATGTTGAATCCATGCGAAAATGACAGGCAGGCGCCCTCTTTGAGGTACGGGGCGATCTCGGCGCGGTAGACGGCCGCCTGGGTCTCATCCGGGAGGAGGATCTGGACAACGTCCGCGCGGCTGACAGCATCCGCAACCGCATAGACCTCAAAGCCATCCTCCGACGCCCTCTGCCAGCTCCTGCCGGGCCGAAGACCGATGACGACCTGACAGCCCGAATCACGCAGGTTCAACGCCTGTCCGCGCCCCTGAGAGCCGTAACCGATGACAGCGATCGTCCTGCCCTCCAGGGCAAGGGGGTCGACGTCAGACTCATAATATTTCTGCACCATAGATACTCACCTCCGGTTAGACAGCAAAGATAATAAATATTGTATTGAAAATCCTCATGTCACCAGGAGAGTTATTTAAGGTCCATGAGGAGAAACCTTATTCTCTATACACAAATTTGAGGATTTGAGATGGAACTGCCAGATGTCCAGTCCAGCCTGCCGGAGGTCCGCATCAATCTGACCAGGGTGGGTGTAAAAAACGTTCAAAAACTCGTCGAAGTCGCTCGCCCCGGCAAACGGCCGGTCATCTTCATCTCCAACTTCGATGTCTTCGTCGACCTGCCGGGGAGCCTGAAAGGTGCAAACCTCTCCCGTAACTTCGAGGTCATCGACGACGTGCTACAGCAGGCCATCGACGGGGAGGTAAAGGTGATCGAGGAGCTCTGTAGCATAGTGGCGCGGAAACTCCTCGACCGGCATGAGTATGCGGAGCGGACCGAGGTTCGGATGCGCAGCCAGTTCATGGTCCGGCGGGAGACGCCGGTCAGCGAGACCAGCTGCCATGAAGTGGTGAATGTTCACGCAAGCGCGATCGCCCAGAGAAACGACGGAAGCCCGATCATCAGGAAGAGTATCGGTGCTGAAGTGACCGGGATGACCGCCTGCCCCTGTGCCCAGAACATCATGAAGGACCATGCCCTGCATGTTCTTGAGAACCTCGGCGTGGCGGATGATACGATCGAGGCGTTCTTTGAGGAGGTGCCGATGGCCACGCATAACCAGCGCGGGCGGGGCTTCCTCTGCGTCGAGACCGACGATGACCAGCATGTCAGCCTCGAGAAGATCATCAAGATACTGAAGGACTCCATGAGTGCGCGTATATACGAGCTCCTCAAACGGGGTGATGAGAGCTACGTCGTTATGGAGGCTCACAAGAACCCCCGGTTCGTTGAAGACTGCGTTCGTGAGATGGCACGCAAGGTGATCGCGCAGTTCCGGGGTCTCCCGGGAGACTCTGTAGTAACCATAAAACAGACAAATGAGGAGAGTATCCACCAGCATGACGCATACGCGGAGCGGAAGGCGACGATAGCCGAGCTTGTCGCGGAGATGGATGAAGGGGCACTGTAACCTCACAATCCCTGCTATTTTTACCCGGGACAGAACCCGTCACACTTCATCAGCAGATGCAGGCAGCATCGCGCCCGGTGAGTTCCGGAGCCGTCTGGCATGCACTCTGGAAAGGTCGATCGAAGATCCTGGAATTAACACCCTGGCATCCTTTTGATCGGTAGAACCGCGATCGTTACTTTCAGGTAGCATTCCAGAGGTGTTTCGCGTTCGTGGGCTATTCTCATCTCTGGTGTGGATCATCATCCCGGAAACACAGCGAGTCTTTTTGCGCTACCGTGAGGCAAGAGGCCCCCTGCCCCATACTGCATGGATGAGGGCAACCTCCTGAATAGACCAGGGACCATCCCACCTCCCTGCAGGTGGCGGAACCTCGCGATCACTTCACGCTATGCCCCTCACCCTGATCCGATCAGACGCCTGCACCCTACACTCCCCGGTAAAGCAACCCCACGATGAGGCAACAGTCAGGTGAAAATCTGAGTACAGCGGTGTATCGCTCATGGGCAGTGGGCCCAACTTTCGTATACAGAAAGCATAAGAGGCGGGTGGTGAAAAAAAGTGGCTAAAAGGTAGCCGATCGGACTTCTGAGTCCTGAATCTGCCTCAAAATGGGTATGAGAGTACATATGACACCCCCGTACAGTACTACCGCGGAGTAAAGAGCGCCAGGTCATGATACCCCTGCACCTCCCCGGACCCGAACCCTTCTCACTCTCTCGCACGATTCATGCACAGAGTCGGCGATCGCTTCCATATACCTACCGGTTAAGAGGAAATAGTTCACCGGGTCAATCGATATTAATAAATTTTTAACATTTTTTATTAATATATGTTATATATCATAAAATCAGTAATATTGAAAATAGGCTCGAACGAAAGTTATAAACTCTGTTTACTTCATAATCCTTGTTGACGTACCTGTGTACGTTTCCAGTGCAAAATTTGTGTGGTAACACCGGTATAGTGTTCAGAACACCATAATATCGGAAGGAGGCGATATATTTGTCGAAAGTTGTAGAGATTTCCCCAACAACGAGACATGAAGGCCACTCAAAGCTCGTTCTAAAAGTTAATGATGAAGGCATCATCGAGCGTGGAGACTGGCTTAGCATCACCCCGGTGAGGGGTGTCGAGAAGCTCGCCATCGGCAAGACGATGGAGCAGGTTCCAAAGATCGCATCACGCGTCTGCGGTATCTGTCCCATCGCACATACTCTGGCAGGCGTTGAGGCGATGGAGGCATCTATCGGGTGCGAGGTCCCTGAGGATGCGAAACTCCTGCGTTATATCCTGCAATGTGCAAACAGGATGCACAGTCACGCCCTGCATAACATTCTATCTCTCCCGGATATGCACATCCCCGGAACAGATACGAAGATCAATCCATTCTCCAGAGAAGAGCCGGTCAGGAGCGCTGCCCTTCGGATCCAGCGACTCCGTGAGATCGCCCAGACCATCGGCGAGATCGTCGGCGGAGAAGCCATCCATCCGAGCAATCCCCGCGTCGGCGGTATGTACACAAACATCACCCCGCGTGCGAAGGCGAAGATCTATGATCTCGCAAAGGAAGGCCGGGTTCTCGCTCAGGACCACATGGAGTTTATGATCTCGGTCTTCAAGGACTTCCAGAAGCGTGGAACCACTGTGGTCGGCGGCGTTGAAGTCCCGATCCCCGATGACCTCGGCTATCACAACCAGGGGTACATGGCCACAGCACCGGTCTACGGCAGCTCGAGCCTCGACGAAAACCCGACCTGGTTCCCCGACCGGTTCACCGAGGTCCGTCCCTGGGACTGGTACATGGGCGAGATGGAGGTCAGCGAGGCCGACCCGAACTACCCCATAGGCGGTACCACACCGGTAGGAACAAAGACCTGGCCCCAGATGGAGGCCTGCACTGGTGTCCCGCTCTATGATGGCCAGCCGGTCGAGGTCGGGCCGCGTGCACGTCTGGTCCAGTTCAGGAACTACGACGGGAGAGGAGCCATGGGGCTGCAGATCGCACGCCAGATGGAGTTCCCCGAGACCATGTACGGCATCATCGACGCCGTAGATGCGCTCAACACCTCCGGATCTGTGCTCGCAGATGAGATCCCGCAGGGCGACGGCTCTCTCGGATGGGCTGCAAACGAGGCGCCCCGTGGAACCGACGTCCACCTCACCCGCGTCAAGGATGGCAGGGTCCAGTATTTCTCGATGCTCGTCCCGACCACCTGGAACTTCCCGACCTGCAGTCGTGCACTGACCGGTGCACCCTGGCGGATCGCGGAGGTTATCGTGCGTGCGTATGACCCCTGTGTCTCATGTGCAACGCACATGCTGGTCGTCGATGAGGACAAGAGGTTAGTGGCCCAGAAACTCATTCAGTGAGCGTAACAAAGCATGCTATTCCGTGAGATCGTGATCGCAGGGTGCGGCAACCCCCTCTACGCAGACGACGGGTTCGGCCCTGCAGTCGTGGAAGAACTCAAGAAGCTACAACTGCCCGACAACGTCAAGGTCATCGATGCCGGCCTTGGCGCCCCTCACTTCCTCTTTACCCTGATGGAAGATGCAGAGGTGCCAGTGAAGAAGCTGATCATCATCGATATCGCNGATTTCGGCGCAAAACCCGGTGATGTGACGAAACTCCGGCCTGAGGACCTGCCACCGGGCGCATACCGGGATGCCCATTCATGGGATCTCTCGGAACCGCTACAGCGGCTCAAGGATGTCATCGATATCACGATCATCGGGTGCCAGCCAAAGCGTGTCACTAGCAATGAGTTTGAACTGGGGCTCACTGAAGAGGTTGAGGAGGCCATTCCCAAAACAGTGCGTATCGTACTGGAAGAGATTGGGGTAGAATATGGGGCTGCTATCAACCATCAAGGAACGCATCTTTGGGCGCCGGGAGAAACCTCCGGAGAAACCGGAAAAACGACCGGAGAGTAAGCCTGCGAGAGAACCTGTAGCAGATCCGCCGCAGGTGAAACCCGCAGTGAAGCCCTCTGATGTGAGTGTGAAAGAAAAGGTGGAAGTTGTACAAAAGGAGGATAAGCCTGTGGCTGAAAAGATTACTATAGGTGAACTACATCTGAGCGGATGTACGGGATGCCTCGTGACGCTTGCAGATAACTACGAGGGTCTCTTCAAGCTGCTCGATGATTACGCGGACCTGGTCTATGCGCTGACCCTGGTCGATGTGCGCCATGTGCCTGAGATGGACGTGTGCCTGGTCGAGGGTTCGTGCTGTCTTGATGACAAACTCTCAGTTGAGGAACTGAAAGAAGCAAGGGCGAAGTCGAAGATACTCGTCGCTTACGGTGGCTGCGCAGCATACGGCAACATTACCCGGTTCTGCCGGGGTGGCCAGTGGAACCAGCCGGCCCACGCGTCCTACGTACCGATCAGCGAGGTCGTCGACGTCGACCTCTTCCTGCCGTCATGTCCCCCGTGCCCTCAGGCAGTCAGGAACGTCGCTGTTATGGCCTACCTGCTGCTGAAGGGTGACGATGAGCAGAAGAAACTCGCGACCGCCTACCTGACGCCGCTGATGCAGCTTGCGCAGCGCGGCGATGAGGCCTGCGGTTGCGACCTGATGTATGACGTCATCAACCAGGGGCTCTGCATAGGATGTGGAACCTGTGCCGGAACCTGCCCGGTCCGTGCCATCACCATGGAGTATGGCAGACCAAACATAAACCGGGAACTCTGTATCAAGTGTGGCGCCTGCTACGCGCAGTGCCCGAGGAGCTGGTTCAACTTCGACGTCATGAACAACTACGAGGGCATCATGGATGCCATCAAGGGAGCCATGCAGTGAGGTGAGAAAGATGGACGTACTCGGTAACTACAAGTCCGTGATATCAGCACGCTCGACCGACAGAGACATTCTGAAGAAGGCTCAGGACGGCGGCATCATCACGACGCTCTTTGCCTACGCGCTCGAAGAAGGCATCATCGACGGTGCCATCGTTGCGGGCCCGAGCGACGAGCCCTGGAGGCCGAAGCCCATGGTCGTATCGACGAAGGCTGAACTCCTGGCCGCCGCCGGAACGCGCTACACCATCAGCCCGAACATCTCCCTGATCAAGGAGGCGACCCGGAGCTATGGTCTTGACCGCGTCGGTATCGTCGGTACCCCGTGCCAGATCCAGGCTGTCCGGAAGGCGCAGCTCTACCCGATCGGCATGCGTGACATCGACGACAAGATCGCTCTTGCGCTCGGCATATTCTGCATGGAGAACCTCTCCTACCAGGCGCTCGAGGCGATCGTCGAGGATCACTGCAACCAGAAGATGGAGTCCGTCAAGAAGATGGATATCGGCAAGGGCAAGTTCACGGTCTACACCGAACGCGGTGCGGTCAGCCAGATGCCGCTCAAACTGATCCACAAGTACGTGCAGCCCGGCTGCAACGTCTGCCTGGACTACGTCGCGAACCTCGCCGACATCTCGAGCGGATCCGTTGGAAGCCCCGACGGCTGGAGCACAGTCTTTGTGCGGAGCACAAAGGGCAACGCAGTCTGGGACGGCGCGATCAAGGCTGGATACTTCGAGACAAAGCCGATGGACCAGGTCAAACCTGGCCTCGACATGGTGAAGAAGCTCTCCACAGAGAAGATCACGAAGAACCAGAAGAACGTGGAAGCGCGCAAGACTGCCGGACTCAAGGCTGACGGAACCCCGAAGGGTCTCCGGAACCCATACGAGTCTCCCTGAAACACTCTTTTTTTGGCGGAATATGAGGGGCCTTAACGAATAAGTACACAGGGATAGGCCCCTGCCTTCAGGAT
>JGI24710J26742_10002485_pt1 | contig 16217 bp, 12 predicted proteins | sample BioPla2DNA2_FD_26742 | JGI IMG/M metagenome (IMG submission 26742) | reverse complement strand
GGGGCGCATATGGCTATCACCGGCGTCTCAGGGGTGAGGAGGGCAAACGGCCCGTGCTTCAGTTCCCCGGCTGCATACCCCTCAGCATGGACGTAGCTGATCTCCTTCATCTTGAGGGCGCCTTCCATCGCGACCGGGTAAAACGGCCCCCTCCCTATAAAGAAGGCATGATCCGCCTGAGAACAGAGGGCGACCGCATCCTCGACGTCGTAGAGGAGGACATCCCCTATGGCCAGGTGCGCATGCGAGAGAACGTCGTTAAACGCCCCCTCACACCGCAGGTTGACGATCTGGATTAACGCCGCGAGCTGTGCCGTATACGACTTTGTCGCGGCGACACCGATCTCAGGGCCAGCACGCATCAGGAGGGTTCTATCCGCGACCCGGGTCAGTGTGCTCCCCTGGACGTTGGTGATGGCGAGCGTGGGACAGTTGCGGGCTTTTGCCATATTCAGGGCGGCTATCGTATCCGTGGTCTCGCCGGACTGGGAGACCGCTATGACAAGACCCCTGAGCGGTCCCGTGAAGTACTTGAACTCAGACCCCATCTCAATGCGGACGGGGATGTTACAGAGCGACTCAGCCAGGTACTTGAAGACCAGGGTGGTGTGGTAGGATGTCCCGCACGCGACCAGCGTGATCTCGCTTGCATCCTTGAGCATCCGCCGCACGCCCTCGTCGACACCCGCCCGGATGGTCTCGTAGAACGACTGGGGCTGCTCAAATATCTCTTTGAGCATATAGTGCTCAAACCCGCCCTTTCTGGTATCCTCGACGCACCAGTTGACCAGCTCGATTGGTCGCTCTACCTTCTCCCCCTCATGGTAGATATCGAGACTGTCCGGTGTTATATCGGCGACGTCACCATCGTTAAGGTAGATCACGCGCTCGGTGTAATCGAGGAGCGGCATAAGGTCAGAGGCAGCGAAGAACTCCGAGTCTCCGACACCGAGGACAACCGGGCTTGCATTCCGGGCAGCGATGATCCGCTCTGTATCTTCCATGATCACGAGGAGGGCATACGAACCCTGGAGGTGGGGGAGGGTCGCGTTGACAGCCGCGAGGAGATCTCCATCATAGTGCTCCTCGATGAGGTGAGCGATCGCCTCGGTGTCGGTCTCCGACCGGAAGACGTGGCCCCGGTCCTCAAGCTCCCGCTTCAGATCGCTGTAGTTCTCGATAACCCCGTTGTGCACGACAGCGATCTTTCCCTCGCAGTCTACCTGAGGATGGGCGTTTGTGACCGTGGGTTCCCCGTAACCGGCCCAGCGGGTATGCCCGATACCGGTTGACCCCCGGAGACCCGCCGCCCCCGCCTCGCCATCGGATATGCTGCCGGTCCTCTTATATATCTCAAGCGCACTCCCGACCGTCGCGATGCCAAACGAGTCATACCCCCGGTACTCGAGCCGTTTTAACCCGCTTATCAGAATCGGCGTTGCATCGCGTCGTCCGATATAACCGACAATTCCGCACATCAGATCACCCTCACGCTGTCCTCGATGAGACCGGTCACGGTCTTTCCCTCTCCTATGGTGACACCATTACCCACAATACAGTTCTTAAATGTTGTGAAGGGTGCTGCACGGACACCATCGCCGAGGATTGCGCCAAATTCCTCTTTTAACACCTTATCTCCAACTTCCATGAAACTCGCAGAGGCGTACGTTGTGGTGTGGTCGGCAAGTATGCACCCCTGGCCAAAGACGGCGGAGATGATCCTTGAGTGAGATCCTATGGTGACGTCATCCATGATGATGGAGTCAGCGACGTAGGTGAAGGGCTCAAGCACCACCCGGTCACCGATGCTTGAGTCGGGCATGATCACGGTGTTCGGGCCAATGGAGCAGTCGCACCCGATGGTTACAGGCCCACAGATCACGGTGTTCGGGCCGATGGTCGTCCCGGTACCGATACGCACTACCCCCCGGCGGGTGACGGACGCATCGACCATCCCGCCGATCTCGGGGTGGATTCCCCTGAGCATCCGGCTGTTGAGTTTCAGGAGATCCCAGGGGTAGATGGCATCCTGCCAGTCGTCCGCAGGGATCGCGCGTATCGCATGCCCCGATGCGATCATGGCGGAGAGGGCGTCGGGGATCTCGTTTGTATGGAGGTATGAGAAGATATCGGGTGTAAATGAGTATATCCCGGTCGATACCGTGAACGTCGGGGCGCCTTCAGGTTTCTCGATGATATCGCGGACAGTGCCATCCCGTATCACCACGACACCGAAGTTTGAGGGACTCGGGTGTTCGGCAACGAGCATGGCGTTTCGCTCCTTCTTGATGCGGGCAACCGATTCGGCGTTTATGTAGTTGTCGCCCGGGAGGAGGAGGAAATCCTCGGTTATCTCGGATCTCGCTGCCCGGAGAGCGTCAGCGGTCCCGAGCTGGCGCTCCTGCACGACGACCTGGACCGGAGCGTTGAGTTTGTTGAGGTACCGGATGGCATGCTCTTTTCGGTATCCCACCACCACCACGATATCGCGGATAGCGTTCTCAAGAAGGGCATCGATGACGTACTCGATGATCGGCCGGTTCGCAACCGGGATCAGGGCTTTTGGCTTGCTCCGGGTGAGCGGCCGAAGTCGGCTTCCCTCCCCTGCTGCCAGTATGACTGCCTGCATCATATCACCTGATGATCGATCCTTCCTCGATGCACCCCTCCACGAGAGAGTGAGGGGCCACCCGTGTGTTGCTCCCTATGAGGCTTCCGACGTTGACCGAACAGTTGATACCGAAGAGGACGTTATCGCCGATGATCGCCCCGAACTTCCTCCTGCCGGTGCTCTTCCCGCAGACCTTCACCGGTGCGTTATCATGCCGGAGGTTTGCGACCTTGGTTCCGGCCCCGAAGTTGCATCCGCTCCCGATGATGCTATCGCCGACGTAGTTGAAGTGAGGGATATTTGTCGATGGCATGATGATGGAGTTTTTAATCTCGGTCGCGTGCCCGATATGGCAGTCATCGCCGATGGCAGTGGTGCCGCGGATGTAGGCGTGGGGGCCGATGATGCAGTTCTCGCCGATGACGCAGTGGCCCTCGATATACGTTCCGGCCCTGATCACGGTACCTTTACCGATACTCACGGTATCCGGGATGGTGCACCCGCCCTCGATGATCCCATGCTGCTCGTGAACTTTTGCGGAGATGAGTGCCTCGTTTGCGTCGAGGAGATCCCACGGTTGCCCGACGTCGAGCCAGTAGTCAAGCGTATACGAAGCGAGCGTCCCTTCCTCGATGTAGGATGCAAGTGCATCGGTCAGTTCGTACTCGCCCCGGCCGGATATCGGGATCCCCGCGAGGAGGTCGAATATTCCGGGGTCGAAGAGATACGCTCCCGCGTTGATGAGCGTGCTCTTCGGGTTCTCGGACTTCTCTTCAAGACCCATGATGCGGTCGCCCTCCACGGTCACAACACCGTAGTCCTGCGGGTGGTCGGTCTCGTGAATCCCCATACAGGGGGCATCCATCCGGCAGAGGTGCTCGATATCATCGCGCCTGAGAACCATGTCCCCGTTGAGGAGGAGGAACCGGTCATCCACGAGTCCCTTCGTCGCCCGAAGAGCATCTCCGGTCCCGAGCTGATGACGCTGGGTCACGTACGTGATATTCACGCCAAAGGCGCTCCCATTCTTGAAGTGGTTCCGGATTGCACGTTCAAAGTAGCCGACGACAAAGACAAAATCTGTGATCCCCGCATCACGGGCTGCGATGATGAGGTGTTCCATCATCGGTCGGTTGGCGATGGGAAGCATCACCTTTGGGCGCCGGGCGGTCAGGGGCCGCATCCGCTTCCCCTCTCCTGCTGCAAGTACTACACACTGCATGTTACTCTACTCCTCTGTTTGCTGCACGTCGTGCTCTCTCAAAGACGGTACTCCCTGCATCAAGCATCTCCTTTGCTTTTGCCGGCGTCCTCCCTTCCGCCGTGATCCGGATCTTGGGTTCGGTGCCGCTCGCCCGGATCAGGTACCAGCCGTCGTCATCATCAAACCGGATGCCGTGCGTCGGATCATCCGCCCCCATCGCTGCCATGATCTCGCGGGATGACGTGACACGGTAGGACTCCCGGAGGAGGGTGTACCGGGGCATCCGGTCCAGTTCTTCGGCGATCGACCATTCTGAGGCGATCTCGCAGAGCAGGGCCGCGGCGTAAACCCCGTCAGGGCAGTAGGAATGCGAGGGGAATATCCAGCTCCCAGATGCCTCCCCGCCGAAGTCTCCCCAGGTGAGGAGTTCTTCGGAGACGAAACTGTCGCCGACCGGCGTGCGATGGACCTCTGCGACCTCCTCGATCGCCATGGTGGCATCGACGGTGGTGACCACACGCTTGCAATCCAGGTATTTTGCAAAGAGCATGAGGAGATGGTCACCATCGATGTAGCGCCCCCGGTCATCAAACGCCATCATACGGTCGGCATCCCCATCGTGGATCACGGCGCACGCGGCCTCCCGTTTACGTACAAGATCACCTATATAGGGGAGGTTTGCCTCAAGCGGTTCGGATGGGCGGGCGAATCGGCCTGATGTATTGCAGTTCAGCTCGATGACGCTCGCCCCGGCCTCAACGAGGAGATCGGGGGTGATGACGCTTCCTGCACCGTTCCCGCAGTCGAGCACCGCCGTGACCGGCCGGGAGAGGCTGACCGCATCCAGGATCGCTTCCCGGTGGGCGCCCACCGCATCGATCGGGGATATGCGCCCCTGCTCATCCCAGCTCACCCAATGAGACTCTGCGAGCGCATCCTCGANCGCGACCTGCTGGTTGCNGGCAAACGCCGATCCATCGGGGTTGAGGAGTTTCAGNCCGTTATAGGACTCAGGGTTATGGGAGGCGGTGATCATGCACCCTGCGTCGGCGTCCCGCGTCGCATACGCGACCGTCGGTGTGGGCGCGATACCGCATCTCCGGACGGCTGCACCGGCAGAGACCATGCCGGCGATGACAGCGTGTTCCAGCAGTTCACTCGTTGTGCGGGTGTCCCTGCCCACAACGCCGCATGGTGCGCTGGATGCAGTTGCTGCTCCAACCTGGAGCGCCAGAAGAACGAGGCCCGGGCCGAACTCCTGTCTGATCCCGGAAGAGCCAAATAGCATACTCCAATATAGCCACTCTTCTCTAAAAAAAGGTATTCATCTCCCGTAGGGACACCAGTGCTCGAGGTTCATAAGACCGCAGATCCCGGCGGTAGGCGGCCCGAGAAAGATCATCTGCTTCTTCCCGAGGTACTCGTCGATACAGGCAACCCCCTCATCTGATGTCATGCCGTCCCCGGTGACCAGGATCAGGTCGGCAGCCTCCGGGGAGTCGACCATCTGGTTTCCAAGAGCACGCTCAAGTGCCGGCATAGGACCGATGAGGTAGGTACGTTTTCCTGCAACCTCGCGGGAGAGCTCCGCAAGGCAGGATGCACGGCGGTCAGGTGTGCACGGGCGGAGTTTCCGTGTCAGGCAGAGAAAACTCGAGACTGCGTTGATGATCGCACACGCTGCCCCGCGCTGCTTCTGGTCGCTGAGTGGTGCACCGTACATAAACGAGATACGGGTATTTGCCCTGACCGGTTCATTCGTGATGAACTGTCCGCTCCGCCCGCCGAACTCCCCCTCCATGCAGACCCCTTTCGGGTACTGGCAGACGTCTGCGTCGTAGTTCACCTTCAGGGTCACGACGCCATCTTCACACCCGCTGTCTTCCAGGATCTTCTCAAGTTTCGCTATTGCATCATGTATATAACTCATTTTTTCTCCTCCTTTCTGAAAAGAATCACCCGCACGGGCGATCCGTCAAGACCCCTGAGCCGTAATGGTAGCGCCACCATGAAGTACTCCCCCTCCGGCACGCTGGAGAGGTCGAGCAGTTCGAGTATGACCACCCCCCGCCCGAGCAGGCGACGATGGACCGAACCGTCACCCAGATAGGTCTCTATCGAGGGGGTATCTATGCCGACACAGGCGATCCCGGCATCAGCGATGAGACTGGCCGCATCGATTGAGAGCGCCGGGTAGCAGGGATCGAACTCCTGCATCTCCGAGAACCAGGTCTTCAGGAGAAGCGTCCGGGTGCCTGTCAGTCGGCCGGCGATCCGGTCAGGGGTGATAAGTCCTTCACTATCGCTACAGTCGAGCACCTGTGCCGGCCCGGTGAGTCGGTCGAGCGGTATCCGGTCGACCGTCTGCCCGCCCTCGATGTAGTGCGACGGGGCATCTATGTGCGTCCCGGTATGGCTCCCGAGGGTCATCTCAGTCACGCGGTACTGCCCGGTATCGATCTCGTGGAACCGGGGCCGGATGTCGCCAGGGTAGACGATGACATCGTCGGAGAGATCGCGGGTGAGATCATAGATCCTCATAGATCGTCCCCCTTCCACCCGAACTCCCCGATCAGCGGCACAAAACAGACACCACCGAGCGAGGTGGTCTCCACCCGGCCATCGCGTTTGACGAGTTTGACAAGATCTTGACAGTCCCTCGGGCCGATAGGAGCGACCAGGCGCCCGCCTTCCGCGAGCTGGTCGATCAGCGGTTGCGGGACCGCGGGCGATGCTGCTGTGACAATGATAGCATCATACGGTGCCCCCGGCGGGTAGCCCTCCGTGCCGTCGCAGACGACTATCCGGACGGTGGTGATCCCCGCCCGGGCGAGGTTCTTCCGTGCCCGGTCAGCGAGGTTTTCGATACGCTCAATGGATATGACTGAGCCTGCAAGTTCAGCGAGGATGGCCGCCTGGTAGCCGCTGCCGGCCCCGATCTCAAGCACCCGGCTCTCAGGACGGAGTTCAAGGTTCTCGGTCATGACAGCGACGATGTAGGGCTGTGATATGGTCTGCTCCTCACCGATGGGGAGTGGCCGGTCCTCGTAGGCGGCATGCTCAAAGCCTTTCGGCACAAAGAGGTGGCGCGGAACCTTCCGCATCGCGGCAAGCACCCGCGCGTCCCTGATCCCCCGGGTTCGGATCTGGAACTCCACCATCCTCTCGCGCTCTTTTGCGAAGCGGTCGGTCTCTGTCATATCGTCTGGCATCAGAACCCGGACTCTGCTTTATCGATCGCGTCGTCGATCTGCCTCTGCAGGACCTCAGGCAGACCGCTGATCTTGACGTCCAGGAAACCGCGTATGATGGTTGCTGTGGCGTCGTCCTCTGAGAGGCCCCGCGCCATGAGATACTCGATCTCGTGGCGGGCGATCTTTCCGACCGCAGCCTCATGGGAGAGCTCGGTGCCGGTCAGTGTCCCCTCGATCTCAGGAATGGCATGGATCGTGCCGTCTTTTAAGATCAGGCCCTTGCACTCGATATGCCCCCGGGTGTTCTCCTTCTCACCGAGGATGTGTCCCCGGGATATAACGGTACCGCCGGTGGTGATCGCCCGGGAGATAAGTTCGGTGCTCGTCTGTTCAGCGGCGAGGATGGTACGGGAACCGAGATCGAGGAATGACCCCGGCGTTGCGACGACGATGCTTGAGAACCGGGCTACTGCGTTCTTCCCGACGAGGCGCGCCGTCGGATACATGGTGACCCGGTTGACCGGCTGCATACAGATGTAGTTTGAGAGGAATGTTCCATCCTCCTCGACGATCGTGGCGCTCCTCGGGAAGACGCTGATCCCCGCGCCCCAGTTATGGATCATCGTGGATGTGACCCTGGCGCCTTTACCGACGTAGATCTCGGTAACCGCGATATGTGCACCACGCTCCTTCTGCCAGGAACTGGCACATCCTGATATGATATGGATCTCGGATCCCTCTCGCGCGATGAATATGTTGTGGACGTGCTGCACCGGCTCTTCGCGGAGGAAGAGGCAGGCCTGAAGCGGCATCGCTACCTTCACGCCGGGGTGAGCGATGACGACGAGGCCCTGCGGGGTCTCCTGCTTTGCTACATACTTTGTGTACTTGTCCGCATCCGCCGGGACCGCGTTCCAGTAGTAGTCGCGCATCCAGTCGTACTTCTCAAGTGCGACCTTGATGGGGAGCATCTCGATACCTTCGGCCCCGCAGGTGGTCTGCACCACATCCTGATCGATCTGGAAGAAACTTCCGCAACGGTTCTGCATCCCAACTTCAAGACCGGTCTGGGCGAGGCGCTCCTGATCCTCTAAAGAGAGATGTTCCATATCAGTTATCTCGGTTTGCAACGCAGGCACTCTCCGTATCCTTTTTCCTTGACCACGCGCAGGATCTCNCGGGCGTTTCCATGACACCGGATCCGGCCGCTTATCATGACATGGCCCTGGTCAGCCTCAAGGTAATCGAGTATGTAGCCGGTGTGGGTGATTATAAGACCGCTCCGGCGCCGGTTGACGATATGGATATCTTTCTCAAGCAGGGCCGCGATCTCCTTCCCCATAAGGTTCATGTTCTCAAGGTCGACACCACTCTCAGGTTCATCCAGCATGAGGTAATCGGGCTGCTGGACCTTCAACTGCAGAACCTCACTCCGCTTCATCTCACCGCCGGAGAATCCTACGTTGATGTCCCGGGTAAGGAACTGTTCCATGTTGACCGACTGCGCAAGCGCTTCTATCGCACTCTCATCCATGTGGGATGTGGCAGTGAGCAGTTTTCCGAGTTTCAGTCCGGATATTGCAGGCGGGTGCTGAAACATCATGCCTATCCCGAGATGGGCCCGCTCATGGATCGGCATGTGGGTGATATCCTGCCCCTTAAAGACAATAGACCCGGATGTGATCGTGTAGCCGCCAAACCCCATGATGGCCTTGAGTAGCGTACTCTTTCCCGATCCGTTCGGACCCATCAGGACATGAGTCTCCCCCTGCCCGATATGGAGGTTGATATCGTGGAGCACCTCGGTGCCATCCACGCTCACGTGTAAATCACTGATATCCAGCATACGGCACTCCGTTATGTATATGCCGGAGGATACATTAACGCTTGTACCATAACACCCCCTCTCCCGGCAGGGAGAGAGGTATAGAGGGGATCAGATCGACACCTCTACCAGACTGAGGATGAACTGAGGGCTGATAGACATTATACCGTCAAAAATAGCCTGAAGATTTATAGTATGTAGCAATACATTTTGGAACGTTGGCCTTCCCAAGCTGGTATGACCGGCTATGGGCAGAACGTAATCGTAAGGTATTATGCCCCCAATTTTCCATAAAAAGGTGGGCGGCTACATTCCCAGATTCAAAGCCCAGATCCAGGACATATTTCAAAACAGCTACGAGAATGACTCTAGATCGTTCACTTTCACCCCGCACTCGACCGGGTTAAATAGCGGCCACGCCATGTTAGATATATGGAAGGAACTGCATTCTGCACGTTTGCCAGTCTGGTTGAGCGGGCCGCCTGCTACCCGACAATCGTTCGGCGGAACCAGATGAGAAAAGTGGCGTATATCAGCACCAGAAAGCCAGAGAACCGCATCTTCCGGTGAGGTAGGGGATCGCTTCAGCTGATCGATCCCGCGCCGGCATGCGGGCAGGTCGTCTGTCCGTCACGATCCCGGGTACGCCCGGGCGCGGAGGTACGATCCAGGCCGATCATGGGCGTGGGTGATGAGGTGGTTGTAGAGGTCGACGGCGGTCCGCGACTCCTCGAGCAGGGTGTTGTAGGACCGTAGTATATCGTTATACTCTCTGGCTTCCCGGTTGTATTCGGGTACGAGACGGTTGTACTCCCGTATCTCTCCTGATCGGGAGAGGGTGGCCATCCGTGTTCCGAGTGAATCGATGTACTCTTTTTTGATCTCAAGCTCCCCTGCGCGCACCTCAAGTTCCGGCATGAGCGCCTCAGCCCGGGCGCGGGATATAGAGAGAGCGTGTTCTATTGTGCGGATCTGGTCGCACGCGGTGTAGCACCGGTGGCCATCCCCGATGGGGATCACCAGGGGATCGGAGGCGAGGACCGTCCCGTGCGAGAGCACCGGGGGCGGGATACCGATGTAACTTGTGTTCGTGGCCTCGATNTAGGCGTACGTGGTGTTCTTGTAGTGGCATCCAGCGCTCCCCACCCCCACGGCCATGTGGGTCTCGTCTCCNAAGTAAAAGAGCGCAACCCTGTAGTCCTCCCGGGCGAGGAGCGCGGCGAGGAGGAGNCTTTTNTCGTCACAGTCCCCGTCACCGTCGCCGAAGGTTGCGATGGGGAACTTTGGTTCGATTATCGAGTCGTCGGTCCAGTACGGGATGGACTGTACGAATGCGGTGATCAGTTCGAGGTAGCGATCGTCGTCAAGTCCCTCGCGATCCCTGATCTCGCGGAAGGCCGCGATAAGGTCTGAGTAGAAGGGCTCCTGGTGAGGTTCGTCTGCAAACGCCTGGTAATAGATGGGGATCCACTCCTCTCTGGAGAGATCCCTGTAGAGATGGAGCCTCCGGTCAGCCTCTTTTGCGCCGGCGTAGACCGCAGGATCGATATCGATCCAGATCGTCTCCTCCCCATCCTCAAAGGGGAAGGTGTAGACCATCGGGTAGTCGGGGCCCGCCCCCCTGACCGGCACGATCACCGGCGGAACGGCCGCCGGAGGGGAGAAGGTATCCAGGCACCCGGTACCGAGGGGTATGGCGATAAGGATGAGCAGGGTAAGGACTCTTTTCCACATGGTATCGGGAGTGGGATTGTCTTCTCCCTCCTCTTCTCTCCTGGAAGTAATTATAGGTGTCCGGAGACCGCAATCGTGCGGTACAGGGGCAATCTTCATGTAGGTTTACGGGGTATACCCGACTACCGCCACGGGTGGAGGGTGTATTGATGGATACATTTGAGCGAATACCGGTCGATGTGCGGTGGAAGCTGGCTGCACAGGGATTTTCAGCGTTGCCGTTTGCCTACCGCAGGGCCATCAGGGATGGTGCCGACGATCACCTCTATAACGAGGTCGAGCGGAAGATCTGGCAGGAGATGGGCAGGGAGGTAGGCGTCGTCGCCCGCGCCTTCGGAATGCCGCTCGGAAACGCGCACGAGATTGCGGAGGCGTTTGCAGCATCTACAAGGGTCTTCCTCGGTTCAGGGTGGCACTACGATATCAGGAACTCCGCGCCGGATGAGGCGGAACTGATAGTCCGGAGGTGTGTACTGGCGGAGAAGGCAAAAGAGATGGGAGAAGACCCCATCACCGCATGCAACATCTGTCACGCTTTCTCGAATGCCGCGGTGCCGGACCTGAACCAGAACTACGCTCCAGAATACCAGAGCGGCATCTGTGCCGGCGATAACACATGCTCGATCGTGATTAAGCCTCACAGACGGGAGTGAAGGGGCGCCGATCAGAGCACAGGAGGGCAGGGTACCGGAGGTCGCTGATCCCCGCACCCGGTAAAGATACGCCAGGGGACGGGCGCACTCAAGCACCGCCCGGAGGGAGGCGGAGCAACGATAAGGGCCTGCTCATCGCTGGTCTGGTTTCCTGCCAATGATGGGCAGGGGAAGAGGATCTCCCGGAGGGGTCGCACTACCCCGCCACAAACACCCGCACCGGATCAACCCGCTGCCCCATGCGCGAGGTCTCGTGTGCCCCGGGGGTGGAGGCAGGCCGGTGCGGGGGGCTCCCTGCCAGAAGACTGATATCCATAATTTTTCGAGATTTCTCCAAAAACTTAATTTTAGTTGAGAATCTCAGGATGGTGATCATCTCAAGCGATTATGAGTTCGGGTCGAAACCATGAACAGGTTACTGATAATCTCAAACAGGCTTCCGATCAGCGTCTCCCGTCAGAACGGCGAGATCCACCTGCAGAGGAGCGCCGGTGGTCTTGCCACCGGCGTCGGATCGTTCTACAAATCCTGCGAGAGCCTCTGGGTCGGATGGCCGGGTATGAATGTCCAGAAGAAGCAGAAAGAAGAGAAGGACCGGATCATTGAGGCACTCCGGCAGGAGCAGTGCCACCCGGTCTTCCTCTCCCCGTACGACATCAAACACTACTACGACGGGTTCTGCAACAACACGCTCTGGCCGCTCTTCCACTACTTCAACCTCTACGCAAACTACGACCAGAAGACATGGAACGTCTACCAGAGGATCAACGAGAAGTTCTGCGAGGCCGTTATGGAGGTGGCCCGGCCCGATGACATCGTCTGGGTTCACGACTACCACCTGATGCTCCTGCCGCAGATGCTCCGGGAGTGCCTGCCGGATGCGGAGATCGGCTACTTCCACCACATCCCCTTCCCGTCATTTGAGATCTTCCGCCATCTCCCCTGGAGGAAGGAGATCCTCGAAGGGGTCCTCGGGGCGGACCTCATCGGTTTCCACACCTACGGCTACGTCCGCCATTTCCTCTCCAGCGTCCGGCGGATCCTCGGGTATGAACACACCTTCGGGGAGGTCAGGACCGATACACGGGTTGTCAGGACCGACCTCTTCCCGATGGGGATCGACTACCGCCGGTTCGCTGAGGCTGCGGGTAGCGGTCCGGTCCAGAAAGAGATCGCAAGGATCCGGCAGAAGTACGGCCGGCAGAAGATCATCCTCTCATTCGACCGCCTGGACTACACGAAGGGGATCCCGCTCAGGCTTGAGGCGTTCGATACGCTGCTTGAGAAGAAGCCCGGTTACCAGGGAAAGGTCTCTCTCGTCCTTGTCGCAGTCCCATCCAGGACCAGCGTCAGCCGTTACCAGGTGCTGAAGAAGAAGATCGATGAACTCGTCGGCCGGATCAACGGGAAGTACGGCACGACCGACTGGACACCGGTCCACTACTTCTACAACTTCCTCCCGTTCGAGACGCTGGTGGCGTTCTACAGCGCCGCCGACGTCGCTCTCGTAACCCCGCTCCGGGACGGCATGAACCTGATGGCAAAGGAGTACATCGCCACAAGGACCGATGGCACCGGGGTGCTCATCCTCTCTGAGATGGCCGGGGCGGCCGAGGAACTCGGGGAAGCGATCATCGTCAACCCGAATGATCAGGATGCGGTGATCGAGGCGATCGAGGTGGCGCTCGCCATGCCGAAGAAAGAGCAGATCGAGCGGAACCGGGCCATGCAGAAGAGGCTGATGCGCTACGATATCGAGCGATGGGTCGGAGACTTCCTGACCAGGCTCAGTGATGCGCGGGCGGTCCAGGTCGAGCGTTCCGAACAGATCATAACCCCCGCGATCCAGGATAAGTTGACCGATGACTACGCTTCCGGTAAGAGCCGTCTCCTCCTCCTCGACTACGACGGCACGCTGGTTCCCTTCGCTGCAAAACCCCGGATGGCGGTCCCCGCCGGGGCCACGCGCGATGTACTCGAGGAGCTCTCCCGTGCGGCCCCTAACGAGGTCGTGGTGATCAGCGGCAGGGATCGGCATACCCTGGATGCCTGGTTTGGGAGGATGGATATCGGGATCATCGCTGAACACGGCGTCTGGATAAAGGAGCGAGGAGGCGGGTGGGAGATGCCGGAGGCACTCTCGGATGAGTGGAAAGAGGAGATCTACCCCATCCTCGAACTCTACACCGACAGAACCCCCGGTGCCTTCATCGAGGAGAAGGACTACTCACTCGTCTGGCACTACCGGCGGACCGAACCGATACTCGGGGCACGGCGGGCAAAGGATCTCAAGGACGATCTCCTGCACCTGACATCGAACCTCAACGTCAGTGTCATGGAGGGAAGCCGGATCATTGAGATCAAGAACACCGTCGTCAACAAAGGAAGGGCCGCGATTAACTGGATATCCCGGCAGACCTGGGATTTTGTCCTTGCCATCGGAGATGACCGGACTGATGAAGATCTCTTCGAGGTCATGCCGCCGGAAGCCTACTCGATCAAGGTCGGGCTCGCCCCGAGCAGGGCCCACTTCAACCTGATCACCCAGCGGGATGTGATCCCCCTGCTCTGGAAGTGCATTGAGCGCGACAAACAGGAGACGACCGGGAGAAAAGAGAGACGGGGGCGGGAGAGGGGTATTATTGAGTCGGCGGCTCCCGGATGACCGATCGCACCGTCAGGAAGACCGGCCCCCGGAGATCCACCTTCCTGTTGTGGTCGGTGATATACCGCATAGCGTACTCCTCGATGCGCAGGTTGATGTCTGAAGGGAGTTTTGCCATCTTCACCTGGACGCGGGTCTCCTCTCCGCACCGCGCTGCCTCCTCTATGCGTGTAGCGGCAAGGTTTGCTGCGGCATCGAGATAGGTGATGCCGGTCGAGACACCGTTCTGCCTGACCTCTGCCCATTTCGGGAGATCCGGCACACCGAGCACCGCGCCGTCGTGGACGAAGATCTCATTGAAACAGGCAGGCCCGCAGAGCTTTGAGTTGGACTCGGGCTCCTCGACGATCACCTCGATCTCGCGTCCCGCGATCTCACCCTCCCAGGCGACGAACGAGCACGGTCCCGGCGCGGCAGCGTTTGCAGCGGCCACGTCACGGATCGCTTCAGCCATCTGCTTCCCGATCACGGACTCAGGCTCTGCACGGAGGTGGACGGCACCGGCGATCTGGCGGTCGGTGAGGGTCTGCGGGTAGAACTGCGGGAAGGAGAGCTCGCGGATATCGTTAGACTGGCAGGCGATCATGGCGAGCCTCTCCACACCGAGACCGAGGTTCATCACCGGCACACCGATACCGTACTCCGCGAGCGCCGAGGGAGAGTATATACCGAACGTGGCGACCTCGACCCACCCGAGGACCGGGTGGCGGGCGTAGACCTCTGTCTGGGTGCCGGGCATGTAGTACTTCGACCGTTTCTCATCGGGCTGGAACCGGAACTCGGTAAACCCGAACGCCGAGAGGAGGGCTTCGCTGACGGCCTTCCCCTCCTCGATCGTGACGTCCTCCCCCGCGACGACGCAGGATGCTGAGTGGTAGGCCATAAGGCGGGTGGGCCCCTCCTCCTGCTCCCGCCGGAAACAACGGTCCACCGAGAAGAGCCGGATCGGGAGGTGGCGCTTCTCCCAGATCGCCGCGAGCGTCAGGAACCAGCCGCTCGTCATGTGGCTCCGGAGGGTGTTCCTCGACGACTCGGGGGCGAGCGCCCGGAACTCAGGGAAGACCTCGTCCATGATGCGCACCACGGTGGCATCATCGGCATCGAGCACGACAGAGAGTTCGTGTGTCAGTTCATCGCCGTCGATCGTCCCTTTCTTGTAGCCGTGGAGGGTCTCGCGGAGTCTCTCCTCGGTCTCATGCGTGATCGGGCGGGCGAGGATAGCCTCGATCCCCGCGACCTGTTTCTGGGCGATACCGACGTTTGGACGCGGCAGGCCGCCGATGTAGAAGACCCGGTCGAGAACAGCCATCGCCTCGGGCCCGAACTGCCGGTAGATGTCCGCCTCCTCGACGATCAGTGGGTTCATCGCCTCGTCAAATCCCATCGAGAGGTAGGTCTCGCGGAGTCTCTGGGTGATCTCAAATATCGGATGCGCCGAGGCCCGGGTGTACCTCAGGCGGGGGTACCGGCCCTCGACCCCCGCCGGGGTCAGCACCGACGGGCCTTCATGCCAGGCATGCTCAAAGTCCTCTTTTGCTCTCTTCCTGAACTCTTCTACATCGAATCTCATACATCCCGCTCCAGACAGACCACCCGGCTCACCGGGCTCTCATCCTTGATAGAATAATCGCAGTGCTCCACAATCTTCTCGGCAAACGCCCTGACAACCTCATGTTCGGGCATCTGCTCCCGCTTCAGCCGGTTTCTACTGTATCCCAGGTACATATAACCCTTTACCTCCACGAAGCGGGCTCCGGAGTCCTGGTAGATCGCCGCGTAGCCCTCGGGTGAAAAGTCATTGTACCCGCGCACCACCGTGGTNCGGATGGCCGAGCGCCGGGTGGCAAGCCCCGCGAGNCTCTCCTGTATCCGGTCCCAGTAGTCTTTCTTTGGCCGGCANAGACCGAGGTAGGTCTCCCGGTCAGGGGCATCCAGGGAGACGTAGAGCTGGTAGGGCCGGCACCGNGCGAGTACATCCGGCCGGGTGCCATTTGAGACGAGNAACGTCGTGTACCCTTCACTGTTGAGACCGTCGATAAACTCCGGGAGGTGCGAGTAACAGGTNGGCTCCCCGGAGAGCGATATCGCGACCATCGTGGGGTCGAGAGCNTCTGCGAAGAGCTCCGGCGGGACGTAGGGCGAGACTTTGTAGCCGGAGAGGGCCTTCTTCTGGAGGCGCCGGAGGTTATCTATGATCTCGGCCGGGGGGCACTCCTCCTCTTCTGTCACCTCATGTTCAAACGACCTCCAGCAGAAGAGGCACTGCTGGTTACACCGCAGGGTCGGCGTCATCTGGACGCAACGGTGGCTCTCGATCCCGTAGAACTGTGC
>JGI24710J26742_10002476_pt1 | contig 16248 bp, 10 predicted proteins | sample BioPla2DNA2_FD_26742 | JGI IMG/M metagenome (IMG submission 26742) | reverse complement strand
GAGCCGGTAATCTATCCCCGTTAGGTTCTGATCGATAATCAGCTCATCGCCGCCACTCTCTTCACGTACCGGCGTCTTCAGGGTGAACTGCTCGGCGCTCACCGTGGGGTAAGCATCCCTACCCTCGGCATCCTTGTTCTCCAGCTCCAGGTAACGGTCCATCACCCAGTTCACGTCCAGCTTGCCGCTCGCGATGTCCGCGTAGAAATCGGTCACCGTCTTGTAGTGCAGCTTCTTGATGAGCTGCATCAGGTGCGACTCGTCGGGCTCGATCTTGCGGTTCTTCATCCGCCTCTGCAGCGTCTCCTTGGCGATATTCGCCTGTTTAGCCGCCTCCTCCTTCAGCAGCTGCCTGATCTTGGTGCGCGCCTTCGAGGTGACCACGAAGCTCAGCCAATCCTGCTTGGGTGTTTGGTTCGAGGAGGTATTGATCTCCACCTGGTCGCCGCTCTTCAACTGGTATCGGATGGGCACGTTCCTCCCGTTCACCCGGCCCGAAATGCAGGTCGCACCGACATTGGTATGTACCGCAAAGCCAAAATCGAGCACCGTGGCCCCTTTCGGGAGCTTGAACAGGTCCCCCTTGGGCGAGAAGACGAAGATCTCCTCGTCGTACAGGTTAAGTTTAAAGTCGGTCAGCTTCTGGTTCACGTCGCTGCCGCTATCCTCCAGCGATTCGCGCAGCGAGGCCAACCAGCTGTCGAGGGTCGACTCCTCCTTCACCCCCTTGTACTTCCAGTGCGCGGCCAGACCCCGCTCGGCGATCTCGTCCATCCGCCGGGTGCGTATCTGCACCTCCACCCACTTCGATTCGGGCCCCATCACGGTGATGTGGAGCGACTCGTAGCCGTTGCTCTTGGGGATCGACAACCAATCTTTCAGCCGTTTGGGGTTGGGTTGATACATATCGGTGATCACGGAGTAGACCTGCCAGCAGTGCGCTTTCTCCAGTTCCGCGGGCGAGTCAAGTATCACCCGGATGGCAAACAGGTCGTAAACGCTCTCGAACTCGATTTTCTGCTTCTTCAGCTTGTTGTTGATGGAGTGGATCGACTTCGTCCGCCCCTTGATCTCGTACTTCAGTCCCGTTTTATCCAGCCGCTTGCTGACCGGCTTGATGAACTCCTCGATGTACCTGTCCCGCGAACGCTTCGTCTCGTTCAGCTTATGCGCGATATAGTCGTACCGCTCCCGGTCGGTGTACTTCAGGGAGAGATCCTCAAGCTCCGACTTAATCGAGTAGAGCCCCAGACGGTGCGCGAGGGGCGCGTAGAGATAGATCGACTCCACCGAAAGGTCGAGCCGCCCTTGCGCCGTCAGCTCCTTCGCGTCGCGCATCAGCTGCAACTGCCGGGCGATCATGATGAAGACCACCCGCACATCCTCCGCCATCGAAAGCAGCAGCTTGATGTAGTTTTCCGACTCCACCGCCCCCTTCTTGTCGCTGAACCGGTTCACGTTCAACAAACCCTTCAGCAGGAGCTCCACCTCCGCCCCGAAGCGCTTCTTCACCTCGCTCAGCGGCACCCCGTGCTTCCAAACGGGCCAGTAGAGGAGCGCCGCACAGGCGGTCGACTGCTTCAAACCAATCTCGTGGATAAGCACCGCCGCCGTGTTCATATCAAGCAGCAGCCGCCATACCTCCTCATCGTTCAACCTCTTATCCTCATTCCCCCTATCGCCCGTACCGCTGACCTTCTTCACAAGGCGACCATCCCCACCCGAGGGTGCGGTTCCAACCGTTAGATTCACCTTACCATCGCCCGTGAGAAAGCGCCAACGCATCTCCTTGAGCGCGTCAACCTGCTCCCTCTCCCAAGCCTCCCGAAAAAACGGGTAAAGCCCGCGATACAGTTGTAGGAATTCCTGAGTTGCTATTGTAGTGTTGGTCGTCATTCAACGTGAGTCTTCTATACAGTTTGTACGTTGCATTCATTGTTCAACGTACACGTTAATCCCTTATTCAACTTCGTGCTTATAACTTTTCGTTCAACATGCGCATTCATCCCTTATTCAACTTACACCCTTCATCCACTGGTTCATCCTATACGTTCACCTATCGCTCCCCATGCAAGTCGTCTTCACGCAAATTTACAACTTTTTCCCCAATGGAGGGCGCTCCAAGGCATGAAAAATCATACCGACCAAAATCAATTGACCATTCAGGAACTTATGCTATATTCGCGTAGCAAACCATTTAAAAATAGATGCACGAACAATGAAAAAGCTAGCCCTACTCCTACCCTTTTTATTCTTAATCCTTTCCCTTTCCGCCCATACCGGGGAGACAATCTCGCTGAACGATGGGTGGCAGTTCTCCCAAATGAACAAAGATCAGTGGTACGATGCCGAAGTACCGGGATCGGTGCAACGCGACCTCGTGCGCCACGGTGTCTTACCCGACCCGTTTTACGGCACCAACGAGGAGAAGGTGCAGTGGGTGGAAGACGAGAACTGGGACTTCCGGAAGAGCTTCACGGTCACGACCGAGCAGCTGCAACGGGATGATGCGCTCCTCTTCTTCGAGGGGTTAGATACCCATGCCGACGTCTTCCTAAACGGCTCGCGCATCCTTCGGTCGGAGAACATGTTCCTCGGCCACCAGGTGTCGGTGAAGCACCTGCTGCAAGAGGGGGAAAACAAGCTCTACATCCGCTTCTACTCGCCCGTGCAGCTGATGATGCCGGCACGGGCCACCTTCGGGCACGACTACCCGGCGGGGAACGACCACCGGGAAGAGAAGCTCAGCATCTACAACCGGAAGGCGCCCTACCACTTCGGGTGGGACTGGGGCATCCGCATCGTGCAGATGGGTATCTGGAAGCCGGTCTCGCTCACCTTTTACGACAAAGCCCGCATCGATGATTTTCACGTGAAGCAGCAGAGCGTCACGCAGGAGAAGGCGTCCATCGAGAACCAGATCGAGGTCTACTCGCTCGTTGACACCCCCGCCACACTAACCGTGCGCTACTCGTTCGATACCAAGAAGGCCAAGTCGTTCAACAAAGAGTCCCGAAACCAGTCCGGGTCCATCGACAAGGAGGTCATGCTGAAGCGGGGCAAGAACGTGATCCCCATCGAGATGGTCATTGACAACCCCAACCTCTGGATGCCCGTCGACTGGGGAGCGCAGCACCTGTACGACTTTTCCGTCACGCTGCGGGTGGGGAATCAAGTGGTAGCCAAGAAAGAGGAGAAAATTGGCTTGCGCTCGGTACGGCTGGTACAGGAAAAGGACTTACAGGGTCGCACCTTCTACTTCGAGGTGAACGGCATCCCCCTCTTCGCGAAGGGCGCCAACTACATCCCCGGCGAGATATTCACCACCCAACAGTCGGGGGCGTACTACAACCGGCTGTTCGACAACATCCTCTCGGCCAACATGAACTTCGTACGCGTCTGGGGCGGCGGCATCTACGAGAACGAGGAATTCTATCGCCACGCCAACGAGAAGGGCATCCTGGTGTGGCAGGACTTTATCTTTGGCTGTGTCCCCTACCCCTCCGATGATGCTTTTCTGGCCAACGTGCGTGAAGAGGTCATCTATAACATCAAACGGCTTCGCAACCACGCATCGTTAGCCTTCTGGTGCGGCAACAACGAGGTGGAAGAGGGTCTCCGCCACTGGGAGTGGGACAAGCAATACCCCGTGGAGATAATGCAGGACTGGTTCAAGGGGTACGACAAGACCTTCCGAGAGCTTATCCCTAAGCTAGTAGAGGAGTACGACGGCACGAGGAGCTACATCCACGGGTCGCCCTACGACTCCAACTGGGCGAATCCCGAGAAGTTCGCGGCGAGCGACGCACACGACTGGGCCCTGTGGTACGGTCACCTGCCATTCGAGGGGATGGCCGACCGGCTTCCGCGCTTCGCCAGCGAGTTCGGCTTCCAATCGTTCCCCGAGATGAAAACCATCCGCTCGTTCGCTCCCGAAGAGCAGTGGAGCCTCGAGAGCGAGGTGATGAGGGTACACCAGAAAGCCTCTACCGGCAACTCGCTCATCAAGAAATACATGGATATGTATTACCACGAGCCGAAGAACTTCGAGGACTTCGTCTACATCGGCCTGGTGATGCAGGGCAACGGCATGGAGGAGTCGGTGGAAGCGATGCGCCGCGGCCGCCCCTACTGCATGGGGGCACTCTACTGGCAGATCAACGACGACTGGCCCGTGGTCTCCTGGTCGAGCATCGATTACTACGACAACTGGAAGGCACAGCACTACCGGATGAGGGATGTGCTGGCACCGCTCGCGCTGGGCGTGGAGCAGAAAGACGACAAGCTGCGCTACTACACCATGTCAGATTACCTGCAAGACTACAATGACCTGCGGCTCACCGTGCAGGTGGTCGACTTCACGACCGGGAAGCGGAAGGAGTTCAAGGAGTGGGTGATGGCGAAGGCCAACGACAGCCGGGTCGTGAAGACGTTTAACGTGGCCGACCTGGTGACCGAGGAGGAGAAGGCACACACCATAATCCGTGCTTTCCTGACCGACCGCCGGGGGAACGTGATCTCCACCAAGGACCACTTCTTCTACTGGCCCAACAAGCTGGACTTGCCGGAGACGGAAGTAAAGACAAGAATAAAGTACAGCGATGGCGAGTACCAGGTTACCCTATCGAGCAAATATCTCGCGAAGGACCTGTTCCTGGAGATCCCCGTGCAAGGAGCCCGCTTCAGCGACAACTTCATCGACCTGCTGCCGGGCGAGAAGCGCACTATCGTGATCACATCCCCCCAGTTGAAGGCGGCCGACAGAACCCCCATCACGGTGAAGCACGTCCGGGAAACCTATTAAGTTTTTCCGACCCATTAAGATATACTGAATCGCCATGGTATTCTTCGCCTTTGCACTCACCCTCTTTGCCGGGCTATCCACCGGCATAGGCAGCGCCATCGCCCTCTTCGCACGGCGCACCAACACCACTTTCCTGACGGTGGCGCTAGGGTTCTCTACCGGCGTGATGCTCTACGTTTCGTTCGTGGAGCTGTTGGCCGGCGCCTTCGACACGCTCGGTGAGCTTCACGGCGAGAAATTGGGTGGCCTGTACGCCATACTGGCTTTCTTTGGAGGCGTTATGCTGATACTGATCATCGACCGCCTGATACCGCACGACGAGAACCCGCACGAGATGAAAAGCGTGGAAGAGATAGCGGGGATGGACAACGTCAAAAAGAAGTCCAAGGTGCAAGATTCCAAGCTGCTTCGCACGGGTCTGATGACGGCCCTGGTGCTGGCCATCCACAACTTCCCCGAGGGGATGGCCACCTTCCTGGCCGCGCTCAAGGATATACACATCGCCATCCCCATCGCCGTGGCCATCGCCATCCACAACATCCCCGAGGGCATCGCGGTATCTGTACCCATCTATTACGCCACCGGGAACCGCAAGCGCGCCTTTTGGCTCTCCTTCCTTTCGGGACTGGCTGAACCCCTTGGCGCGCTGGTTGGCTACCTCATTTTAGCCCCTTTCCTCAACGACACCCTTTTCGGGATAATGTTCGCCGCAATTGCCGGCATCATGGTCTTTATCTCGCTGGACGAGCTGCTCCCCGCCGCCGAGGAGTACGGCAAGCACCACCACGCCATCTACGGCCTAATAGCTGGTATGGCAGTGATGGCGTTCAGCTTACTGCTGCTTGGGTGATGGCGAGCATGATAAACTTGGTATCAGCCATATCACCCTACAAACCGAAATATTATTGATTCTTTTTATTTGTTTTATTTAATTGATATATTGAGACATACAACAATAACAGAAATTAAAAACAGAAAATGATATACGAATGTTATATTTTTGTTACGTATATTAAATGTTAGTGCAAGGCGAGACAACCAAAATACATAAGTAAAAAATTTAAACAGAAAAACAAATGACAGGTATTACAGAAGAACAACTCCACAAGTCACTTACTGATTTTATCAGTGACTCAAGTTATAAAGTCAAATTTTTGAAAGAACCTTGTGAAAAAGACCACAAAGAGACTATTGAACATTTTATAAATGAAGGCTTTGAAGTCTTTCCAAGCGTAATGACAACAGAACATAAAGAGTGTTCGATATTTTTAAGAAAAAAGAACATATGAAATCACCTATTAATAAACTTTTCTTTGAGTTATTTGGATATTATCCAAACAAAGCAGGGCAATCATTTGAAATGATTGTTGCTGCCGCTTTTAAACTACTCTTGAATAAAGACGTTACTTATGATCAAAAAATAAGAGGTGATTTCAGTAAAACGGTTTATCAACTTGATGGTTTGATAATTGACGGTCGCGACAAAAGTATGATTGAAGCAAAAGACTATACAGTAAACGAAAGAAAAGTTGGAAGAAGTGAAATTTAAAAATGGAAAAGTTGAAACATAATTTAGCCCAGCCACTAACAGGCGTTTGTCTTAATGGCGGGTGACGTGTGGTTAATTGAACCTTCTACCTCGCATCAACTTTTGAGGTGCATTGACAGTTTTGTGCTCTGAAACCCATCCGAACGCAAAGATCGAAACCGTTTGGCAACATGCTAAAAGAGCCAACGTACATTCAAGCACATTTGGTTTTTGCCAACCTGCGAAGCCCAAACAAAAAACCAAAAGAGCTTGAATTTTGCCACCGCTAGTAGACAGAAACGAAGTATTAACATTTACAAAAATATAAAAGACAATAAATGAACAATTTCAAAGAGAAAGCAGATCTTATATGGCGTGTAGCTGACTTGCTAAGAGGTGATTATAGACAATCCGACTATGGAAAAGTAATACTTCCTATGACTGTGCTTAGACGCTTAGACTGCGTGCTTGAACCCACCAAGCAAAAAGTGCTGGACTACTTGCCAAAAGTTGAAAACCTGGGTGATAATGCGAAAGACACGGCACTCAATAAAATAGCCGGATTTAATTTTCACAACAGAAGTCAATACAATTTTGATAAACTGGTGGCTGACCCCGATAATATAGCCGTGAATTTGAGAAACTTTATAAACGGTTTCTCAGCCAGTGCGCGAGAAATTATCGAGTACTTCAATTTTGATGACCAGATAGAGCGCCTGGATGACCCGAAAACCGACCTGCTTTACCGCGTGGTAAAAGCCTTTCAGGAAATTGACCTGACCGATATGGAAAGCATGGAGATGGGTTATACTTTTGAAGACCTTATTCGTAGGTTCTCGGAGCAGTCCAACGAAACGGCGGGGGAACACTTTACCCCGAGAGAGGTTATTCGCCTGATGGTAAACATCTTATTTATCGAAGATAAAGAGATACTGACTACCGAGGGAATAGTAAAAACGCTTTACGACCCGGCTTGCGGTACGGGCGGTATGCTTTCGGTGAGTGAGCAATATGTAAAAGAGCTGAACCCTAAGGCAGACCTGAAAGTATTCGGGCAGGAAATCAATCCGGAATCTTACGCCATTTGCAAATCGGATATGCTGATTAAAGGGCAAAATCCAAGTAACATCAAGTTTGGGAACACCTTTACGGTGGATGGCTTGCAAGATGAAAAGTTTGACTATATGCTTTCCAATCCGCCTTTTGGAGTTGATTGGAAAAAAGCGCAGAAAGTAATCAAAGAAGAAGCGGACAAAAAAGGAGTGAACGGACGCTTTGGAGCCGGGTTGCCAAGAATTAACGACGGGTCGCTGCTCTTTTTGCAACACATGATTTCCAAAATGAAGCCCGACGGCACGCGCATCGGCATTGTGTTTAACGGTTCGCCGCTCTTTACCGGAGCTGCCGAAAGCGGTGAAAGTAATATCCGCAGATGGATTATAGAAAACGACTGGCTGGAAGCTATCATCGCTCTGCCCGACCAACTTTTCTACAATACGGGCATAAGCACTTACATTTGGATACTGACCAATCAAAAATCTGCCGAACGAAAAGGAAAAATTCAACTGATTAACGCCACGGGCGCCAAAGACGAGGAGTTGATAAAAGAGGGAAAATTGGAGTTTAATCGTTTTTGGGAGAAAATGGACAGAAGCTTGGGCGACAAACGAAAAAAAATAGCCGAAAACGGTAATGAAAAAGGTATCGGCTTTATCACGCAACTCTACGGCAATTTTGAGGAAAACGAATTTTGTAAAATCCTGCCCAACGATTTTTTCGGCTATTGGCGTATCACGGTAGAGCAGCCGCTGATAGAGGATGGAAAAGTAGTGAAAACCAAAGGAAAACCCAAACCCGATACTGCTTTGCGTGACTATGAAAACATCCCTTTTCTGGTAAAAAACAGCGAGGGCAAACCGGTGCCACAAACCATTGAAGAATATTTCGAGCGGGAAGTAACACCCCATCTGCCTGATGCTTGGATAGACCACAACAAAACAAAAGTGGGTTACGAAATTAACTTTACCAAATACTTCTACGAGTTTAAGCCGCTTCGTTCCTTGGCGGAAATACGAGCCGATATTTTGGCTTTGGAAGAAAAAACAGCAGAAACCGAAAAAACAATTTTGGACTAATTATGGGCAAGATAAAAGTATTTATAAGTAGCGTGCAGTCCGAATTTGCCGAAGAGCGAAAAGCTTTAGCGGAGTTTCCGCGTGCCGATGCGTTGCTTGGAAAGTTTTTTGAGCCTCTTCTTTTTGAAGAGCTCCCGGCGGTAGATTTAAGTGTACCGAGTGTCTACTTGAAAGAAGTGGGCGCGTGCAATATCTATTTAGGACTTATCGGGGCAAAGTACGGTTACCGGGATGAAGAAGGTGTTTCGCCCACCGAGAGGGAATATGACGAAGCCACAAGACGGCATAAAACCCGATTTATTTTTCTAAGCAATCACGAGCCGGCCGAACGCGAGCCGGAAGTAAATGCTTTTATCGAAAAGATTGAAAAAGAGGTGGTACGCAGTAGGTTTGTCGAGTTGTCGTCGTTGCAACAAAACGTTTATCACAGTCTGGTGCGCTATTTGGAAGAAAACGGATTTATCCAACTGGGACCTTTCGATGCTCAATTGAACCCGGAGGCAACCCCTGAAGATATTGATGCGGAAAAAGTAGCTTCTTTTGTGCGCTTGGCTAAATCACGAAGAGGATTTACGTTGGATGAAAGCAGCCCGACCTTTAAAATCCTGCACCATCTTAATTTGTCGCAGGGTGAGAAACTGACCAACGCAGCCCTTTTGCTTTTCGGAAGAAATCCGCAACGGTTTTTTCCTACGGCAACGGCTAAATGTGCTGTTTTTCATGGGTTTACCAAAACAAAACCTATCCCTTCCTACAAAATCATCGCCGGTGATCTTTTTGAGCAGATTAATCAGGCTGTGGAGTTTGTTATGTCGCAACTCGATTTCAGAGTGGGTACGCGCGCCCAATCCAACATCGCGCCCGGCAGTTATGAAATTCCCCGAGAAGTAGTTGCAGAGGGAATTGTGAATGCCATTGTTCACCGAAATTACGCCAATCATGCAAGCGTGGAGATTGTTTTATATAAAGACAGATTAGAAATTTCCAATCCGGGCTCTTTGCCTTTGGGCTGGACAACCGATAGGTTGAAGCAGCTGCACAATTCTGTGCCGCACAACCCGTTTATCGCGCATCCTATGTATCTCGCGGGATATATTGAGCAGCTGGGCACGGGTACCGAAGATATGGTAAAAAGAATGGCAGAATGCGGACTTCCTGAACCAAAATTTATTCAGGAGCAGGATTTTAGAACCATTATTTATCGCTATACCCCCCAAGCTACCCCCCAAGTTACCCCCCAAGTTACCCCCCAACTTACCGAACAAGATAAAGCTCCGGTAAGTACGGCTGTAAAGAACTTAATTAAAGTTTTGGAGGGAGAAATGACCAGGGATGAATTGCAGGAAGTTCTGCAATTAGCTGATAGGAAGTATTTTAGAACGGCTTATGTCAACGAGGCGTTAAACGGTGGATGGATTGAAATGACTATCCCGGACAAACCGACAAGCAGAAACCAAAAATACCGCCTGACCGAAAAAGGACTAAAAGCAAAACAAGAATGGAAAAAATAAATAAATACAGCTCCTATAAAGATAGCGGAATCGAGTGGATTGGAGAAATACCAAGCCATTGGGAGGTGAAAAAAATTAAATATTCGATGTCGTTAATTATGGGACAGTCTCCAAATTCTGATGATTGTAACTCTGACGGCGAAGGAATGCCGTTTTTACAAGGGAATGCTGATTTTGGTTTAATAAATCCACTACCTCAAAATTGGTGTAAAAATCCAACCAAAATAGCACCGCATAATTCTGTTTTACTATCTGTAAGAGCACCTATCGGAGCTGTTAATATAGCTAACGTAGATTATTGCGTTGGAAGAGGGTTGTGTGCTTTAATTTCAGATAATACTAAATTCACGTACTATGCATCTGTATGCCTTTATGATGAACTAAATAGTTTAGGTACAGGTTCAACTTTTAAGGCAATTTCAACAGAGCAAATTTTAAATACATTTATAGCACTTCCCCCCAAATCCGAACAAACCGCCATTGCTGCCTTTTTAGACCGCAAAACCGCCGAGATTGACCAACTGATAGCCGATAAAAAACAGTTGCTCGAACTCTACCGGGAGGAGAAAACCGCCATTATAAACAAGGCAGTTACCAAAGGCATTAATCCCGATGCAAAAATGAAAGAGAGCGGCATCGAATGGCTGGGAGAAATTCCGGAACATTGGGAGGTGAAGAGGTTGAAGTATGTAGCTTATTTTCAAAGAGGACATGATTTGCCTTCTACAAGTTTTGTAGAAGGAAGTGTTCCTGTTTATGGATCTAACGGAATAATAGGTTATCATAATGAGAATACAGGTTTTGGTCCATCAATAATTGTTGGTAGGAGTGGTAGTGTTGGAGAAGTTAACTTTGTGCCAGAGTCAATGTTTTGGGCACATAACACATCACTTTTTCTATTAAAAGGATTCGGGAATGACATTAACTATTTATACTATTTGCTCAAAATATTAGATTTGAAATCTTATGCCGCAGGTACCGCAGTTGGCACATTAAATAGAAACAATATACATGAGATAAAAGTGGCTATACCTGAGTTAGAAGAACAAAAATCCATTGTAGAATTTATTGAAACCAAGAGCAAAACAATAGATGCCAAAATAGCTCGCACCGAGAAACTAATAGAACTACTGACCGAATACCGCACAACGTTAATCAGCGAGGTGGTTACGGGGAAGGTAAAGGTAGTAGACAATTGATAGTTGACAATTGACAGTGTTCATTGAATAATATTTTCAATTATTATCTATTTAAGTTATAATTAGAATTATTACCCATTTAAGTAATAATTGAAATTATTACCTATTTAACCAATAATTTGAACTATTGACTATTTAATCAATAATTGGAGTTATTACCTATTTGCCTTATATTTTAATTTATTAGTCATTTGATTTATATCTGAAATTATTAACTATAATGCTTATAATTGAAATTATTAATAATATTGTTTATATTTGGAGTTATTGATAATATTGTTTATATTTGGAGTTATTATCTATTGCTTGAGAAATGTTTGATATATTTGTATTTTAGTTGTTAAATAAAAAAAGTATTGTACAAAATTAATGGTACTTATTATGATAGCAGTTATTTCAGGAGACATCATAGGCTCAAGAAAGCTTGAAAATCAAGAAGTATGGTTGAAGCCGCTACAAAACCTATTGAATACATGGGGCGAAAGTCCTAAAGATTGGAAACTGGAAAGAGGTGATTTTTTTCAAGTAGAAGTTTCGGAAATTGCAGAAGCATTAAAAAAGGCATTGCAAATAAAAGCATTGATAAAAAGAACCAATACGGTTGAGAAACACAAAAGCACAAGTCCAATAGATGTTCGCTTGGCTATCGGTATAGGAGAAAAAACATATTCGGGAGATAGTGTATCCACAAGCAACGGGTCTGCTTTTGTAAATTCGGGGGAAAAATTTGATACATTAAAAAAAGAGAATATAACATTGGGAATAAAAACACCCTGCCATGAATTTGATGAAGAGATAAATCTTTACTTAAAATTACTAAGTCTATTTGCAGACAAATGGTCTGTCTCATCGGCAGAATTGGCGGAGATAGTTTTCAACAAGCAGGACATAACACAAAGCGAGATAGGTGAACTGTTAGGCGTAACACAAAGTGCGGTAAGTAGTAGATGGAAAAGAGCCAATATGGACGAAGTGTTGGAAGTGGAGAAAATGTATCGTAAAAAAATTAAAATGCTATAACCATGATAATTCTCGTTAAACTTCTATTGGCTCACCTTATCGGTGATTTTATACTGCAACCCAAATCGTGGGTAGATGAAAAAGAGAAGCTGAAGCATCGGTCGCCAAAACTTTATGTACACGCACTATTGCATGGACTTTTAGTGTTGCTTCTGTTATGGGATTTGAAATTTTGGCTTTTAGCACTGTTAATTACAATATTACACTTTGCTATTGATTTGATAAAACTCTATTGTCAAAATAAGGAAAATAAGTCTTCCTGGTTTTTTATTGATCAAGCACTGCATCTTGTAATTATTTTAGCGTTGTGGGGAATATTTTTGAAGCCCGAGTTAAACTTTACTTCCTGGTGTACAAATTCAGATATTTGGATATATTTAACCGCGATAATTTTAATAACCGGAGTCTCTGCAATAGTTGTGCGAGAACTTATGTCGGGATGGACTAAACACCTAAAAGATGGCAACGATGCATCATTAAGTAATGCCGGAAAATATATTGGCATTTTGGAACGCTTGTTTGTGTTTTTCTTTGTAATCATAGGAAGTTGGGAAAGTATCGGTTTTATTTTGGCTGCAAAATCGATATTTCGCTTTGGAGACTTGAAAGAATCAAAAGACAGAAAACTGACGGAATATGTTTTGATAGGAACATTACTGAGCTTTGGAATTGCAATAGCTGTAGGAATGATAACGTTATGGTTAGTTGAGATACTTTAATAAATTATGAACATCACCACCGAAAATACATTTGAAACCGCATTGGTACAGTCGCTAATCGAAAATGGCGGCTACACACCGGGCAATGCACCCGATTACAGTCCCGAGTTGGGAATGTTTAAATACGAGGTAATCCATTTTCTGCAAGAATCGCAACCCAAACGTTGGAAGAAAATTGTAGCTATTCACGGAGCTGAAGCCGAAGAGCGAGTAATTCAGCGACTTTATAAGGAGTTGGATTTGCGGGGCAGTTTAGATGTGCTTCGCAACGGGTTTAAAGATTACGGTGTAGGCTTCCAAATGGCTTATTTTCAGCCGGCGTCAAGCCTAAATCCGGATGCAGTGGATTTGTACAATAAAAATAGCCTGAAAGTCTATCGGCAAGTCTTTTACAGCGCGAAAAATAAAAACTCGGTTGATGTTTTGCTCTCGCTTAACGGTATTCCGTTGGCTACCTTAGAACTTAAAAACCAATTTACCGGACAAAACGTAGGGAATGCCTTAAAACAATACAGCACTACACGCGATAATCGGGAACTGCTTTTTGCTTTCAAAAAACGCTGTCTGGTTCACTTTGCCGTGGATCAGGATGAAGTGTTTATGACCACCCGATTGGACGGAAGCAAAACCTTCTGGCTACCCTTTAACAAAGGTGTAAACAACGGGAAAGGCAACCCGATAAATCCGAACGGTTATCGCACGGCATATCTTTGGGAAGATATTTTGAAAAAAGATAGCTGGATGGAGATAATTCAGCGCTTTGTGAATTTGGAAACCGAAGAGTTTGAAGTGGAGGGTAAAACCTATAAAAAGGAAAAAATGATTTTTCCGCGCTATCATCAGTTGGATGTGGTCCGAAAAATCAGTAACAAAGTGTTGGAAGTGGGAGTAGGAAAAAACTACCTGATACAACACTCGGCAGGTTCGGGAAAAAGCAACTCCATTGCTTGGTTGTCTTATCGCCTTTCGAGCTTGCACAATGCCTTGGACGAGCGGATTTTCGATTCTGTTATCGTGGTTACGGACAGAAAAGTACTCGACCAACAGTTGCAAAACACCATTTATCAGTTTGAACATAAAACGGGTGTTGTGCAGAAAATAGATAAAGACAGCACGCAGTTAGCCAAGGCTTTGAACAGTGGTACAAATATCATTATTACCACGTTGCAGAAATTTCCGTTTGTGGTGGATAAGGTAGGCGAACTACCCGACAGAAAATATGCCGTTATTGTGGACGAAGCGCACAGTTCACAAGGCGGCGAAGCAAGCAAAAAACTGAAAGAGGTGCTGGCGGCAAAAACATTGGAAGCTGCCATGGCAGAAGATAACGCAGATAATGATTACGACGAAGAAGATTTTATCCGGGAACAAATAGAGCGTTCAGCATCCACACGCGGTCAGCAGCCCAATATTTCGTTCTTTGCCTTTACGGCTACGCCTAAATATAAAACATTGCAGTTATTTGGCGATAAAGACAAAGACGGAAAGCCCAAGCCCTTTCATCTTTACTCGATGCGTCAAGCCATTGAAGAGGGATTTATTTTGGATGTGTTGGAAAATTATACCACCTATGAACTCTATTTCAAGTTGACCAAAGCGATAGAGGAAGACCCCAATCTCAACAAGAAAAAAGCTGCCAAAGCCATTGGTAAATACGTGTCGCTGCATCCGCACAACTTGGCACAAAAAACCGAAATTATCATTGAGCATTTCAGAAATATTGTGGCAAAAAAGATAGGCGGCAAAGCTAAAGCTATGGTAGTTTGTGGCTCACGACTTCATGCCAAGCGTTACTACGAAGAGTTTCAAAGATACATACTAACAAAAGGCTATGACAAGGAGATTAAAGTTTTAGTGGCTTTTTCCGGGAAAGTAATTGACGACAATGCACCTGACGGAGTTTCGGAGCCTGAAATTACCGGATACGGCGAAAAAGAGTTGCCGGATGTTTTCAACACGGATGAATATAAAATCCTTATTGTTGCGGATAAATATCAGACCGGATTCGACCAACCGCTGTTGCACACAATGTATGTGGATAAAAAACTTTCGGGAGTAAAAGCCGTGCAAACGCTATCGCGACTGAACAGAAGACACCCCGGCAAGGAGGAAACGTTTGTGCTGGACTTTGTAAACGACAGACAGACGATTCTAAACTCTTTTCAGCCTTACTACGAGGTTACTACTGTAGTGGAGGAGACTGACGTAAATCACCTGTACGACCTGAAAGTTCGGTTAGATAAATTCCAAATTTACTGGACGCAGGAGATAGAGGCTTTTGCCAATATCTACTTCAATCCAAATACAAAGCTAAATAATCCGAAACACCAAAAGGAATTGTATCTTCTTACGGATTTCGCTGTGGAAAGATATAGAGCCATCGAGGAGGAAGAAAAACAAGACGAATTTAAAAAAGGCTTGCGCTCGTGGACTAAACTTTATGCTTTCTTGGCTCAAATAATGCCTTTTACCGATTCGGATTTGGAGAAATTCTACGCGTACGCAAAATTGCTTCAAACTCGCTTGCCAAAACGTGATTTGTCCGAAGCACTGAATTTAGACGATGAAGTGGCATTGGAATATTACCGTTTGCAAAAAATAAAAGATGGTGCTGTTGAGTTGGAAAAAGGCGAGAAGGGAGAGTTAAGCGGCGTATCGGAAGCAGGATTAAAGCGTTCGCCGGAGGAAGAAGCTCCGCTTTCTGAAATTATCAACGTGTTGAATGAACGTTTTGGAACTGAGTTTGAAGAGGCTGACAGGCTTTTCTTTGAACAGATAGAAGCAGAGTTGATTGAAGATGAAACACTGCAAACACAGGCAAAAGTAAACAAAATGGACACCTTCAAATTTGCTTTTGACGATAAGTTTATTGAAAAACTAATCGGACGAATGGATCAAAATCAAGAAATCTTCGAGAAGATTTTGGAAGATAAGACGTTTGGAAGTTTGGTGAAAGAGTTGATGATGAAGAGAATTTATAAAAAACTGAATGAATAATGCCAACGCTCAATAGCCACACACATTGCCAAGCCGCACCAGCCAACGCTCAACCCCAAGCTTGGCAAAGAGTGTGTCTGCTCCAACGCTCGACAAAAACGACCGATAAACCAATAGATGAGAATGAAGCACGATTGCCTAACAGCGTGTATGTGGCAATAGCGAGTGAAGTGGCAAATCGAATATTTCTTGTTCGAGGAGTTCAAGTTATGCTTGATAATGACTTGGCCAAAATTTATCAAGTAGAAACAAGAGCGCTAAATCAAGCTATAAAAAGAAATATAGAGCGTTTCCCTAATGATTTTATGTTTCAACTAACACAGAGCGAATGGGAG
>JGI24710J26742_10002475_pt1 | contig 16251 bp, 13 predicted proteins | sample BioPla2DNA2_FD_26742 | JGI IMG/M metagenome (IMG submission 26742) | reverse complement strand
ATTCCCCACTGCTGCCTCCCGTAGGAGTTTGGGCCGTGTCTCAGTCCCAATGTGGCCGGTCACTCTCTCAAGCCGGCTACTGATCGTCGCCTTGGTGAGCTTTTATCTCACCAACTAGCTAATCAGACGCGGGCCCATCTCATACCTATAAATATTTGATGCAGCTGTCATGCGACAATTGCATATCATGCGGTTTTAGCAACCGTTTCCGGCTGTTATTCCCCAGTATGAGGCAGGTTGCCCACGCGTTACTCACCCGTCCGCCACTAAGTTTAAGCTACTTCAATTCCGAAGAAAATCTGTAAAATAAACTCCGTTCGACTTGCATGTGTTAGGCACGCCGCCAGCGTTCATCCTGAGCCAGGATCAAACTCTCATGTTTAAGTTTAATCCAGTTTAGATAAACTCTAGCCTTAGCTGATATAAAATCAACCGTTGTTGGCAATAAATAACCGAAGAGGTTATTTAATAAGTGTTTGCTTGCAAACACTTTATCCGTTTTTCTTTACTGTTTTAAGGTGTATCAACTTATCACTAAATCGATACTGTTCGTTTCTTGAAAATCTATTTTGAAGTCCCATGTGTGAAGACTTCAGTTTTTTAGAATTTTCAGGGTTGTTTCACTGTTCAATTATCAAGGTACTTATTCTTGCTAACCATTTAAATCACTAGGCTTGAAAACTTTGTTGTTTCGTTTTGCTAAGCTTTGTTAACGCGTCAGCAAAAATAATATTATCACAGAGGTATTCCTTTGTCAACAACTTTTTGATCAAATTTTCTAAGTTTTTTGAAAAAAGACAACAACAATTAATTCCATATTCCTAAATCACTTATATTTTTTTGTGTTTCTTCTTATATTATATCATTTTTTTATTGTCTGACAAATATCCTTCTGCTAATAAAATAATGTCCTATAAAAGTGCATTATATACTAAAAATAATTATAAGAATATATTAATTTTCAAACCTGGCTCTCCTAATTTAAGATTTTATTATGTTTTTTTTCTCTATTCTAATCCTTTTATCAAAGCATCAATTATTTCTGGATACATCCATACTCCCTTTCGCCTATCTAATAATCCAAATAATTCTCCATCTCCAACAAAAGCTCCATTATCCCACCATATGCAAGGTATTCCTTTTTCTGATGCTTTCTGTATGTAATACTCTGACCATAATACCCTCGCCTCTAAATTATCCTTATTCATAGCTCCAAACTCTCCTATTATTACAGGATAACCTTTGTCGATAAAATATTTACTTAAATTTTCAAACAGATAATCTATATCTTTTGTATCATTTATATTCTCAGGGCTCCAGTTATTAGTTCCATTCTTATTTAGAGTAAAATTGTAAGGGGTGTAAGCATGTATTGATACAATTATCTTGTCATCCTTAGGTAGGATAAAGTCCCTCCAAGTCTTTGGATCTGAAGATGCAGCATAAGGTGGTATCATCAAATGACGTAAGGGATTGTTGCCAGCTGAATTTCTTATGGTATCTACAAAAGTATGATTAAGTTGATTTATTACATCCCATGCTTCTGCATTTCCCCCTGTCCACTCTAGGGGTGTATCCTTCATACGGGGTTCATTCATTCCCTCAAAAATTAAGTGTTCATCATAATCCTTAAAGCGCTCGGCTATCTGTGTCCAGACCTTTGTAAGTATCTGCTTGGACCTTTCCAGGTTATCATATGAAGGAAAGTGCCACTCTTCATGGTGCAGGTTGAGGATAACATAAAGGTCATTATCGATTGCATAATCTACCACCTCATTAACTCTATCCAACCAAATGGTATGTATTGTAAAGTCAGGCTCAGAGCCTAAATGGTCTCCCCAGGAAACCGGTATCCTTATAGTATTAAATCCTGCTTCCTTTACTACTATGAACATATCTTCCTTAGTGGTTGGATTGCCCCATGACATTTCTGTGGTTAATAAGGCCCCTCCCCCAGTAGCATCTAGGGTGTTTCCTAAGTTCCAACCAATTTTAAGTTCTTTAACTAGCTCTATAGACGGTATATCTCTAATGGACAAAGACATATTTTCATTTTCCTCTCTTTCATCAGTGTCATCTATATCTATTATTTTATCTTTTGATTCCTTTATATTTTCCTCTGTTTTATTTGTATTATTATTAATTTCTTCATTGTTGACTATATTATCAGCGGGCACAATTTCTTTTTCAATTATTTTTGTTTCTTCTTTCATACATGATGTTAATACTAAGCTTATAAATAATATAAAAAGAATTCTAACATTTATTTTCATCATACTTCCCCCCATATCTTCTTGAAATATGTTTTATATTTATAATTATAGCAATAATTAACCTAAAAACATATATAATTTATTTTATAAAATAAGACTGTCGATTATTTCGACAGTCTTTTTTGACGGAGAAAGAGGGATTTGAACCCTCGCGCCGGTTGCCCGACCTACACCCTTAGCAGGGGCGCCTCTTCGGCCTCTTGAGTATTTCTCCAAATTCCGAATAATTTTTTCTATTATTACTTCTGCTAAAACTCGCGGAAGCAAAATTTAGTATATCAAAATAGCTTTCCTTTGTCAACTAATTTGAGCATTCATTTCATACAAATTATTTCCTTGCGCATCTATTGCCACAATTACTGGAAAATTCTCTACATATAATTCATGAATTGCTTCTGTTCCTAAATCTTCATAGGCAATTACTTTTGATTTTTTTATACACTTTGAAAGCAATGCCCCTGCTCCCCCCGTAGCAGCAAAATATATGGCCCTATTCTTAACCATGGACTCTATAAGCTCCCTTGACCTTGTACCCTTACCTATCATACCAGATAATCCCAAATCCAGTAGTCTTGGTGTATATTTATCCATACGACTTGCCGTAGTAGGACCCGCTGATCCTATAACCTGCCCTATTCGTGCTGGTGAAGGCCCCATGTAATAAATTATATTATCTTTTAAAGAAAAGGGCAGCTCCTCCCCTTTCATTAATGCTTCATATAACCTTTTATGGGCGGCATCTCTTGCAGAGTATATTATACCTGTGATATATACATAATCTCCAGCATTAAGATTTGTTAATTGTTCTTTTGTTAGGGGTGTTTTAATATATTTATCCATCTTTATCCTTTTTATACATAATCCTAGCTTATAATATATCTTAATCTTTTTTTCTAAATCACTCTTTTCACATGTCTATTTACATGACAACCAATATTTATGGCCACAGGTAACCCTGCGATATGAGTTGGATATGTCTCTATATTTACACCAAGAGCAGTGGTATTTCCTCCAAGACCTCCCGGTCCGATACCCAGATCATTAATGGCCAATAGCAAGTCTTCTTCTAGCTTTCTAATATGGGGAATATCTGAACCAACGCCTATATTCCTAGTTAAAGCCTTCTTTGCTAGTAGTGCACATTTTTCAAAGCTTCCACCTATACCTACTCCTACTACTATAGGCGGACATGCATTTGGCCCAGCCAGTTTTACTGTCTCCAAAACAACTTTTTTTATTCCTTCTACTTCATCGGATGGCTTAAGCATATAGACCCTGCTCATATTTTCACTGCCAAAACCTTTTGGAGCAACTATTATTTGTAGCTGATCTCCTGTTACTATTTGATAATGAATTATTCCGGGTGTATTATCTTTTGTATTGTTACGAATTAGGGGATCGTATACTATGGATTTTCTTAAATATCCCTCCTTATAGCCTCTTCGAATTCCCTCATTTATGGCCTCCTCTAGGGAACCTCCCTCAATATAAACCTCCTGACCAATTGTAACAAATACAATAACCATTCCTGTATCCTGACATATAGGTATGTACTCATTTTCAGCTATATCAAGATTGTCAAGGAGTTGGCCAAGCACACGCTTTCCAAGAGAAGAGGACTCCTTATCATAAGCCTCTCTAATAGCGACATCTACATCAGAAGCCAACTTGAAGTTGGCTTCTATGCACATATTCTTAATACATGTTATGATTTCATCCACATTTATACTACGCATACTATATACTATCTCCGTAAAACTTCTAAGGATCTTATGACTACTCTAATTCTTCTGTATCATCTGACAACTTTTGTTCCTCAACATCCTCACAATCGTCTTCATAATCATCCACAAAGTCTTCATCATCAGAAGCTAGAGCATCCTCTTGTAATTCCTTTTCTAGGTTTTTTATAACCTCATCATCGGAGGTGGTTTTGCTATCTTCTCTTACCTTAGCTACACTTGCTACATATACATTTTCATCATTAAGATTAATAAGTTTTACACCTGAGGTAATTCTTCCAAGAACAGATATATCATTGGCTAATATTCGTATAACTATGCCTTCTGTTGTAATAAGCATTACTTCATTGTCCTCATTTACTGCCTTTACACCTACTACCTTACCTGTCTTTTTTGTGTTTTTATAGCATTTAACACCTTTACCACCACGATACTGTAAATTAAACTCTTCAAGTGAAGTTCGTTTACCCATACCTTTAGCTGATACAAAAAGTAAATATTCCCCTTGGGTATCAAGCTGCATACCTATAATCTCATCATCTTTAGACAAGGACATACCCTTAACTCCCATGGATGATCTTCCTGTAGCTCTAACATCCTCCTCATCAAATCTGATACACATACCATTTTGTGTGACTAAGAATATATTCTTCTTGCCATCTGTAATTTTTACCTCAATCAGCTCATCATCTTCACGAAGATTAATTGCATTAAGACCAGATTTTCTGATATTAGCAAATTCTTTAAATATTGTCTTTTTCACTATACCTTTTTTTGTTGCCATAAAGACATAGCGATCTTCCACATATTTCTTAATGGGAATAACTGCAGTTATTCTTTCCTCTGGCATAAGCTGCAAGAGATTTATTATGGCCGTTCCCCTGGCTGTCCTACTAGCCTCTGGGATTTCATATGCCTTTAGACGATATACTCTACCCCTGTTGGTAAAGAACATTACATAATGATGATTCTTCGTCATAAATAAATCTTCGATAAAATCCTCATCAATTGTCTGCATTCCCTTTATGCCTTTTCCTCCGCGATGCTGGCTCTTAAAATTATCCACTGTCATTCGCTTAATATATCCCAACTTTGTCATAGCTATAACCGTGGTTTCATTGGGAATTAAATCTTCCATTGATATATCAAATTCATCAAAACCAATCTTGGTTCTACGATCATCACTGTATTTATCACGAATTACAGTTATCTCTTCTTTTATAACTCCAAGAAGCTTTTTCTCGTCTGCAAGTATGGCTTTATATTCCGCTATCTTTGCTTGAAGTTCAGCAAATTCAGCCTCTAGTCTTTCTCTTTCAAGACCAGTCAATGCACGAAGCCTCATATCAATTATAGCCTGGGCTTGTGCTTCAGATAAGCCAAAACGTTCTTTCAATCTTTCCTTTGCAATATTACCATTCTGAGACCCACGGATTATGCGAATTACTTCATCTATGTGATCCAGGGCAATTAGGAGACCCTGTAATATGTGGGCTCTTTCTTCTGCTTTATTTAGATCGTACTTTGTACGCCTTGTAATTACATCCTTCTGATGCAAAATGTAATAATCAAGCATCTGAAGAATGTTAAGTATTCTTGGTTCATTATTTACCAAGGCAAGCATAATAACCCCAAAAGTATCTTGAAGCTGAGTATGCTTATATAATTTATTTAACATAACATTGGCATTAACATCTCTTCTAAGCTCAATGACAATTCTCATACCATTTCTATCAGACTCATCCCTAAGCTCAGTAATGCCATCTATTTTCTTTTCCTTAACAAGATCTGCTATTTTTTCAATTAATCTTGATTTATTAACCATATATGGAAGCTCTGTTACTATAATTCGAGGCTTTCCGTTAGACATGGTTTCTATTTCTGTGACTGCTCTTACACGTATTTTTCCTCTTCCGGTTCTATACGCTTCTTCAATTCCGGATACACCAACTATCTCAGCTCCAGTAGGAAAATCAGGACCTTTGATAATTTCCAGAATCTCATCTATATCGGTTTCCCTATCCTCTTCTATCTGGTTATTAATTATTTTTAGGACACCATCAATAACCTCTCTCAAGTTATGAGGAGGAATATTGGTAGCCATACCAACAGCTATACCAGATGTTCCGTTAACCAAAAGATTCGGAAATCTAGAGGGTAATACTGCAGGCTCTCTCTCTGACTCATCAAAGTTGGGAGCAAATTTTACTGTATCCTTATTGATATCAGAAAGCATCTCAGTTGAAATTTTACTTAATCTGGCCTCGGTGTAACGCATGGCCGCAGCACCGTCTCCATCCACAGAACCAAAGTTACCATGTCCGTCTATAAGAGGGTATCGGGTTGAAAAATCCTGTACCAGCTTAACCAAAGCATCATAAATGGAGCTGTCTCCATGGGGATGATATTTACCCATAGTATCACCGACAATACGTGCACATTTACGGTGTGGCTTATCCGGTCCATTATTTAATTCAACCATTGCATATAGAATTCTTCTTTGTACCGGCTTTAGACCGTCCCTTACATCAGGAAGTGCTCGGGAAGCTATGACAGACATAGCATAATCTATATATGATGTCTCCATGGTCTTCTTCAAATCCACTTCCTGCACTTTGTCGAAGATATAATCGTCCATTCTTTTTCCTCCGTTTTCATACATTAACGGGACCTAGTGTAATAACTTCTACTACACACTGGTTAATTTCCCGTAAATAGCTAGTCTCAATCTTATCTTAGGTTAGTATTATTATGTCAATTGTTTGTATAAAACTTATACCTTTTCCTAAAGTTTAACAAATCACTTTTTTAGTCGTCAAGTAATTCTTATTTATATATCCAAATTACGCACATACTTAGCATTTTCTTCTATAAATTCTCTTCTAGGCTCTACCTTATCTCCCATAAGAGTTGTAAATGTTAGGTCTATTTCAGATGACTCTTCCTCATCAATGGTTACCCGTAACAAAACTCTCTTTTCAGGATCCATGGTAGTATCCCATAGCTGGTCTGCATTCATTTCACCAAGACCCTTGTATCTTTGGATTTTACTGCCATCCCTACCTATCTCGTTAAGATATTGATCTAATTCCTCATCACTATAGGCATAACGAACATTTTTGTTCTTTTCAATCTTATATAAGGGTGGCTGTGCCATATATACATAGCCCTCTTTTATTAAGTCCGGCATAAATCTATAGAAAAATGTTAAAAGTAATGTGGCTATATGAGCTCCATCCACGTCAGCATCAGTCATGATAATTATCTTATGATAACGCAATTTTGATATATCAAAATCATCTGATATCCCACAACCAAAGGCTGTTATCATAGCTCTTATCTCATTGTTTGATAATATTCTGTCAAGCCTGGCTTTTTCTACATTAAGAATTTTTCCCCTTAAGGGTAAAATTGCCTGAGTAGCTCTTGATCTTGCTGTCTTTGCTGAACCTCCCGCAGAGTCTCCCTCAACAATATATATTTCACATTTTGTTGGATCCTTTTCAGAACAGTCTGCTAACTTTCCAGGAAGACCAGAACCTTCTAGGGCAGTCTTTCTCCTTGTAAGCTCACGGGCTTTTCTTGCTGCCTCCCTTGCTCTTTGAGCAAGAACAGACTTTTCACATATGGTTCTAGCCACAGTCGGGTTCTGCTCCAGATAATAGGTAAGCTGCTCACTAACTATACTATCAACCGCTCCTCTAGCTTCGCTATTACCAAGCTTTTGCTTTGTCTGTCCTTCAAATTGTGGATTTGGAATCTTAATACTTATAATGGCAGTAAGCCCTTCCCTAATGTCCTCTCCTGATAAATTGGGTTCATTATCTTTTAATATCTTTTGGGTTCTAGCATAATCATTAAAGGTCTTTGTTAGAGCGTTTCTAAAGCCTATCATATGGGTTCCGCCCTCAGGTGTTGTTATATTATTAACAAAACTATAACAACCCTCTACATAAGATCCATTATGTTGCATAGCCACTTCCACATATACATCTTCTTTTTTTCCTTCACAGTATATAATATCAGGATAAAGAGGATCCTTATGACGATTTAAATATTGGACATATTCAATAATTCCACCTTCATAGTGAAATACTTTTTCTATAACTTCCTCTTCTCTCAGATCCCTAAGGATTATCCTTAAGCCTTTTGTAAGAAATGCCATTTCCCTAAGACGCTGCTTTAATACTTCGTAATCATATACAGTTTCCTCAAATATTTCTTTGTCCGGTAGAAATGAGACCCTTGTTCCTCTCTCATCTGTTTCTCCCATATCCTGCAGCTTCTTGGTGGGCTTTCCCCTTTCATAACGCTGTTCGTATCTTCTTCCATCAACGCATATCTCAACCTCTAGCCATTCAGATAGGGCATTAACTACACTGGCTCCTACTCCGTGTAAGCCTCCTGATACCTTATATCCCCCACCTCCGAATTTTCCTCCAGCATGAAGTATAGTAAAAACAACTTCTACTGCTGGGATTCCTGCTTTGTGATTTATACCTACAGGAATACCACGGCCGTTGTCCTTTACGGTTATAGAATTGTCTTTGTTAATATTTACCTCAATAGTATCGCAAAATCCTGCTAAGGCTTCATCTACAGCATTATCAACTATCTCATATACCAGATGGTGCAATCCTTTAGCAGCTGTGGAACCTATATACATTCCTGGCCGCTTTCTAACTGCCTCTAATCCCTCTAATATTTGAATTTGATCTGCACCATAATCATATTCATTGCTCATATTTTTCTCTCCATTCATCTTAAGCAAAGGTATGCTATTAATTTTCACAGGTAACCTTTCTGTTTGCTACATGAAATATTCTATCATATCTAAATCTATGACTAATAAACTCTTCAAGTCCCGTACAGGTTATAATTGTTTGTATATCACCTATACTGTCTAAAAGATAATTCTGTCTATTTCTATCTAACTCTGAAAGCACATCATCCAATAGAAGTACGGGGTTTTCCTTTATTACATCCTTTACCAGTTCAAGTTCTGCAAGCTTTAAAGATAAGGCTGCAGTTCTTTGTTGACCTTGTGATCCGAATCTCCTAATATCCGTGTTGTCAAATAAGAATAACATATCATCTCTGTGAGGTCCAATACCTGTCATCTTTAAATATAAATCTCTCTCATGTCCTTTAATTAATTTTTCCTCAAATTCCTCCCGGTTTACATTGGGTTCATATTTTATAAATAACTCTTCCCTGCCTCCGGTAAGTTTTTTATGTATAGGATATATTAATGAGTTAATCCTATTAATAAATGATTTCCTTGTGTCTATAATTATGCTTCCATGTTCTATCAGCTTAGCATCCCATATATATAGTGTATCCAATAAATTCCTATTAACACCTATTTGCTTCAATAGATAATTTCTTTGCGCCAATGCTTTATTATAATTAGTTAAATGGTGCATATATATTTTATCCAACTGACATAATTCTAAATCCAAAAACCTTCTTCTTTCTCCAGGCCCATTCTTAATAATATTTAAATCTTCCGGCGAAAAAAACACAAGGTTAAGCATACCAAATAATTCACCTTGTCTTTTTATCGGGATGGTGTCAATTGCTACCCCTTTGGCTTTATTTTTCTTCAAATGCATATCAATCCTATGGGATATCTTATTTTTTTCTATGTTAAGCCTAACATGAGCTTCATCCTTACCAAAGCGAATAATCTCTCTGTCTTTACTTCCTCTATGTGATTTAGTTGTTCCTCCAAGATAAATTGCTTCTAAAATATTTGTCTTACCCTGGGCATTTTCACCATATAAGATATTTATACCATCATCAAACTGTAAATTTACCTGTTCATAATTTCTATATTCTTTCAGTTCCAATGACCTTACAATCATTCTAACACCATCGTCTCTTCTCAATCATATAGGAGCGTACTAAAATAGCTATTTTATTATCTTTATCTGCTGTCCATCGTATTCTACTATATCTCCATCATGGAGTTTTTTTCCTCTTTGAGTTTCTACCTGTCCATTTACCTTTACATTTCCTTCTAATATTTCACTTTTTGCATCAGCTCCACTAGCTACAAGACCTGCTGCTTTAATAGCTTGACCTAGCTTTATATATTCTTCTCTTAATTTAATTTGAACCATATGGCCTCCTAGCTTTTAAAAGCTCTTTTTAATAAAAATCTTATATCTTCTTACTTGCACCTACACCGAAAGGTTCAGTCAAGCTGAACCTCATTCTTAATGCATTTCTTATACTAATCAGCATTAACCTGAATATTAACTGGTAATATTAAGTAAATATAGGACTGATCCTTGTCTCTGAGAAAGCAGGGGGTTTTTGAATTAATTAGATAAATATCCACTGTCTCATCATCTATTACTCTTAATGCATCCATTATATATTTAGGGTTAAAACCTATAACAATATCCTTACCCTCAAGCTCAATATCTATTTCTTCCTTCATTGATCCTAATGCAGTATTAATACTAAGTTGTAAATTATTATCTCCAATACTAATAATTATAGGCTTTTTATCTGTTTCTCTTATTAATAAAGATGCTCTTTCTATACAACTAAGAAGCTCTTTTTTATTAATTGTTACTTTTGTTTCATAGTCAGAAGAAAGCATCTGATCTATTCTAAAATATTCACCTTCAATTAATCTTGAAACTACCACAGTTTCATCAAACTCAAACAAGGCATGCTTTTCAGTAAAATATATATTAGCAAAAGATGAAGCCTCTCCTGACAATATTTTACTTACCTCACTCAAGGTCTTACCGGGTATTATAACCTTACTATCTTCATATTCTTTACTCAAACGAATCTTACGAATAGAAATTCTATGACCATCTAGTGATGCAACTCTTAACGTATCCTTTTTTATCTCAAACAATTCACCACTCATAATTTTATTATTCTCATTATCAGAAATAGAAAACACTGTCTGTCTGATTATTTCTTTTAATGCAAATTGTGAAAGAATAAGAGGATTTTCTTTTTCTATTTCAGGTAATACAGGAAACTCTTCTCCTGATCTTCCTACTATAGAGAATTTTGCTTTTTCACATATGATTTCAGTAATAAAATTATCATCTGCAGTTATACTTACTTCATTTTCTGGAAGTCTTCTAACAATCTCTGAGAATACCTTTGCATTTAAGGCAATGGTTCCTTCCTCTATCATATCTCCTTTTACAAAAGTTTCTATTCCAATCTCCATATCATTAGCAATCAATTTAATTCCATTACTTGAAGCATCTATAATTAAGCATTCTAAAATAGGCATTGTAGATTTTGCAGGAACTGCCTTCAAAACTATATTTACACTATTTAGTAAATCTGACTTAAGACATTTTATTTTCATATGTGAATAACTCCCTTCCACTTGTTATAGATATATATATAAAAGATTATTAGAAGTAATAGTAATAAGGGGTGTGAAATTGTTGAAATCTAGTCTTAGACATTATAAATCAAGGGTTTTAAGCTTTTATAAAATGTAAATACATCTTAAAAATCATGTGGAGAACATGTCTTTTAATAACACACCAAAAATTGGGATTTAAAATTAAACATAAAATAAACAGCCTATCAACCTTTTATCAACAACTTATCACCAGCCTATTCAGGATTTATTTTTTTAATAAGTACATCGATAGTATTATGTAAAGATGAGTCTTTCTCAATATCCTTACTTATCTTATCATATCCATGTATTACAGTAGAATGGTCTCGGTTTCCTAAAGATTTTCCTATTTCAGTTACTGAAATATCTGTAAGCTTTCTAGTAAGATACATAACAATCTGACGTGGGTAGGAAACATTTCGGCTTTTATCCTTCGAATAAATCTCAGAAGGTGAAAGATTGTAATGTTCTGCAACAATGTCTACTATCAATTCTGTTGTAATTACCTTCTTTTCATTAGGATAAATAATATCCTGTAAAGCTTCCTCGGCAAGAGCCAGATTAAGTTCACGTTTTTTTAGTCTGGAAAAAGCAACTATTTTAGTAAGAGCTCCCTCTAGCTCTCTAATATTTGATTTTATATTTGTAGCAATATACTTTAATACCTCTTCATCTTCTATTCTTAAACCATCCAGTTCTTCCTTCTTTTTAAGAATAGCCATTCTTGTCTCATAATCAGGTGACTGAATATCAGCCATAAGACCGTGTTCAAAGCGAGAGCGAAGCCTGTCCTCTAAAGTAAGCATTTCCTTTGGTGGACGATCACTGGATATAATAATTTGTTTTTTAGATTCATGCAGGGTATTAAAGGTATGGAAAAACTCTTCCTGAGTACTTTCTTTTCCTATTATAAATTGTATATCGTCTATTAGAAGTATATCTATACTGCGATATTTTTCTCTAAATTGTATAGTTGTTTTTTTCTGTATGGCCTCAATTAATTCATTAGTAAATTTTTCACTTGTTACATATAATACCTTGGTATCAGGGTTTTGATTTAAGACAAAATGAGCAATAGAATGCATTAAATGAGTCTTACCAAGACCAACGCCTCCGTAGATAAAAAGAGGATTATAAATTTCGCCAGGGTTTTCTGCAACAGCAAGGGCTGCAGCTCTGGCAAATTCATTGTTTCCACCGACTACAAAAGTATCAAAGGTATATCTAGTATTTAAAAATGATGGTAAATGATTAACTTTACGGGCTGATGGTTCCCTTTTTCTATCTTTTATCTCCATCTGACTAGCAAGGACAAAATTAATATCATAGGGTTCATTCAATATCTCTTCGATAGAGACCTTAAGTAAAAGCTCGTATTTTTTTTGAATCACATTTAAGCTGGGAGGCCCAATTATTTCATCATTTATTAATATAGTAATGACATTATCCTTTACATCATAAACCTTCAAAGGTTTTAGCCAGGTATTATATGATACTTCGGTTATGCCATATTCAGTTATCAGATATTTTAAAATTTCTTCCCATTTTGTTTCAATTTTATTTTTCATTTATAGCCTCCATAGATACTCACATACTTATATATTATAACAATTTCATTATTTTTTCAATGGTTATTATAGCAGATGAAGATTTTGTTAACAGCTTATCCACATAAAGGCCTATGTTATCTACATTTTCAAATGAGTGATATATATATAAGGAAGAAACTATTTTATTTTGTTCATAAAAAAATTAATAAACAGAATTATTAACACAGACTGGAAGAAAAATAAGCACTTGACTAGAGGGATGAATGCTAATATAATAGACGTGATATTCCAAAATTGAATAAGAAGGATATAGCTCGACTAATACTGAGCGCCGGTACATTAAAAGGAGGTGCATAGCAATGAAAATGACATTTCAACCTAAGAAGAGATCATATTCAAGGGTACATGGATTTAGAGCCAGAATGAGCACAGCTGGTGGCAGAAAAGTATTATCAGCCAGAAGAGCAAAGGGAAGAAAGAAACTTTCAGTTTAATGTTATTAATCTAGGTCGCAATTATGTGACCTTTTCTTCTATTAGGAAGAGGCTTAGTAGCCAAAGTTAAATAGTAGGTAGAATGATGGTTATAAAAAAATGAAAAAGACAGAATCTATTAAAAAAAACGAATTGTTTAGAGAAATCTATAGTACCGGAAAATCATATGCAAATAAAAATCTTGTTATGTATATGAAAAAAAACAATACAGATGGTAATAGACTCGGAATATCTGTAAGTAAGAAAGTGGGAAACAGTGTAGTAAGACACAGAATTACCCGACTAATAAGAGAAAGTTATCGTTTAAATGAACACCGAATTTTGAAAGGATTGGACATAGTAGTTGTCGCAAGAATAGGTGCCAGAGAAAAGAAATATTTTGAAATTGAAGGGTCTTTATTACACCTTATGAAGCTACACGGAATTTTGGTAAAGCAAATTACTCCTGACCGATAGGATTTAAAGAAGGTATAGAAATTGATAAAAAAAATTCTTATATTTATAGTAAGTCTTTATCAGAAAATAATATCACCGATCAAAGGAAAACCTAGTTGTATTTATTATCCAAGCTGCTCCTCTTATACTAAGGAAGCTCTTACAAAATATGGAGCAATAAAGGGTATTTATTTATCAACTAGACGCATTTTAAGATGCCATCCTTTTCATAAGGGCGGTTATGATCCTGTACCTTAAAAAAAGATAGGGAGCTGTATAAACAGTCCTAAGGAGGATTTAAATTGGAGGCAATATTTTTATTAGGCAATATATTAAAACCGATTGCCAGCGTATTAGGCTTTATAATGAATTGGATTTACGAATTCTTTAATTTGTTTGGAGTACAAAATATAGCTCTATCTATATTTGTATTTACTTTTATTGTTAAGACATTAATGATTCCTTTAACAATAAAACAACAGAAATTTTCTAGACTTCAGTCAAGAATTACACCTGAAATTCAAAAGATTCAGGAGAAGTATAAAGGAAAAAGAGACGAAGNTTCAATGAGAAAGCAACAGGCAGAAACACAGGCAGTNTACCAAAAATATGGTGCTAGCCCTACAGCTGGATGTCTGCCTTTATTAATAACATTACCAATTATGTTTGCCTTATATAGAGTTATTAATAATATTCCTGATTTTGTTAATCTTGTAAGAGAACCCTATAAGGTAGTGGCTGATGCTATATTACCAAATACAGGAGTAATATCAGATATAGTAGCTAACTTTGAGAATCTTAAGCTTACTACAATAGATGAAGTAATAAACTCCTTAGCTACTTTTAATACATCTCAGTGGGATTTATTATTGAGCAAGGGGCTTGGAGAAACAGTAAATGCAGCTATTGAAAGTATAGTTAGAGTTAATAATTTCTTTGGACTAAGTATTACCAATACACCAAGCTGGAAATCAATCTCTGTTATAATTCCTTTATTAGCTATGAGCTTACAGTTTGTACAAAGTAAGCAGATTAGTGTTAAACCAGAAAAAAAGGATAATACACCTAATCCCATGGCTTCTATGAATGTAATTATGCCTATAATGTCAGGATTTTTCTGTCTTATGCTTCCAATAGGTGTAGGCTTATACTGGATTGCTAACAGTTTATTCTCAATTATACAACAGTTCTTTGTAAATAAGCATTTAGATAGCATGGATATTGACGAATTAGTTGAAAAGAGCCAAGAAAAGGCTATGAGTAAATTAACAAANAAATCATCAACAGGTGGAGCTTCTATTCAGGAGTTAGCAAAGAAGCAGACAAAATCAATTGAAAGTGTTTCAGATAGAATAAAGGATTCTAGCAAAAACAATACTAATGATGACAAAGTTGATATAGATAATGATACAGAGAAAGATTCTTACAATCCTACAAGTATATCTGAAATAGCAAATCTTCTGAAAAACAGGAATAGTGAAAAGGGGGATAAATAATGGATTGGAAAGAATTTTCCGCAAAGACTGTAGATGAAGCATTAACAAATGCAATGTTAGAAATAGGTACTACAGCAGATAATTTGGAATATGAAGTTATTGAAAAGGAAACCTCCGGATTTTTAGGAATGTTCAGTAAGCCAGCTAGAATAAAAGTTAGATTAAAGCAAAGCTTACAAAATACAGCAAGAAGTTTTCTTGAAAAAGTATTCAAGGCCATGAATATAGAGACAAATATTGACTTGGTTTATAATGAAGAAAATGAGATGTTAGAGATAAACCTTGTTGGTGAAGATATGGGTGTTTTAATAGGAAAAAGAGGACAAACTTTAGATTCCCTACAATATCTTGTAAGTCTGGTTGTAAATAAGAATACAGAAAATTATGTTAAGGTTAAATTGGATACAGAAAACTATAGAGCAAGACGTAAGGAAACCCTCGAAAATCTTGCAAAGAATATAGCTTATAAGGTTAAGAAAAATAGAAGGTCAGTATCCTTGGAACCTATGAACCCTTATGAAAGAAGAATAATTCATTCTGCATTACAAAATGATAAATTTGTTGAGACCTATTCTGAAGGTGAAGAGCCATATAGAAAGGTAGTAATAAATTATAAAAGGACTAATAGAGAATATAAGTCTAACAAATATAATAAGGATTATTCTAAAAACTATAGCAGGGATTATAAAAAGGATTACGAGAAATATAAGGAAAGCAAAGCAAAGAATGCTCCTACACAAAACGCATAATATCACTATAAATGGATGAAAAAAGGACTGTTTCAAAACTTAAACGGAACACAGAATCATGAACCTCATTTATGTTCAATTGTGCTCCTTATATTTTTTGAAACAGTCCATTTATAATA
>JGI24710J26742_10002471_pt1 | contig 16259 bp, 19 predicted proteins | sample BioPla2DNA2_FD_26742 | JGI IMG/M metagenome (IMG submission 26742) | reverse complement strand
AAAAAAAACGAACTGGTATTAAAAATTTAAAAATTGGATATAATAAAGTCTTTGGTTATTATATTGAGATTTCTAAAGGTAATATCTCACTTGTTAAAGATGAATTTGGTTATGAACGAAAGCAAACCTTAAGCAATTGTGAAAGATATATAAGTCCAATTTTAAAAGAAAAAGAAGCTTTAATATTAAATGCTGAAGAAAAAATAATTGAACTTGAATATGAGTTGTTTATTTCTATTAGAGATAAAATTAAAAAATATATTCCTGACTTACAAGAAGTTTCTAAAACAATTAGTGAAATAGATGTGTTGCAATCATTTAGTACAGTTGCTGAAGAAAATAATTATGTAAGACCGCTTCTAACCGATGAGAGATTTATCAATATAACTTCGAATCGTCATCCTGTTGTAGAAAAAGTTATTGAATCAGAGTTTGTACCAAATAATATCATAATGGATAAAAATACCGATATACTATTAATAACGGGGCCTAATATGGCTGGTAAATCAACTTATATGAGGCAAGTAGCAGTAACGGTTATTATGGCTCAAATTGGATCGTTTGTTCCTGCTAGCGAGGCTGTAATCCCAGTATTTGATGCTATATATACACGAATTGGGGCCAGTGATGATTTAGTTAGTGGTGAATCCACGTTTATGGTAGAAATGAAGGAAGCAAATCATGCCATAAGTAATGCTACTGCAAATAGCTTAATATTATTTGATGAACTTGGAAGAGGAACAGCAACCTTTGATGGCATGGCTCTCGCTCAAGCTATAATTGAACATATTCACAATAACATTAAAGCTAAAACATTATTTTCAACGCATTATCATGAATTAACAGATTTAGAAGATAATTTAGAAAAATTAAAAAATATTCATGTTAGTGCTTATGAAGAAAAAGGTAATCTTACTTTCTTACATAAAATTAAAGATGGTAGTGTTGATAAAAGTTATGGAATTCATGTTGCTAAGCTTGCTAATTTACCAAAAAGTTTAATAGATCGAGCAAGTACAATTTTGAAAGTTTATGAAACTAATGAAGAAAAAAGAGATGTTAAAATTCAACAAACATTACCACTCGATGAAATAGTTAGACCAGAAAAATCATTAGTTGAACAAGAATTAGAAAAAATTAATCCCATGGAGATTACTCCAATGGAAGCATTAAATACATTATATAAATTAAAACAAAAGATGAATGAAGAACCAAAAGAGGAGGTAGAATTATGAAGATTTTAAAGAAAGAAAATTGGTGGATTTGGTTATTGTTGTTTATTTTTGGTAATGGTACAAACAATATTTTATTAGGAGCTCTACTTGATGTTTATAACAAAGATGCGTGGTATACAAAATGGCAATATTGGTTACTTGGATTTTCTTGTTTCTTTTTCCCATTTTTTATTATGTTAACTATATTTTACATTCAAATAAATTGTCAAGTTTGTGCGAAATTAAAAGTTCCTGGTAAAGAAGTTTATCTATCACCGTATATTTGGCTATTATTGCTTATTATTCCCGTGATTGGCTGGATTTTTCTAGTTATTATGATTATATATACTTCAATATGGCCGATTGTAATGCTTTATCGTGGTCAAGGCGAAAGATATATTAAATAATTTGTTTTTTAAAAAATAGTAAGATTTAGTTACTACTAAAGATTACTATTTTCTTTTGTTTTAATATAATTTGTGCTAAAATAGATATAGGTGATTGAATGGAACAACTTAATAGAAGTGAACTTAGAAAAAAAATAATGACAATCCTTTATCAAATAAATGTATATAAAAAAAACAAGATAGAATATAATGTAGACGATGTAATTAAGGAAGCNTTAGAAATAGATAATGACTTTGTTAAAGATGTTGTTTATGGTGTAATAACTCATCAAACAGAAATTGATGAACTAGCTAATAAAGCGTTAAACAATTGGAGGATTGATCGTTTAGGTAATACAGATCAGGCCATATTAAGAATAGGTATTTACGAATTAATGTATACTGATACACCAGATATTGTTGCTATTAACGAAGCGGTAGAATTAGCAAAAATTTATAGTGATGATAGTGTTAAAAAAATGATTAATGCATCATTAGACAAACTATATCATAGTAAGTAGGGATAAGATGAAGAATAAGTATTTAACTGTTGAAGCCTTAACTAAATATTTAAAGTTTAAATTTGATAGTGATGTTAATTTAAAAACAGTTTATTTAAAAGGTGAAATATCAAATTTTAAAGCACATACAACTGGTCATTTTTATTTTTCATTAAAAGATGAATATAGTAAAATTAATGCGATAATGTTTAGTAGTAATAACAAAAAATTACTCTTCACTCCTACGGAAGGTATGAAAGTTTTAGTAAGAGGAAGAATAAGTATATATGAAGCAACTGGAAATTACCAAATTTATATAGACGAAATGTTAGAGGATGGTCTTGGTAATTTACATATTGCTTTTGAACAATTGAAAGAAAAATTATCTAAAGAAGGTTTATTTGAACAAGTTCATAAAAAACCAATACCTAAAATTCCTAATAGGGTAGGTGTCGTAACAGCTGCAACTGGAGCTGCTGTTAAAGATATTATTTCAACGATTAAAAGGAGATTTCCTATTTGCGAAATATTATTATTTCCTAGTTTAGTCCAAGGTGATAATGCTGCACCAGATATTGTGAAAAAAATCGAACAAGCTAACGATCATGATCTTGATGTTTTAATTGTTGGGCGTGGTGGTGGCTCAATTGAAGATTTATGGCCTTTTAACGAAGAAATAGTAGCTAGAGCGATATTTAACTCAAGAATACCTATTATAAGCGCTGTGGGTCATGAAATCGATTATACAATTAGTGATTTTGTATCTGATTTAAGAGCACCAACCCCAACAGCTGCTGCTGAATTGGCTGTTCCTAATATTGTTGATTTAACTCATAACCTTAATCAAATAGCAATTAGATTAAACGAAAGTATTTATAATCAAATTAATTTTAAAAAATTATATTTAGATAGTGTTAAAAATTCTTTTGTAATAAAAAACCCCATGATTATGTATGAAAACAAACAACAAAAATTAGATAATATTATTGAAAAAATTAATCAATTGTTAAGTTATAAAATAGAAAGAAAAAAGGTTTTATTAAATAATTTAAAAAGTAATAATATTTTATTAAACCCTATTAATTTATACAAACCCCAAAAATTAGAACTTACTAATATTATATCCAAACTAGAATTACTTAATCCATTAAGTATTTTAAAAAGAGGATATACTTTAACTTATATAGATAATAAAATAGTTAAAAGTGTTGATGATATAAATATTGATACCAAATTAAAAATAAAATTTTATGACGGGATTATAACTACTAAGGTAGAAGGGAAGGAAGTGTCAAATGGCAACTAAAGAAATGAAATTTGAGGAAAAAATTAAAGAATTAGAAAAAATAATTAATGAACTCGAGTCAGGAAATGCTGATTTAGAAGATTCAATTGAAAAATATACCAAAGCTATGAAATTAGTTAAAGAATGTGATGAACAATTAAAAAATGTTGAAGATGCCATTGCTAAAATAGTTTTAGAAAACGGTGAAACAGAAAACTTGGAAGTTGAGAAATAATACCATAGGTATTTTTTTCATTTATAGCCATAATAATATTGTAGCTTGTAGTTTAAAGGAAGTGGGTTATGATTTTTTCTAAAATCAAAAAAACATGCCTTACTTTTCTTCTAGTAATCTCCATTTTTCCGAATTATGTTTTAGCCTATTCTGATTACATTATCCCAGGTGGCGAGAATATTGGAATTGAATTAAATTCAGAAGGTGTTATGATTGTTGGCCAATATAAAGTTAACAACACATATCCAGCGAAAGACGCAGGATTAAGAGTTGGCGATATTATAATTGAAGTAAACGGTCAGGCGGTCACAACTATCAATAATCTTGTTATCAATATTAACAAAGCAATAAAAAAACGAGTTATTCTCGTTATTTAAAATCTAATTATTAAAGATGCTCCAAATGATAAAATCATAATAATTAATAAGAAAATTGCTACTAATCTTTGAACATTAATTTCCTTTCTCTTTTTTGTTTTTTTAGCCATATTTATTCACCTCTATTAATATTATAATACAAATTTATAAAAAAAGGAATAAAATTTATAAATTATGATATTATTAAATGAGGTGGAATATGAAAATAAAATTGGACAAACTAAAATCAATTTTTATTATTAATAAACAAATAGTTATTTTTCTGTTAGGTTTAAGCATTATTGCAGTTATAGCTGGTGCTTTTTATATTACTATTTTAAATAAAACAGACCAAACATTAATTGAAAAAAGTATAATTGGATTTTTTGATAGCATTAAAAATAATAATTTCAATTATATAAAATTATTAAAAATAAATTAATAATTTTTTTATTATTTAAAGAATACATGGTATAATACATAAAGGTGATTAGTATGAAAAAAGTTGTTATTGGGATGAGTGGGGGAGTTGACAGTAGTGTTGCTGCAATTTTACTTAAAGAACAAGGTTATGATGTAATAGGGTTATTTATGCGAAATTGGGATAGTACAATTAATAATGACATATTAGGTAATCCAACACTAGCAAATGAAATATGTCCTCAAGAAGAAGACTATAACGACGCTGTTAAAGTATGCCAAAAGTTAAATATACCTTTGCATCGAGTTGATTTTGTTAAAGAGTATTGGGATTATGTATTTACTTATTTTTTAGATGAATTAAAAAAAGGAAGAACTCCTAATCCTGATATTATGTGCAACAAATATATTAAATTTGATATGTTTGCTAAAGAAGCAAGAAAGTTAGGTGCCGATTATATTGCAACCGGACATTACGCTAGAATAAAAGATGGTAAATTGTTACGAGGAGTAGATCAAGATAAAGATCAAACTTATTTCTTATCTCAATTAAGTAATGATCAATTAAAAGATGTAATATTTCCGGTTGGCGAATTAACTAAAACTGAAGTTAGAGAAATAGCTAAGAAATATGATTTAATTACGGCNACTAAAAAAGATTCAACTGGTATTTGTTTTATAGGTGAAAGGAATTTTGCAAAATTTTTAAAAAATTATTTGCCGCATCAACCAGGAAAAATAGTTGATATTGAAACAAATGAAATATTTGGTAATCATAATGGTCTTATGTATTATACTATCGGTCAACGAAAAGGTTTAAATATTGGTGGTAGTTCCGATAAAATATTTGTTGTTGGTAAAGATTTATATAATAATATTTTATACGTTGCTAGTGGAGATGAGAATAAATATTTATATAGCGATGAAGCACTTATTGATACTGTTAATTGGATAAGTGATAACAAAGTAGATGCTTGTACAGCCAAATTTAGATATCGTCAACAAGATATTCCAGTAACAATCAACTTTACAGACGACAACAATATTATTGTTAAATATCCTACTTTAGCTAAAGCAGTAACTCCAGGACAAGCATGTGTTTTTTACATGGGGGATGAATGTTTGGGCGGTGGGATAATTAAGGAAGTTCGAAGAGCAGGAGAAAAAATAAAATTTTTATAAAATAATNAACTAAACACTCNATCGTTAATAAAGAGAGTGTTTTTTCATAACTATTTTTTTTATACTATACTATTACTTTACACTTGACAATTGACATAAAAGTGATAAAATGTTAATAGGAGGGTTTAAATTATGGAGAGATTAAATGAAATATTATATGAATTAGGTATTACAAAAGTTAAATTAGCAAAAATTTTAGGTGTTTCTAGACAAATGATTTATAACTATCTTGAACTGGATGACTTAAATAAATGGCCTAAAGATAAGAAGGTTATAATTTTAAATTTATTAGACATTAAATCACCTGATGAATTGAATGATATTAAAGTAGATACTGATTATATTATGAAAGTTGAATCAAAAATAAATACACTATTTGTTGATAACAACAAACTTAATCACATACCAACTAATGATGCTCTTTTTGCGGGAATAGGGAAGAAGCAAAAAGAAATTATGACCGATATTATTGCGTTTATGAGGGAAAAATTTGATGATAATNATGATATGGTAACATATAACTCATTTTTATATTTATATCATTTTTTACAAACTATGCAAGTTTCACCCGAATTAAAATATATGTTAGCATATGTATCAAAAGCAGCTGGTTTTACTAAGGCAAAAGAATTTGTTTTTGATGAAGATGAACAATTTGTTTTTGAAAGTATCATGTTTTCAGCTATGACTTTATATANTGGTGGTGGCACTTCAAAATCCAAATTAGCGGAATCACATCGTCGTTTTGTTAAACAAATTGAACAAAAACGTGAGGAAAAAATGAGTCGTACATTAGAGTTAAACTCAGCTAAAATCCAAGCGTTAAGAGAACTCGGATATAACGAGATTACTGAAAAGAATGCAGCAGAAGTATTTGAAAAAATGGCCGAGATCCAATCTAGAAAGGTAGCAGTATAGACCTATTTAATTGGGTCTATTTAAATTAACAACAACTTCCGATAATGTATATTATGTTGTATTAAGTGGTACTTTTATTCTTAATCTAGCTTATATGATGGAAATTACTACTTTTTTAGCATCCCTTTGAATTAAGATAAGATTGTATATAAGCCCAAACAAAAAGGAATATTAACTTATTCCTTTTTACTTTGAATAAAACAATATTATAAATTTCCTTGCTTATTTATTTAAGATTTTTAAATTACTGTTGTCAGATAACATTAATTCTAATTCTTTACATTTATCTTTATCCATTGGTTTCACACCTTTTAATTTGTATTTTATACCTAATTGTTCATATTTATTTACACCTAGTGTATGATATGGCAATAATTCTATTTTCTCGATATTTTTTAAAGGTTTTATAAACTTTTTTAATNACATTATGTAATTTTCATTATCATTTATGTTAGGAATAATTACTTGTCTTAACCATAGTTTCTTATTCATTTTTTGACATAAATCTAAGAAGGATAATGATTCTTCGATATCAAGACCCGTCATTTTTTTATATCCATCTTTAGTTACATCTTTAATGTCAAAAAGAACTAAATCAGTATATTTTAAAACTTCTTTGTTTTTAGTCCCACCAACACCAGAAGTGTCTATACAAGTGTGAATATTTTGTTTTTTACATAATTTTAATGTTTCTAATAAAAATTCACTTTGAAGTAATGGCTCCCCTCCTGAGAAAGTAACTCCCCCATTGTTTTTAAAATAATTTTTATATTTTAAAATAATATTTAAAACTTCTTCAGGAGACATTAATTGATTCTCCTTTTTAAACCATGAATCAGGATTATGACAAAACAAACACCTTAAAGGGCAAGCTTGTAAAAATATTACAATCCTAAGTCCGGGTCCATCCAAAAGTCCCATTGTTTCAATTGAATGAATATTTCCAACCATTAAATTCCCTCATGGAAAGTTCTATTTATAACTTCTAATTGTTGAACTTTATTTAATCTATTAAAATTGACAGCATACCCTGAAACCCTAATAGTTAAATTAGGATATTTTTCAGGATGATCAATAGCATCAATTAGTGTATTGCGATCAATAACATTAACGTTTAAATGTTGCGCACCTTGTTTAAAATAACCATCTAAAATGTTAACTAAATTTGTTATTTGTTCGTCTTCTTCACGCCCTAAAACGTCTGGCNCGATTGTGAAGGTGTTTGAAACCCCATCTTGACAAACATCAGTATACGGAATTTTAGCAACGGAATTTAATGAAGCAAGAGCTCCACAAGTATCTCTTCCATGCATTGGATTAGCTCCCGGAGCAAAAGGAATACCGGCTTTTCGACCATCAGGTGTGGCACCTGTTTTTTGTCCATAAACTATATTTGAAGTGATAGTTAAAATTGATAGCGTATGTATTGCATTACGATATAATTTATGTTGTTTAAGTTTGTTAGAAAAGCTTTCTACTACTTTAACAGCAATACTATCTACACGATCATCATCATTTCCATATTTAGGATAATCACCTATTATTTCGAAATCTATGGCAATACCTTCTTCATTTCTAATTGGTTTTACTTTGGCATATTTAATNGCTGATAAAGAATCGGCTACAACTGATAAACCGCTAGCTCCAAAAGCCATTAATCTTTCTATATTGGTATCATGTAATGCTAGTTGACTTGATTCATAAGCATATTTATCATGCATATAATGAATAATATTCATAGCATCTACATATAATTTAGCTACTTTTTCTAAAACCAAATCAAAAGAATTGATAACTTCATTATAGTTTAAATACTCACTATTTATTTTAGTGATTCCGTCTACTACTTTGTTATTAATTACTTCATCAATTCCACTATTAATTGNATAAAGAAGCGCTTTTGCAAGATTACATCTTGCCCCAAAATATTGTAATTGTTTACCTAAAGTCATAGCTGACACACAACAAGCTATAGCGTAATCATCACCATAAACAGGACGCATTATATCATCATTTTCATATTGAATAGCTGCTGTTTTTTTAGATATTTTAGCACAGTATTTTTTAAAATTTGTTGGTAATTTATCTGACCATAAAATGGTTAGATTAGGTTCTGGGGCAGANCCTAAATTAATTAAAGTNTGTAAATATCTAAATGATGATTTAGTAACTAGACTCTTACCAGAATTAGACATCCCCCCTATTGCTTCAGTTACCCAAGTAGGGTCACCCGCAAACAACTCATTATATTCTGGTGTTCTTAACTGTCTTGCTAAACGCAATTTAATAATAAATTGGTCGATTAATTCTTGGGCCTCTTCTTCGGTAATAACATTTGATTTTAAGTCTCGTTCAATATAAATATCAACAAATGTTGCTGTTCTACCTAAACTCATTGCAGCACCATTATTTTCTTTAATTGCTGCAAGATACCCCAAATATAACCATTGAATGGCTTCTTTAGCATTACTTGCTGGTTTAGATATATCAAAACCATATTTTAAAGCCATTTTTTTAATATCATTTAAAGCTTCTTNTTGGTAGGTTAACTCTTCTCTCAATCTAATTGTTTCTTCTGTCGTTTCTTTAGATAAATTTTCAAAGTCTTTTTGCTTTTGACTAATTAAATAATCAATACCATATAAAGCCACTCTTCTGTAATCTCCGATTATTCTACCTCTCCCATAAGCATCAGGAAGACCTGTAATTAAACCAGAGCTTCTAGCTGACCTTATTTCTTTAGTATAAGCCGCAAAAACACCATCATTATGACTTACACGATATTCTTTAAAATGCTTTTGTATTTCTGGATTTAATTGATAACCATAAGCCTGTAAAGCACTTTCAGCCATTTTAACGCCACCATAAAGATTAACGATCCTTTTTAATGGTTTGTCTGTTTGTAATCCAACAATAACTTCGTTGTCTTTATCTATGTATCCTGCTTCAAAATTATCGATTCCTGAAATAATGTTTGTTTCAATGTCAATTACTCCTTTTTTTATTTCTTCTTCCAATAATTTTTGACATTTACTCCATAACTTTTTCGTTTTATCACTTGATTCAGTTAAAAAACTTTCATCACCCATATATTCATTATAATTATTCAAAATGAAATCTCTAACATTAATTTCATTTTTCCAAAGTTCACCTTTAAAATTATTCCATTGTTTCAATCTTACCACTCACATTCTATTAATTATTTTATGTTGCTCCATTATCAAGCATAAACATCATACCATCCGAACCGATGTTCGTCAATAGTTTAATCTTGTTTTATAAATTTAGACACAAAAAAATAGTTTTGATTATTGAAGACCAAAACCATTTGGGTACTTTTTACTTATTGCTTGCTGCTAACATCATTAATTCNTTTTCAAAAAAATTAATATAGTTGTTCATTAAATTAACANTAAAACGTTAAAATGTAAGTTATATAANTTATTATTTAATACTTTCAAGTTGGATAAATATTCATTTAATATTTCTACATGCCCAACTTTACTATAACAATCTTGCATATAATTAACTCCCCCTAAGTAATTATATGCTGATGATTAGCTTATATTATCTTTAGTTAAATAATTTTTTCTAAAAAGCTGGTTCCGATTTCTAATTTTTCTAAATTAAAATTACTGGTTATTGTTGCACCAATATCAGCAAAAGTTTCAAAATCCTCTAATTGTTTAGGCTCTTTTATTTTTTTAGAATAAATTAAAACAGGAACATTTTCTCTCGTATGATCAGTACCTTTATAAGTAGGATCATTGCCATGATCAGCGGTTATTATTAATAAATCATCATTATTTAAGGAAGTTAGTATTTGTGGAATATAGTCGTCGAATTCTTTAATTAAATCCGCGTAACCAACAGGATTTCTTCTGTGTCCATACTTTGAGTCGAAATCATTAAGATTAGCGAAGCAAAGTCCTTTAAAATCGGTTTTAATGGTAGTTATTATTTTAGTTATGCCATCTAAGTTATCGGTTGTTTTAATGCTTTGAGTTATTCCACAACCATTAAAGATATCATTNATTTTACCAATAGAAATAACGTCATAATTATGTTTTTTTAATTTATCTAATACTGTCATTTGGGGTGGATTTAAAGCATAGTCCTTACGATTTGATGTTCTAATAAAATTCCCATTTGTCCCAATAAAAGGCCTTCCAATAATACGACCAACCTTCCATTCATCTTTTAAGGTTATTTTTCTAGCAATGGAACATATTTCATATAATTCATCTAGGGGAACAACTTCCTCATGGGCTGCTATTTGTAAAACACTGTCAGCTGAAGTATAAACAATAATAGCACCTGTTTTAATATGTTCTTCTCCTAGTTCTTTAATTATTTCAGTTCCACTACTACTAATATTACCAATTACTTTACGATTGGTTAAACTTTCTAACTCACTAATTAACTCAGCCGGAAATCCTGTTTCGGTAAACGTTACTGCCGGGTTTGAAGTTTTAATACCCATTATTTCAAGATGACCAGTTAAAGTGTCTTTACCATTACTAAGTTCATGGGCTCTAGCATAATAAGAATTAGTCTTAACAGTAGATAGGTTTATTAAATTAAGTAATCCCATTTTTTCTAGATTAGGAAGGGAAACATTAGTTTCTTTTAATGTATTACCTAAAGTGTTGGCACCTTCATCATCATAGTCTTTAGCATCTACTGCACCCCCTATTCCAAGTGAATCTAGTATAATCAAAAATATTCTTTTATATTTCATAATTTTCTCCTATCTTGTTTTTTTTATTTCATCTTCAAGTAATTGATGAATGTTTTTGCTGATATTTAAATTATAATCTGTTCCTAATATTTTTATAGCTTCATTTTTAAAATTTTGAGACAAGTCTGACTCCATTAATCTTTGATAAATAGTTCCTCTATTTTGATTAATTGAATGGATAAAACATGACAATAATTTTAGTTTGTCAATTTCTCTTTCATCATTGTTTATATCTTTAGCATGGATATTAGGTTTTGCTTTAGAGATTCCGGTTCTAAAGTCTTTATGATCCATTTCTAATTCATCGACACCCATGCTATCGACATCAATAAATACAGGTTCAAAATCTCCAACAAGGATATTAGCATGTTTTACATCGCCAACAATAATATTATTATTGTGGATTAGCTCCATTTTTTCAAACAATTTTTTATATAAATTAAGCAAGGTTTTAAAATCATGAAAAGAATCAATAGTTTTTCCTTCATTAATTTTTTTCATAACATAACCTGCAAAATTTCCATCAACATTAACTAACGTTTGTGGTTTAACTAAAACCCTATCGTTAATATTTTTTTCATTTAGTCTTATTAATTTCATTTTTTTATTTTCAAAATCTAATACGTCTTTTAAAAATGGTCTAAAAACTTTAATAAGTAATTCATCGTTATATACTAATATTCGACCTTCATAACCACCCTTATTAAACACTTCTAACTTATCAATTTCATTTTTTGTATAATTAATTTCTTCCATAACAATCTCCTTGCTACTATCCATGCGGATGATAATTTTTATAATCTTTTTTTAGTGATTCTTTAGATACATGAGTGTATATTTGAGTTGATGATATATTGGCGTGACCTAGCATTTCTTGAATACTTCTCAAATCCGCACCATTATCAAGTAAGTGGGTTGCAAATGAATGTCTTAAGGTATGTGGTGAAAAGTGAGTTGTTATCCCCTTTTTTTTAGCAATATTTTGTAAAATTCGATAAAACTGTTCCCGTGACATATTAGTTCCTTTATTAGTTACAAATAAATAATCACTATGTTTATTTTTTAAAAATAAAGGTCTAGCTTTATGTAAATATTGAATAACAATANATGTTGCATATTCTCCTATTGGCACCAATCTTTCCTTATTACCTTTACCCATTGTTTTTAAAATATTTTCTTGTAAATCAATATCATTTAATTTTAAATTAACTAGTTCACTAACTCTAAGTCCAGTTGCATACATTAATTCAATCATGGCCTTATTGCGATAAGAAAATTTATTGATTAACTCAATCTCTAATAATTTGTTAACTTCTTCTTTTGATAATACTGATGGAATATTTTTACTCATTTTAGGTGTATCGATATACTCCATTGGGTTTTTATTAAAAATTTTTTCAATTAATAAAAACTTATAAAAACCTTTTAGCGAACTAATGGTACGATTAATACTTTTATTACTTAAATTGTTTTGCTTTAAAACTTTTAAAAACTCCTTAATTTCTTTTTCATTAATATTACTAAGATTAATTTTTTTATCATTACAAAATCGATGAAACAACATTAAATCATGTTCATAACTTTTTTTAGTATTAAGGCTATATTTTTTGTCAATAATTAAGTAATTTAAATATTTATTAATGTTTGAAATTAAGCTTTCCATATCCTCACCTATATTAATTATAGCAAAAATACTATCATTTTACTATGATATTTGTTAAAATAAGAGTGGTGATAGTATGAATGAACCTTTAGCAATAAAACTTAGACCGACTAAAGTTAGTGATATAATCGGTCAAACACATTTAGTTGGTAAAAATAAAATAATTACTAATATGGTTAATAATAAACGNTTGTTTTCTATGATATTATATGGTCGTCCTGGAATTGGCAAAACTAGTATTGCGCTTGCCATTATTTCGGAATTAGGACTTAGACACCGTTCTTTAAATGCTGTTATCAATAACAAAAAAGATTTTGATATTGTTATTGAAGAAGCCAAAATGTACGAAGGTATAGTTGTTATAATGGATGAAATTCATCGCATGAATAAAGATAAACAAGATTTGTTACTCCCTTATTTAGAAAGTGGTTTAATTACTTTAATTGGGATGACAACTGCTAATCCATATCATAAAATTAATCCTGCAATTAGAAGTCGTTGTCAAATTTTCGAACTCAAAGAATTAACGGAAACAGATATTATAATTGGTTTAAACCGAGCTATTAATAGCGGTTACTTGAAAGATATTGCGATTGATGAAGATAGTATTAAATATATTGCAGCCTTAGCTGCTGGTGATTTAAGATCGGCTTACAACACTTTAGAGTTGGTGTATTATTCAACTAATGATTATGTTGTTACTGTTGATAAAATAAAGAATATTAGTAATAAACCTGTTTTCTTCCACGATAAAGATGCTGATGGTCACTATGATTTGTTAAGTGCTTTTCAAAAATCAATTCGGGGAAGTGATGTTAATGCCTCAATTTATTATTTAGCAAAACTATTAGAAGCGGAAGATTTAGATAGTATTTATAGAAGGATGACGGTTATTGCTTATGAAGATATCGGTCTAGCCAATCCAAGTATGGGACCAAAAGTAGAGGCAGCAATTAATGCCTGTGAGCGAATCGGACTTCCTGAAGCTAGAATTCCCTTAAGCGTAGTCGTTATTGAACTGGCTTTATCTCCTAAATCAAACAGTGCTTATCTTGCTCTCGATAATGCAACTAACGATATTAGGTTGGGCAAAAGCGCTAGTATTCCTAAGCATATTAAAAATCATTCCAGTGATTATTTGTATCCCCATAATTACAAATTTGGGTATGTAAAACAACAATATTTACCGGATGATTTAAAAGATAGGGAATATTATCAACCTAAAGCAACAAGTAAATATGAGCAAAATTTAAAAATAATTTATGAGAATTTAAAAAAGTAGATTAAATCTACTTTTTAAATACTTAAAATAAATAATTCAAGTCCTAGTTCTTTATCAATTAGACCAGATTTAATATTAAAATCAAGATCAGCTAACTTTTCAACATAAGTTAGTAATAGTTCCCTACTGTATGCCCTTCCCTTCTCAATTGCTAATTTTATTGGATAGGGATGACTGTTTAAAGTAGTAGAAATATCATTAATCGTATAACCTTTTTGAAGTAATATTTTTGATTGATACATCATTCTAAACTTATTAGCTAATAAGGCAATAATAGCAATAGGCTCTTCGTTAAATATAAGTAGTTCATTATATAATTCAAGTGCTTTATCTAAGTTTCGATTAACAATACAATCAATAAAGTAATACATATCTGGTTGAATGTTTTTGGATGTCACTTCCAATATATCATCTTCTGTTATATTATAATCATCATCCTTATAATTTTTAAGTTTAATTATTTCTTGATTTAATATACTTAAATTATTTCCCACTCGCTCTATTAATAAATTGACATTAGATGGAGTAATTTTATATTCACCAAGAGAATCAGTTATAAATTTAGTCAGATTTTTAGGTGTTTCTACTTTAATGATAGTTCCGTATTTTTTCATTAATTTACAAACTTTTTTGCGTTCATCTATTTTTTCTACTTCAACAACAAAAATTATAATAGTATCAGGGTTAGAATTTACTAAATAAGATTCTAACTTTTTAGAATCCTGTTCTAAATCATTTTTCCTAGTAGTAAAAATATTNCTATTTTTAACAATAATNGTTTTACTTTGGCTAAATAAGGATATTGTGACGGCATCATCAATAACTTCATTAATTAAGTTGTTATCTAAATTATATTTGACAATATTAATAGGATCAGTGTTACCTATAATTTTCTTTAGTTCAAGCTCAATTAAAAAACTATCTGATCCATAAATTAAATATATATTATTTTTCATTATTGGGCAATAAAATATGGTTTTGTGGCTGTACCATAACCTTTTAATACTAAATTTGCTTTTAGATAAACAACAGGGTGAACCTCAAAATTATCGTTATTGCTATATTTACTTTGAATTAAATTCTTTTCCACTTCTTCCTTTTCTACACTAATTAAGGCTCTTTCGACCGCCCAAACACGTTCGTTGTCATTATATGTTTTATTCATTGTCCAGAAATTTCTTTCATTATTTAAGTAATTGTTTTCGCCACATTGACCTAAGTCTTTAAATGCTCCGGCAAAACAAATTTTTTCATTGGCTTTTAAATAATCACTAGCATTAATTAGTCCAATCATACCGTTATATANAGTTTCATCATTTAAATCAGAGTTTCTTTCATTTTTAATATCAGAGGTTAAACTCTCGCCTTCAAAAAATTTTAAACCACCTACATACCAAGTCGCATCTTGAATAATGTATGGCGATTCATCTAGACCTAATTCTTTGGCCCAATCTTCTAAATAAGTTTTAATACTAGATTCTGACCAAATGTTTTTACCCTTTTCATCCCATTTAATAACTAACTGTTCTGTATCCATATTTTCGCATATACTATTATTAGTTTTTCCTACATACATTATTTTTAAGGCATTGTTTTGAGCAATGTTAACTATTCTAAAACATTTATTAGCTAATACTAAATAGTTATTAACGTTTTTACCTCGAAAATAATATTTAGATGTAAATGGTTTTTTGTATTTAGTCCTGTTTCATACGTATCAGCATATAATCCACTACCTTCAGTCACTAGGTTATTGTTTATTATTTTATAATGCGCTAATTGATTTTTATGATATTTTAAATAAAATAAAACTCCTAAAGCTGATAATATAGTAATTATTAAAATAGTTAAGAAAATTGAACCTTTTTCCTCTGGAATATTTTTTTTCTTATCAACCTTAGATTCAATATTTTTTGATAATTGATTATTCTTATTATCCTTCATAGTACCTCCCATTTTCAAATATATTAACTGTGTTAATTATAGCATGTATTAGTTTATAAGTAAATTTAAAAGCGAAACGATATATAGATCAAATATTTTCTTTTCTTATAGTCTCGACTATATTATTGTTTTT
>JGI24710J26742_10002469_pt1 | contig 16274 bp, 9 predicted proteins | sample BioPla2DNA2_FD_26742 | JGI IMG/M metagenome (IMG submission 26742) | reverse complement strand
TAGTTCTAAAGCATCTAAATTCTTAATTTCACGCATTACATCCCCTCCTGTTCTCTGCTTTTTTAAAGCGTGTACAGTGTACCATTACTTTCACATAACTTCTAGACTTGATATCTGTTTGTTGCATAGAACTATAATTTTTCATCTTTTTATTTTACATCTGCACCAAAAATAAAAAGCCAAGGACAAATTTCGCCCTGACTCTGATTTTCATTTATACCACAACAAACTAACAAATACTGAACATTATTTATTCTATTACCAATGTAATCTCAATTTCTCTGCTACAATTTTTACACATTCCCTTATTTGCGGAAATGATTTCTATTTTTCGTGTCGAGCATACAGGACATTCATATTCTATTACTTTACCTATATTCTGCCCAAGTACAATTTGAGGGTTTCTCTTTAAATAATCTTCTAAGTCTTTTAAATTATTAAATGTAGGCATAAGTTCTCCTCCTTTAATCATAATAGTTTTGTAATTTATAACCTATCATATAAATTCTCAATACTTATTTTGGATTCCTCTAAAACTTTCACTGCGTTTTTTATATCTACTAACTCATATTTAAGAACTTCGATTTGTGCAAACCTAGGTAAATACTTATAAAATTTAGAATGGCTTTGAAAATTAGAAGATATTAATGCCTTCTCTATAATTTCTTCCAACTTATCTGTATCTGTTTTAAATCTGTTGAATAAATCCAAAATATGTTTTTCATTAAGATTTTTTTCTGTTTTTCTAACCTTAAGTTTATTATAAGAAACATTAAATTCCAGCCCGAGTTCATGTTGAATTATTAAGCCAATAGTAAAATTCACCTTATGCCCTGCAAATGTATATATATCAAATCCATCTTTCACTACATCTATAAGAATTTCACCCAAATCTATAGAGAATGCAGAATGCTCTAACCGTATACTTTTCAATTCAGATTTAGATTTCATATCAATGTATGGATAATCACTGCTACTATTAAGTACCTTTAGCATTTGCTTGGCTATTTCATAAGAAACAACCATTCCACTGCCAAGCCATATGGCAAGTCCACCTTCTTTAGATATTTGCACATATATTCTATATTTATCATAATCTATCTTATCTATTTGCCATGTATTGCCTGCTAACGTAAATTTAGATGTCTTGTTCTCTTTTAATAGTGAATAAACGAACCAAGATTGTAAAGTTCCAATCTCTTTATTCTTATAAATAATTGAAAATTCAGATATTGTTTCAAATACCGATATAAAGTTCATTAAAAAATTATAACCGTATTCTTTCTCAATTTCTTTACCAAGTAAATATTCGCCATTGCTAAATTCTAAATAACCTTTCTCAATAAGGCATTGAATAAAGTCTAATAACTTTTCCTCATTTATATTTCTAAATGAATTTGTTTTTTCTACGATCTCTTTTAAGTATGAATACCTTAACCCAAATTTTTGTTGGATCATAGAAAATATTTGCTGGAATAATACAGTATATGCCGCTAGTGGAATTGGAGCAGACTCTACCCATTTTTGTCTTGCTAATTCAACAATGGCAATAGCATTTATTAAATGGTATCCATCGTCTACACAGAACTCATAGTGAGACATGGTTCCTTTTCTTCTACCTGTTCTCCCCATTCTTTGTCTAAATGATGCCACTGTTGAAGGGCTGTTTAACTGCATAACTACATCTAGTTCACCTACATCTATACCTAATTCCATAGTAGAAGTGCAACATAAGCACATTTCCACTGGAGAATTTTTTAGTTTATCCTCTGAAATTTCTCTTAAATTCTTACTAACTGAAGAATGGTGAACCTTTGCATTTAAGCCTAGGTTCTTTAAAGTTCTTGACATCATTTCACTGTTAGTTCTACTGTTACAAAAAAATAGTGCCTTTTTGCCCCTTAACTCAGGTAGAAGACAAGTAACCGTATCTTCACTAAATTCATCAAAATATCTAATTAATATTTTAGATTTTTTACCTTTACTTTCGGGTTTAATAACAGACTTTTTTCTTTTACTAGACCCAGAGATCCAATCTAAAATCTCCTCAGGATTACCTACAGTTGCCGATAAGCCTATCCTTTGAATATCATATTTTGAGTATGTCTGTATTCTTTCAATAATACTCGAAAGTTGAGCCCCTCTATAGTTTTCAGCAAAATAATGTACCTCGTCAATAACTATATATCTTATATTTGAAAACAACTCCCCTGAATCATAGGAATCTGACATAAGTATGACTTCTAATGATTCTGGAGTTGTTGCTATAATATGTTTTGGTTCTATTTTAAATTTTCTCTTATTACTATAATCTACTTCTCCATGCCATTTAAACGCATCGATGTTTGCAATTTTACCAAGTTTTTTTAATCTAAACTCTTGATTATTAAGGAGTGCTCTAATAGGAGATATATAGATCACAGAAATAGGATTCAATTTTTCTTTATAGACTTCAGATATAATAGGCAAAAATGCTGCTTCTGTTTTTCCTCCAGCAGTTTGTGCAATTAAGATACAGTTATCGCCATTAAGAATGCTAGGAATAGTCTCCTCTTGTATGGGTGTTAAACTATTCCACTTTAAAATATCTTTAATCCCATTTTGAATTTTTTCATCTAATAAGAAATAACTAGATTCCATCATAATTCCATCTCCATAGCAACTTCCCTACCATATAATTCAATCTGCTTATTAACTTCTTCTACCTGTTCTTGGCTAATATTTAAAAGTGATTTTATTTTACTCATAGGCTCTTTTTTTGCCGCCTCTAAAAGAAATACAAAATTTCGCAAAAAAGTCCTTGGTAATATACTTACTTCCCTTCCAAAAGCATTAGTGAAACTTCGGACATACTCCTGGATAAATTCATCTGATATTTTATTCTCAGGATTCCATTTATGGACAACTCCATGAATATACCTAACCTTCTTAGAAATCTCAACTAATTGACTTGTGTTAAATCTTGTTAGTTTAATAAGGGGTTGTTCTAATATTCGAATATCACCTAATTTAATAGGTTCTACTCTTGTGTATAAAGCATCATGTTCTTTTATGCCTTTCTCTTCGTCTTCTATTAACTCTTCTGTACCAGTAAATAGAAGATAGCAACCGGGCAGGTTATCTTTACTAACCATATCAATAAGTAGCCTTAAATTTTCATAAGCCTGATATCTTACATCTTTTCTTTCTTTCCTTACTGTCTCAACTTCATCTATTATTACAAATAGTCCAGCATACCCTGATTTTTTAATTATATAAAGCAATGTTTTCAGAAACTCAAATACATTTCCCTTATCTACTGTTCCTTTTACCCCTATGCTCTTCTTTATGTCAGCAGGAATATTTGTATCACCAGCAAACCAAGCAAGGGATTTTTGTGCCAATGTATTATCACCACTTAAAAGTCCTTTGCAAAATGATAGTACTGCATTAACAATAGAAACATTAGTTGTATTCGCTTTAGCAAGTTCTAATGTTATCTTATCTTTAAGCCTTGCTATAAGTTTTTCTTCGTCCTCTTTATTCTCATCAGGTTCTAAATTATATTTGCTTATAATCTCAGACTTTTCCTTTTCGATCCAACTTTCAATTATAATTCTAAAAGCAGTGAATTCTCTAAATTCATTTGTTCGCATTCCAACCATTAATTTGTTATATATTGTTTCAAAATTATGTAATTGAGTGTTTTTAGATATTACTATTTCTGATACAACAAAATTGTTCTTCAATGCCTCCTCTTTTAATACTTCACATAAGAAAGATTTACCACTTCCATATGGTCCATATACCATTTTAAATCCTGAATGTGCGTTCCCATTCGGCTTGAATCTTATATAGTTCAGATCTTCTAATATTGCATCTCTCTCTTCTTCATGTCCACACATAATATATTTAGCACCTTCATATGCTGGAACACTTCCATTGTGCAAAGCCCTTAAAATTTGTTGCCCTATGTTTATATCCATCCAATTACCTCCCCCTATTTCAAATAATACTCATATGTTGACATACCGACAACTTTAAACCCTATCCAATCATGTCCTTCTTTATTAAGTTTGGATATGAATTCTTGCATAAATGCCATTACTGATTGAGAAATAAACTTAATGCCGTCCTCTTTACATATTTCTTGTATCTCGGAATCTGTATAAGAAGACGCCCTTAAGAATAACTCCAGAATTTTTTTCTCTTTCTTATTTAAATTATTATTTTCTATGTAGTGTTTTATCTGTTCTTTGACTGATATAGGGATATCTCTTGTCTTATTTAGAGTAAAATCTGAGTCCAAGCCAAGATCTACTAAACTTAATTGCTCTACAACTTCAGGAGTATATACTTCTATGACTTTTTTGTCATTTTTCTCTATAACTATAACTGGTACTAACAATTCCTGAAGCGATATTCCACCATGGTGAAACTTGGTTCCTCCGCTTACCGGAAATACATTTATTCCTCTCGAAAAATTAAAATAAAAATTCCCATCATAATTTATAGAGTAAGCACTTTTAGTTATATAGTTTCCTTCGACTTTATTTCTTGAAATAGTATACCTTCGTTTTTTTACAACATTGTCCATATCTCTTGAAATATCTACTTTCATCCATTCTTCTAATCCAGAAGTTAATATAAAACCATGATCAGCAACAATGACTATTTTTTCAATATCAACCTGTACTAACTTTTTTATTGCACTTTGAATTTTATTGAGCAATCCAGGAAACATTTGAATGCTACTATCTTCTATATGGCCAGCCTCATCAATTTCATTTGAAAAAATTAATATTCTGTCCTTCCCTTCAAATTCATTCTTCAAACTATTTATTGGAATATCTACTATTTCATTTAGGTTTTTGACTACACCATTGCCATCAGATATTTCTAAGAAAAACCTTATGCGATCAGATTTATTATTTAATGGATGATTAAAGTTTCCATCTGTGATATTAATTGCACCATTTTGTTCATTAAGGATAAGTTTTGTATTACCATTTGGTAATAAACTAGCCATCCCAAATTCTGTAACTGTTGGAATAGAAGCAATAAGTGGTGTAATTGCTTTATGTTCTATTTCATCAAGCATTGAGAAAATCTCTTTACCCATTTCATATCTTAATGCATCCACTATCACTACTGCTGTTTTCTTATTAGAATTCGATATATATTTTGACCAAAAGTCTAATTGTATATCTGTTTTAAATTCATAGTCATGTTTGTTTTCAATTATATTAGATATCTCTTCATTTAAAGGTTTAAGATATTGATAATAATATTTCTTGTCCACAAAGTTTAGGAGTCGTGTAATAAAATCATCAATCAAAGAGTAATCTTCTTGAACTTTTCTATACAATAAATCTATCTTCCACCAATTATTAGTTTCATAAAGTGAAATTATTTTATCTATGCTACTTTCTATTGCTTTAAATTCTTCTTCAAATTTATAAAGCATGTTTATTAATTGTAATATATTATTAAGGATATTCCATTTATTGAATATCCTTGATTTTGAAAAATAATATCTTCTTCTAATATCTACAAATACACTTAAATCATTTAATTGCTTCTTAAGTGATTCTATATCTATACCATTTTCGTTGTTCCCATATAGATAACTTTTTTGTTCTTCCTTTACATTCAGGCCATTTAAATATTCCAACAATTCTTCTTTAATTAAATACGAGTCCTGAACACCTTTAAATATCTGAATCTCTAACTTTTTATATAAAATTTCCTCTATACCATACAAATATTCAATACCAAATAACTCGTCTACTTCCATAGCATTAAGCACATTAACCATATATTTATCAGATACCCTTTTAGAGTATTTAATAAATTCGTCCTTATAAATTTCATGATTAGCCCATGTTTCAAGAAGTTGGACGCAATTCATCACTTTATTTAAATTTGTTAATTCAATCCCAAAAGGTCTTATATCTTTATTTCTACTTTTCTGTATCAACTCACTTTGAAATAAACTTTCTACTATGTATTTAACAACTTTATCTTTAATCTCAAAATTAGATACATTAATTCCATATTCCAATGAGAGAAACTCAAAAAATTTATCTTTAATTCTTGCCTCTTCAAGTATAGATTCATACCTATTTGTTTCGCAAATATACTTAAGTATTGTATACTCTTTGCTAATATCAACATATCCAAAGCCGTTAGTTAATACAATGTCATCTAATGTTTCTTGATCAAGACTTCTAATAACACTTTCAGGTATTATATCCCATAGTCTTTTTAGTATATTTAATCGTTCTTCTAGTGTTGATATGTCAAATTGTCCAAAATCTATCTTGTAGTGTCTTTCTAAGATATCTTTTACTGATGCAATATATGTATCACCAAAAAATTCAAATTCACTTAAAAATCCCTGTTTGTTTTCAACATTAGAATATATAAGCCATTTTTTCGATAGTTCACCATCGGCTAATAGTATTTTGTATCGGAGTTCAATAAAACTGCCTTCGTAGACAATTTTATTGACTCCATTTTCATCAAATAAATCAAACTCTTGTAGAAACTTATTCTCGTAATCATACCATATAACAATATTTGAATTCTTAAATTTTTCATTAATGTCTGCTTGAATCAATTTATAAAATGGTGTTTTCATTGCTTTCCTACCTCTTTATAGTAGTTATCTCTTTCTCTCTTAGTTGATACAGGGCTTGCAAGTATAGGTTCCAAAGGTATAATGTTGTACAATACCCCTTCATCTATATTAGGCTTGTATGGCAATATTCCCATAATTTTTTTATCTAAAATATTCAGATCTTCTAATTTTGCTTCTAAGTCGCTACATTTATCTTTGAGGTCTTTTTCTTTACTCTTATCGCCTTTAGTCCTTGCCTCAATTAACTGATTAGTATAATACTTTAAGTCATCTACGTATCTATCTATCATTTGTTTAAGATAGATACTCTTAACCTTGTATAATATATCATTATCAAGTTTATGGTAGTATACAAAGCAATTAAAAGTTTTTTTGGGACTACATATATGCCAATATATTGGACGTTTTTCATACATTCTTGAATGATTTTTAAAAAAGTCGTTAATTATATATTTTTCAATAGACATACCTAATATTTCTTCTATTTCATTAAAAATATCGTCTGCATATTCTTCACCAAAGTATTTTATTATTAAATTATATATTTTTTCAACTATATCATCTTCCAAATAGACCGAAGAATTTACTGGTATAATACCATCAACTATGCTGTCTGTACTATTATCCCATCTATCAAATATACATCCTATTAAAAAGTTAATTATATTCTCTAGTTCTTTTTTAATTGCTTTATCTCCATATAATTTTTTTTCTAATCTTTTTTTAATTAAAATGTCTTTTCTTAAATTTAACTTTGAACTTAACAAATCATAATTCGGATTATTATCGATATCTATTAACTTAGAATAATCTGACTTAGTTAAATCTGTATTATTGTTAATTCCATTTTCATCCTCAATGAATTCAATTTCATCTTTACTTACCTTATATGTATCATAAACTAGATTGTTAATTATCTTATCATTTTCATAAACTGCCAACTCTATCTCATCTTTAATTCTTAAAATATCCATAATAGTACCTTTCATGGAGTTAGAAAACAAATTCAAAAGATTATCGGGTTTAAAGTATCTAGATGTTTCTATAAGTGAAAATCTATATCTTAAATTTTTAATATTAGATAATACTAGTTCTTCAATTTTTTTCTTACATTCTGGCTTGAAATCTATAATAGGTAAGCGATTTACATCTCCAACCTGATAATGATTAGTAGGATTAATAATATTTAAAAAGAATATTATTAAGTTCGAATTCAATAATCCTAGTAAAAAATAAACATTAACGCCTTGTTTAGGAAATATGCCAGGCTTATCATCCTCAATTATAGTATCAGTATGAAGATACTTAGCACTAAAATTAGCCTTATAAGGTGACCTAGGATAATATATCCCCTCCCTATTGTAATAATCAGTGCCTGTAAAACCACCTTTACTTTTATAGAACTCTATAGCATATTCTGAAAAATCCACTACCATATTATCGATGGATACATATCTATCATTACCGGGAATTTTATCAATCCGCTTCCATCTTTGAAAATCATTAACTTCCCAATAATATCTCAGATATTTATCGTTATTATAAGTGCTTAATCCACGTTGCACGTGGGCATAATCTTTGAAATTTGAGTTTAAAAAGTAATCTAATATATTCTCGGACAATTTATAAGTAAAGGGCGATCCTTTTATAATCTGAAATTTATCTTGATTTATTAAATATCTTTTTACTCCAGAAGATATATTAGGAAACTCTGATCTATTATTACAATTACTTATATCTATAAATTCAGATTTCTTATTGTGCTGCTTAGTTTTACTTAATGTAAACATAACACTATTTACTTTTTCACCAGTCAATTCTTCAAATATTCCTGTTCCCAAATAAACAACTTTTTCAATCTGATTGTTGTTTAATATTCTTTGTCGTAGTTCTGTATATTTAGAGGTGAACATAAATCCATGTTGAACAATCATCCCTAATATTCCATTATCATTCAAAAATTCTTCACATCTCATAATAAATGCTGCATATAAGTCCTCACTACCTGCTTTATAATTATTAGTTATAAAGTTCTTTAATTTTATATCCATGTTCCCAATCCCCATATACGGAGGATTAGTAACAACAACATCGTAACCTGTTTTTTGCATAAATATATTCACAAGTTTTATTGATTTTGAAGCCTCCGTAGCAAATAGTTGTCTTGATATATCATTGGCTTTTATGGCTTCACTATAAATAATATCTAGACTACTCATTAACTCCCTTTCTTCCTTCGTAAAATCCCTTTGAGACCTATACTCTAAAAATGAAAGAATGTGTTCCTCAAATAAATTTTCCTGCCCTTTAGTTTGATTTTTTTTAGTTCTCTTTGTCTTATTTAGTTCTTTTTTAGCAAGTCTATTTTTATATTCTTCAAATAGTGGAAACAATTTCTTTTCAGGTTGAATAAGACTTCCTTTAAGTCTGACATCTTCAAACTCCTCATAAATAATTTCTATCATTTTTAAAATGGTCTTATTATTTTTATGTTTTCCTCTTAATTCCTCTAATCTGTTTCCATTTAAGAGAATAGAATCCGCACACACTAAGTTAACTGAAAGTTTGCCTTTTGTGTTAACATCAAAACTATTTTCCTTTAAATACGATTTAGTCTTAATAAATAAAATCAAACCAGTCAACTGAACCGCTCTTAAGTCTATATCTATTCCGTAAATATTGTTCTCAAGTATTTTATAAGGTATCTCTTCTTTCTTATGTATGCCTTCTTCTACATACATCTCGTAGAATAAATCAAATGCCTTTACTAAAAAATGACCACTCCCGCAACAAGGATCTATTAATTTTATATCCTCAACTCTTTTTTTATCCCTTAACCCACTCTTTATTTCCCTGTATAGTTTATTAAGAGAATTATCTATTATCCAGTTTACAACCCAATCTGGCGTGAATATTTGAGTTGTTGCTGGGACTTCATCTACACTTATAAAAAAATCCTTCTCATTCTGTCGTATAAAAATCTCATTTTTTTCTATTGAATTAAAATATTGATAAATCCAACCTATAATTTCATCTTGTCTCCAGGATTCCTCATCAATATTTGAACATAAAAGTTCTATTACTTTTAATAAACTTGTACTTGATGGAGTAACGAAGGAATACTCATCCTCCGTATTAAACAAAATCTTTATCTCCTCACTGATCTCATTAAACATTATATTTAAAAGGTATCCCAATCCACCATCCGTTTCATACTTACAAAACTCTCTAGCAACTTCGTAAAATCTTGAACTAATAAATGACCTATTACCATAATCACTTCTAGGTATAAGAATCTCATCAATAAGACCTCTGACCTCCATAACCTTAAGTGCTGCTAAGCGATTAAGATAGGTGTATGATACCTCCTTTATATATTCCANAACTGCTTTATCTTTCTTAAATCCGCCTTTTTCAAGTTTTTCAATTGCCTTTTCTATATTTTTTCTATTATTCTCTTGTTCCTCTGTTAAGTTTCTTAAATCCCTTAGATTAATCCAGTCTTTGTCTATATAAATACCGTAATTTATTAAAACTTGTTCTATATCCTTTTCTAATATGTCCCGACACTCTAGAATAGTAGATTTGATAGCCTTCTTCTGTTCTGCATTCAACGAGCCCACCCCCTATTCAATCATTATGCTGTTTCCAGCACTAATCTCTTCCATTAATTGTTTCTCAATTCTTTTTACATAGTCTTTAACAGACTTTGGACTTTTTAAAAGTACATTTTTAGGAAAACTATTTGTGCTTATATATTTAATTACAGTTTGCGGTTTTTCAACCTCGCCCTCTCTTCTTTCTTCCTCAATCTGTTTATTAAGATATTCATATAACTTGTTCATGGCTTTTTCGTTATAAACTTCTACTGCATCAATAATTGTTTTCATATCCCTAATAAATGTTCTACAACTAGGACATGGAATTTCATATTTATTAATATTATTGGAACATAGTTTATCAGTGAATGTACTTAATATATCTCCTTTTGCTATTTCACTTTTCAGATTTACGAAACTCTTATTCTTTCTCATTTCTTCAATTTTTTCATTATAAACTTTGTACAGAGTTTCATGTGTTTTCATATATTCTTTTACATATGGATCATAGAGTTTATAAAAATTTTCTCTAACAGTAGGCCATGAATCCACAAATGTTTCATTCTTTAAATCCTTCATTATTTGATCAAATATCTTTTCTTTAGTTTCTATATCTTCGTCATTACGGTCTAGTTCAATTATCCATACATTATTTAAGAAATTCTTCATTTTCTTATATTCTTTTAAGTTTCCATTATCAATAAAACTATTCAATTTTGTATATTTTAATAAGAAAAGTCCATATTCTGGTGCTTTTTGAACAAAATTATTTATGGTTTCACCTTGTGTCTTTGAATTTAATATGGTTCTGAAAATCTCATCTAACTTATCTATAGAATCTTTGAAGGCTAAATCATTGCTGGCTATAATCTCCTTCATTGCTGAAATATTATTTCTATAGTCTATCAATACATTTCTTGTATTGATATATAACTCAACTAATGTATCGTCAGATTTTTTATTAAACATATTCAATAAAATATCCTGACATTTCTGCCTTGTAGATGCATCAACTACCACCGCTAATTTGAAGATTGCTTTTCTAAAATTAGGCTCATTCTCAAATATATCCCTTACTCCTGATTGATTATAGTCAAGAAAATCTTTACCTTCGTAATTAAGTTCTATATTCCCATTCTTGAATAATAACGCTGTAAAAAGTCGTACTGCTTCCGACGCCCAGCCATATGGCTCATTATCAAACACACTTAATAAATCTTTGCCTACACATTGTCCATACTTGTTCTTTAGTGTTTTTATTTCATTTAAAATTTCTTTCAGTACAGCAGCCTCGGCATTAACATTGGTATCCTGTATAAGATTTAATCCGCTTAAGTCAATAGATAGTTGATTTCCTTTAAAAACGCTCTGTATATCTTCTTTTGTTATCTTAACTCCTACCGCATCAAACCTATGATATACCTTTGGTATTGACAGGCTTGCAATATCTTCAAATATTGACTTCAAGTCACCTTTATTTGGTACAGGGAATTCCTTTCCTTGATATATATAAGTTCCATTTATAAAAGACTTTATAATCTTGTCTTTTATATCATCATACAATTTTAAATTCTTTTGTTCTTCTTTCCTTAAAAAGTAACTCTTATCTTCATCTGAACTCCACTTTCTTCTATATTCATCTATTATTTTATTAAAGATTAAATATTGCTGCATGTCTTCGTCTATTGTGCTATCATACCTTGCATACCAATAGATATTTCTGCTATCCCCAATACTTCTCATTAGATGCTGCTGTTTTCTTAATTCATCCGAGGATTGCATCACACTATTCAAGTTAAGACACACTAGACCTCGGCTGTTCCTAACCTCATCATCAATAGTTATTTGTATATCAAATGGTCTAATATTTTTGTAATTTATCCTTGTTATAGTGAACAACCCGTCTATTACTTCTTTTACTTTTTTATTTATATCTCTAACTCCAATTTCATTTAATCTGGAAATGGCTTCTTGCCTAAAACTCTGTTCCTCGGGTGCTATGAACTTATAATTCTCGTGTACATCTCTTTCTACATAGCCATGCCTATATAAGATATCTAGACTAGTTTTAACCTTTTCTAAAACATCAATAAAGTCAGCATCTACATTGCCTATAAGTAATTTTGCAATAGTCTCTGCGTCCTTTTGTAATTTATCATCATTGTCTAATAAATAAAGGACTTTCAAAATCTTTACTAATAACTCTCCATTGTTTGGCTCAAGTTGTTCTGCTTCTTTAATACTTATCTGAATTTGATCATCTATAAATTCTTTTGCTTGTTCGAAGAACATATCTAAAGTTATTAATTCACCAATATTCTTATCTTTCATATTAATATTGCTGTCAATAAGAATACCTTGAGTTGCTTTAATCATGCTTCTATTAGTTCCGCCTAGTTTTTTGTTAACTTTTGATTTAGAAATAACATTATAATAAATAGGCTGAATCAACCTTATATGGTAAGGCAGAAAAGGATAAGTATTTATGAAATCTTCTTTATTTAGTTTGGGCATATACTTTTTAAAATCTGTGAATTCTAAGATAGATGATAATTTCCCTTTATTTCTCTCATATAATCTGTCTATATCTATAATTGCATCTGGTTTTTTCTTTAAAACCCTTTCATTTATAACCTTGTCTAAGTTTTCCGGAGTTAAATGTATTCTTACTTCAAATCTATCGATTACTTTATTTATCTCATCCTCTGTTTTTAAATACTGCTCTGTTAATTGTTCTAATTTATTTTGTGAAGATACTGCAATCCAAAGTTTCCCTTTACCCTTTCTAGCGAATGTAGTTTCTATGGCCTGTAAATATCCTATTACCTCTGGATTTGCTGAAATATATTGCCCTATTTCATCTATGATTACAAACAATCTATTATTTTGCCCATTTTGTTTATCTAGTTCTTTAACATACTTAAATAATTCATCTGCCAAAATTGACGCAGAAATACTCTTACTTCTCTTAAGATCTTCGATATAATCCTTTGCTATTGATTCAGTTGGAATTTGTTCTGGTAATACCCTAACTAATGCTCTTTGAATATAGTTTTGCCCTATTCTTGTTGGTCGGATATCTTCCCATCTTCTATTACTTATTTTTTCAATAGTCTGTACAAATTCCTCATATTTTCCTTCATCAGACAACTCTTTTTCCATCTCTGCAATCCAAAGTTTTCCAGTATAAAAGCCTCTTTTACCTAACCATTGCTTATAAATAGTTTGCTCTATAGGTTCAACTACTCCTTCTAATTTTGCTGCTTCTTCTAAAATATCAAACATGACTACTGTAGTTTTATATTTATCATTAATTTTTTCTATATAGTTTCTTAAAGCATTAGTTTCGTCTCTTCTAATAAAAATATCTGCTGCAGAGCAATCATCAAATTGATGGTTTTCTAGTAAGTAACCAAAAATCTTTAAAAAATGTGATTTACCAGATCCAAACCATCCTGATATCCAATATCCTACCTTGTTTTTATCATTAAGATATTTATCCAGACATTCCTTAAAATGTTCTCTTAATTGATCTGTAATAACATACTCCTGTAATTCCTGCTTTGCCACATTGATATCATCTTCTTGTACTTTAATTACTGGATTTATGTATCTTTCTATGGGATCTCTAAATAAATCTTTAATTAACATACACTTAACCCCTTCCTATATTATTAAAGCCCTAAGGGCTGTTTCTTTATATTTGTCCAATAATGTTACTGAGAATCTGTCATAACTCCCAGGATAAAAGAAAATTACTGGGATATGTACTCTTCCCTCTAAATAAGATAGTAATCTTATAAAATTAAAGTATATAGCCGTTGCTCCTACTCTAGTAACTAATATTCTGCCTTTAGGACCTATCTCTTTTGCCTTGGATATGAAGTAAGACCTTATCTTTTCTAATAAAAATTCTCCTAATTCCTCAATTATATCAATGTCTTCTTCTGTCTTTTCTAATTCAATAATACCCTCTATAGTCTCGTATTCCTCTATGATGTCAAATATAAGTTGCTCCATATTTATCAATTCTATATGGTATGTTTCTATTTCCTGTTGTAATCTGTTTATAATATACATAACATCCTTATGTTCCACTTTTTTATATGGACAAATGACAAAAGGAACTCCTGAATGTCGCACCCAAGCAAGGTTATCATTATTGATTAAATCTATTAATTTATTGTATTTGTCCATTAGCGTAATCATCTATTATCTCCTTAATATTTTTATATTTATATATTAAAGTTTTAGGTTCTTTTCTTCCAAAATCTACGACTCCATTTCTATATGCTTCTTCAAGTAATATATTAATGTCGCTTTCTAACAGTAGGAATAGGTGTAAATCCTTGCATTTATATACATCTTCAACAGTTTTAACTTTATCTTTATTCATATATAATACATAGTAAAAAATAATTGATGGAATAAATGGCTTATTAAATCTAGGTCTTTTCCTGCTATTTATAAAACCGAATTCCTTTAATACACCCATCATACCTGAACGAACATCATTGATGGTTCTTTCTGACCATTTAGATACATTTTCATCTTTTTCAGCAAGATCTAAAATAAACTTAGTGGTATCTACTGAAGTTATCCCTAAGGAACCATTATTATATTTTTCATATACTAAATTCACAATATATTCATATATAATTCTTTCTTCTTTACATAAGTAGTAATATAGAAGAAGGTTGATAATACTATCTGAATCAATCTTTTTCAAAAAATAGATAAATGAGTTTTCTTTATAACCATTTAATTGATCGTATAAATATCTCTTTCTTAACTCATAAAATATTGTTTCTGCTCTTCGTCTTGAGGTTTTCAAGATTAAATTGTTATCAAGTACCTCTTTCTTTAAAAGTTCTATATCTTTTAATTCCCGGTACTTTTTTAATATTAGTTTTGTATCTGGTAAAACTGTACCTACCACTTTAATGCTTGCTCTGTAATCCTTTGATTCCATTATATAGCCATCCTTCTCTTATAGTATGGAATTACAACTCTTCCTATGGTGCACAAATCATAAATTGATATAAATGCTTTAATTGCATCTTCAAAATTTTCCTTACTTTTGTAAAACGTTTCGCTTATACTACCTAAGTCTATGGCCTTTTTATCATCAAAAGTATGAACCGGAAGTTTAGGTAGATCAAAAAATTCTCTAGCCCACGGACTCGTAAACTTTTTCTCCTTAACATTTTCAATCATATCTAATACTTCTTGCCAACCATCAGAGTTTGCGATTTCCTTTATAAATGGGGTGAATATTTTAGTCTCAAATTCGTACCCAAAATTAAACAACGTGGTAAATCTTTTTTCCGGGATTTCTCTATTTTCTTTTTCAACAATAATTTTTCTTGCAATATCATATCGCTGTTTATAGAAGGTGTTAGGAAAGAATTTTTCTAAGTTTCTTCGGCCTACTTCACCTAATATACAAGATTCCCACCACATGTTATTATCCTCTTCTCCTAATCGAATAATAGTCAATCTATAAAAAAGCGTATCTGCTAATATTTCTACATTAACTGCTGATTTGTGTTTCTTTGCTAATTCGTGAACTTTTCTTCTTATATCTTGCATAAAAACCCCTCCTATCTGCTATGTACTATCTATGATTATACCCTGTTTTATGGAAAAAATAAAGAAATTCCAGCAATGTTTTTTTTATTGCTGGAATTTTTGAAACGTTACTTTCTTTATGGTTGATACTATTTTTCCTATTTCATTGGAATTCCTTCGATTATTAGGAAATTAGATTTTTTATCTCTTTTATTTAATTTTTTTCTTCCTTTTCCTCATTAAATCTATTTTATTTATTTTAACGAGTTTTTTATTGTGCAATCTTCTATTATTTTTAGGAGCATATCGAAAATTGAGCAAAAAAAATAACTGTTTTGTGGTTGATAACAAAATGGTTATTTTAGAAAAGTCCATTTTAGTCGATTTATACTGATTTAGCCCTATATTAGTCTGCTGGGATTTTATATCAATTTCTTTCTATTTCTTTTGATTTTGTTCCTTTTATTTATTTTATTTATAGC
>JGI24710J26742_10002458_pt1 | contig 16348 bp, 15 predicted proteins | sample BioPla2DNA2_FD_26742 | JGI IMG/M metagenome (IMG submission 26742) | reverse complement strand
AAGATCTAGCTTTTATGGAATTTCTTATGAAGAATTTAATAAGAGACTTGATTATATAGCCCCTTTAATTGGTATTAAAGATATTTTAAATCGTAGGTATGGTAAATTGTCAGGTGGTCAAAAAAGAAGAGCAGATATTGCAAGAGCCCTTATTAATGAACCTAAAATATTATTCTTAGATGAACCAACTACTGGTCTTGATCCTCAAACAAGAAAAAAGGTTTGGGAAATGTTGGAGGAAATTCAAAAACGAAATAATACAACTATCTTTTTAACAACACACTATATGGAAGAAGCAAGTAATGCTGATAAAGTAGCTATTATCGATAATGGTAAGATTATTGTAAATGAAACACCTATGAAGTTAAAAGAAAAATATACAACTACCATTCTAAAACTAATACCAACTGATGAAGAAAAATTAATAAAATACTTAGATGAAAATAAATATGATTATAAAAAGAGAACAGATATGATGGAAGTATATGTTAAGAAAAGTCTAGATTCTTTAAAAATATTAAAAGATATTGAAGATAATTTAACTAGTTTTGAAGTATTAGAAGGTAATATGGATACTGTCTTTATAAATCTTACAGGTAAAGATATAAGAGAGGTTTAATATGAAAAACATTAAAAGTTTAACAAAAAGAAATCTATTACTATTTTTTAGAGATAAAGCAACCGTTTTTTTCTCTTTTCTATCAATTATTATTATATTAGGATTATATATTCTATTCTTATCTGATTTACAAGTACAAAGTGTTGAAGAAGTTGTTGGTAAGATAGAGGGCATCAAACCTTTAGTAAACTCTTGGGTTATGGCTGGTTTAATTGCTGTTTCAACTGTAACTTTATCTTTAGGTGCTTTAGGTGTTGTAGTTGCTGATAGGGAAAATAATGCTATGAATGATTTTCTAGTAGCCCCTATAAAAAGAGAACAAGTATTCTTGTCATATTTACTATCAACAATAATTATTGCAATGATTATATCATTAACATTATTTGTTATTGCCGAGATATATATTATTTCATCAGGTGGAACAGTTTTAACAATTATTCCAATGCTTAAAGTAATAGGTATAATTGCATTGTGTGTATTATCATCAAGTTTATTAATGTTGTTTGTTATATCATTCCTAAAAAGTGAACAAAGCGTTGGCGTTCTTGGTACTATTGTTGGTACGATGATTGGATTTTTAACAGGTGCATATATACCTATGGGTATAATGCCAAAAGGGGTACAAATTGTATCNAATGTTATTCCAGTCTCACAAGGAGCATCATTACTTAGAAANATATTTTTAGAAAAACCATTAAANGATGTATTTACAGACTCTAAGGCACTTTCTGAATATTCAAAGATGCAAGGAATAGATTTGTATTTTGGTAATTTTAAACTATCACCATCATTTATGATATGTATGATTATTTTGAGCATAATTGTTTTTTCAAGCTTAAATATAATTAGATTCAAACGAATGAAAAACAAATAAACTATCAAACATAATCCCTAGATAACCATCAATATTTGACAAAAGGGTATAAATGTGCTATACTTTAGACACTTTAAGAAAGGATACATGTAGTTTATTTGTAATTGGGGGTTGATTTTATGAATAAGAATTATGTTTTTGAATATTTAAATGAAAATGAGTATAACAAGTTAGAGAAATCTGTAAAAAAATACAATATGTTAGCTTATAAAAAATTAAATTTTGAATATTATCCATCATTAAGGGATGGCAAATTTCTAGGTAAATTAGTATCAATGAACAGCAAAGATAAAACTAAGACATATGAACTAAAATTACCAACAGATGAAATGTTTGCTAAAGTACATGGGGATATTAAGTTACACTATACCGTTTATGAAGATAAAAATGTTATTTTATTATCAACATTAACACCAGAAGATATCTTATCTGAAGGACATCGTAGTGAACTTACAACATGTAATGGCGTAGTTATTTCTAAAAATAACGAAGAACGCGATATGTTTAAAGTAAATTTACTTAAAATGTTAGATAGATAAGGAGAGTAATCTCCTTTTTTTTATGAAATAATAAAAAATACAAAAACATTATTGCAAAGCCTTTCATATTATGATATTATATATAAGCAATGGACCCTTAGCTCAGTTGGTTAGAGCATCCGGCTCATAACCGGACGGTCGTAGGTTCGAGTCCTACAGGGTCCACCACAATTGCGGGTATGGCGGAATTGGTAGACGCGCTAGACTTAGGATCTAGTGGAGCAATCCATGGGGGTTCAAGTCCCTTTACCCGCACCATTTGAAAACAACTTGCGAACCAATCGCAAGTTTTACTTTATATAAGACTAAATATCTTCTTTCTTTGAATAAAGGAAAGGAGATATTTTTATGTTAACTTTTAAAGTGCTAGATACTTTAAAACCTAGTGATGATGTATTAAGAATGATTACTAATACTAAACCTTCTAACATTAAAATAAGTAATGGACAAACATTGTTAATTGAAAGAACAAATATTAAAAGTGTTGAGCCGATTATTTATGAACTAACTTATCGTAATAAAGTAATCATTTTATGGGAATATCCTATTAACGAAATACAAGGCAATCATTTTTACATACCTACTACTAAAGAAACTTATTCATTTAATGAAGTCCGAAAACTACTGAGCCAATAAAGATTGACATTTGAAAATATTTGTATATAATAAAAATCAATTATTTTGCAGTATTGTTCTTTGAAAGGCGAAGTAGTATGTATATCATATATGTATTATTTTGCCTTTTTTATATTATCAAAAAAGGGAGGATGAGATATTGAGGAAAAGATGTGGAATATATTTGAGAGTTTCAACTGATGAGCAAAGGGATAATGGATTTAGTATTGATCATCAACTAAGAAATTTACAAGAGTATGCTGATAAACACGAATATGATGTAATTGATGTTTATAATGACGCCGGTCATAGTGGTAAAGATTTAATGAGACCTAATATGCAAAGATTACTTAATGATATTAAAAGTAATAAAATTGATGTATTACTTGCTATCAAAGTGGATAGACTTACAAGAAATGGTTTTGATGGTTATTGGCTACTTAATTATTGTGAAGAGTATAAAGTAAAGATAGAACTATCACTAGAACCTTATGATGTATCAACAGCCAACGGAGAAATGATATTTGGAATGAATCTTATATTCGGTCAGAGAGAACGAAAAGAAATTGGTGCTAGAACTAAAAGAGGTTTAGAAGAAATGGCTTTGCAAAAAGTTCATCCAAATAAAGCACCTTATGGTTATATTAGAAACGAAGAAACAGGTCATTTAGAAGTTGATCCAATCGCAAGTGAAGTAGTTAAAGACGTGTATAAACTATATACTAAGAACTATGGCATAAGACCTATAACCAAAAAAATGAAAGAAGATAATAGATATTTAAAAAGTGGTAAATGGTGTGATAATAGAATATACAACATTTTACAAAATCCAATTTATAACGGAACATATCATCACGGCAGAAAAGCAAGAAGAAAAGAAGATGTCTTGATTGTTGAAGATTACTGTCCTAAAATTATTGATGATAAGTTATTTAATCAGGTGCAGAACTTACTTGTTAAAAATAAAAATCCTAATTATGGCTCACACATTCACTTATTTACGGCATTAGTTAAATGTCCTAGTTGTGGAAATATTATGAGTAGTACTATTGCCTATAAAAATAAGAAGAATGGGACAAGAAAAGAATATTACTTTATTGAATGTAGAAACGACAATTGTAAAGATAAAGGTAAAAGTTATAATACTGATAAATTAGAAAATAAACTTATTGCAATGCTAAATGAATTGATGATTTATTCAATCGTAAACGACCATATTATAACAATACCAAATATAGATAATGAAGCTGAAATGATTAAAATAAGTAAAGCTATCGAAAAACTAAAGGTTCAAGAGAAGAAACTGGTTGAACTATATGTAAATAGTGATTTAGATGTTGAAGTAATCAATAGTAAAAACAAAATGGTCAAAACTGAATTGGAAGAAATGACTAGAAAGTTAAATAATCTCAATAAAGGACAGGTATTGAAATTTGATACTAATCTACTTAGTTTATTTAATGAAAAAGAGATTAAAGCAGAAATACCTATATCAAATATGTGGAATACATTAACTAGGAAGACTAAAAGAGAAATCATTAATAAATACATTTTAAGTATTGAAGTTAAAAGAGATGATGAATATAACATTGAAATAACATCGATTAACTTTAATAAAGAGTTCTTACAAAATAGTATTTTTAACTTTACTACTCATATAGCAAATGCAATAAATACTGGTTTTAATGGAATAAAGGTAGGTGCAATGCTAACTCCTGATAATATCATTGATGAAGTTAGAGCCAATAAAGTAATATCATTCTATGCTTTGACCCCGACTGAAATATCAAGATTAGAAGAGATAAGTAAGCATTATGGAACATCTGGAATAACAATATCGCCTTATATGGAAAATAATCAGATTATAGATTATAAAATAATCTTACCAAATGGTGATAAATAATGAATTATGCCATATTTAGAAGCGAACCAATAATGACTCTAAGAGATTTAGGACAGATAGGAGCTCATAATCAAAGAAAAAAAGAAGCATATAAAAGCAATCCTGATATTGATATGGGAAAGTCATCTGATAATATTGTCTTAATTGGATCAGAGCTAAGTTATTTAGAACGATACATGGAAATTGTTAAACCATACAAAGAAGAACACGAAGAAAAAATGAATTCGACTAGAGAAAACAGAAGGAAGTCATTTAATAAAATGTTAGATGATTCTAATAGTGTAGTTGCTGATGAACTTATATTTACAGCTACCAACGAATACTTTAAAGGCAAAGATACCGACATTATTAAAAAATGGGGAAACACTTGCTTAGATTTCATCTATAAAGATTTGGGTTATGAGAAATGGCAAGTGTTAAATGCCACTATTCATATGGACGAGACTACACCTCACTTGCATTGTGTATTAGTTCCTTTAGTTAAAAAGTTTGATAAAAGAACCAATACTGATAGATATACCCTATCTAAAAAGCGATACATCAGAAATGGGGAACATTTAAGAGAACTACAAGATAAATATTGTGAAAGATTAAATAACGCAGGTTTTGAACTTGATAGAGGTATTAGAGGAAGTAAAAATATTCATTTAAAAATGAGGGAATACAAGAAATTAACTAAAAAACTTGGTTATGAAATGAATAAACAAAATATATTGTTACAAAAGTCAGTTGATAAATTAGAAGAAGATATGAAATCATCAAAAGAAACAATAGTTGGTGATTATATCAAAATAAAAAAAGAAACTTATAACAGTATGAAAGAAGTAGTTAAAGAAACCAAGAATAGTTTAGAAAAAGTTCCTCAAATGGAATACCTTATTACTGAAATGAGTAATCACATTAAAACTTATGATGATTTAGATAAAAAGAACTTTGGTATGAAAAAAGAAATTGAACAATTAAAAAATAGAAATCAAGAATTGGAAGAAGAAAATAGCTTTTTAAAACATATTATTAAAAGTGTGTTAAAAAATCTTAAGAAGATATTTAGAAAAATACTACATATTGGAAATGAAGAAGATAGAAACTTAGTAGTTGATGAAGTATCATATTGTTATGATAATGAACTTTATAATAAAAATGATCTAATTGACATAGGAAAAGATACGAGCAAAGAAAAAGCTATATTCAATATAGCTGGTATAAAAGATTATCGCAATAAGGATAGAGATAATGATATTAGTATATAGCTACATCATAATCTCTTTCCTTTTTCATTTAAAAGATGGTAATTATTTATATGCCGAGCAAATCCATTGCTTTAGGCAATATTATTTCTCAATGCTTAGTGCTTTGCAATTTATTTAAAATTGCAAACACGACAATGAATGGAAATAATATTGGGTTCATAAAGCAATGGAGGAATTGGAATATAAGGATAAAATTATATTAGTAATGAAAAAGGAAAGAAAGGGATTCAAAAGGGACATTTCCCTTTGCACACCGTTATTGGCTCAGCCAATAGCGTAGTGTGTTACTCTATTGGACTCAATAAAGATTTTTAAGATGATATTCTTTTATTTTTTACATTTTATTATATCTTATCTATTGCAATTTAATGCTTCACATAATAATGATAATATATGCAAAATCACTTTACTAATTGTTCTTTCTTTTGTTGATAGTTATCTATATCTTTAACATTTACATCTTTGTTTCGACCTTTTAATTTTCCTTGAGTTTTGAATTATCTATAAAACAATAAATGATGATGTAAATATTGGCAATAGCAAAAATAATTATTAAAATACAAAAATATTTCAATATTATTGTGAATATTTACATATTTTAGTATAATTAATATATGCAATATGTCGAATTTAAGTAAAACTTGCAGGAATTGAGGTGATTTATGAATAAAAAGAAAATATTAATATTAATCATATCAGTATTAATAATAATTGGCGTTATAAGAATGTTTTTTGGAACAATTAACATAACTTTAAAAATTCCCTTTAATAACCCAACTTATGTTTTAAAAATAAATGATGAATTAGCTGGTGGAAATTTAGATATTAAAAAGAACAAAACATTTATTCCGTATGTTATTAATTTAAAATTGTCTACATGGTTATCTACAAAGGGTGAAAGTCGTTTGACTGTTAAACAGGATGATAATATAACTTTAACAATTGAAGCATATAATTGTTTTTCTGATATTACAGGAGAAAAGAAATTAACTGCTTGTTCTTATGATAATAGTAAAATGGAATTAGAGAAAATTGAAAATGTAAAATATTCAATGGTAATAAGAGGTGGTTCAACTATAGGAATGACTAATACTTTAATTTATGATGGAACATATCAAAAAAATTTAACAACTATTATAAAAGAAAAAGGTATCTATACAATAGAAATCAGTGCGAAACATAATGACATAGAATCAACCATTCATTTATTGCTAGAAATAATATAAAGGAGATAAAATGATAGATTTTAAAAATGTATATAAAAGGTATAAACCTAAAAAAGGTATTGAGACAATAGCACTTAATGATTTAACCTTTTCTTTGCAAGATAAAGGTATGGTTTTCTTATTAGGTAAAAGCGGTAGTGGTAAATCTACTCTATTAAATATACTTGGCTTTTTGGATAAACCTAGTTCTGGGGAGATTATTGTTAATGGAAAACAGTTAACTGAGTTTAGAACGAAAGAGATTGATGCCTATAGAAATACATTTGTAGGTTTTATTTTTCAAGACTATAATTTAATTGAAAGTTTTAATATTTACAAAAATCTAGAGTTAGCTTTGAATTTACAAAAAAAGAAAGTAACTAAAGAATATTTAGATAATCTGTTAAAAATGGTAGGAATTGAGGGATTAGGAAATCGTAGAGTAAATGAACTTTCAGGTGGACAAAAACAAAGAGTTGCCATTGCTAGAGCTTTAATTAAAAATCCAAATATTATTTTAGCAGATGAACCAACAGGAAACCTAGATAGTGTAACAGGTGAACAGATATTTTCAATTTTAAAGAGTATATCAAGAGAAAAACTTGTTGTTGTGGTATCTCACGATGTCGAGTTTGCAAAAAGATATGCTGATAGAATCATAGAGTTAGTAGACGGGGAAATTATTAATGATCAAATAATTAACACATTAGAAACTAGCAATCAAGATATGAAATTGGTAAAATCGAAATTACCACTTATTAAATCTCTTTCTTTTGCTTTTGTTAACTTAAGAAAGAAAAAACTGAAACTTTTATTTACAACTATACTTGTAACCATAGCCTTATCATTATTTGGTTTTGCAACGACACTAACAAGTTTTGATATTTCAAGAACTCATGCTGAAACAATGGTAGATGAAAAAACAACAAAAGTTGAAATTAGCAAAAAAATTAAGAACTTTACTACTGCATCCCCTATAATTACATTTACCAAAAATGAGATAAGTGAGGTTACAGATAAGTTAAGTCAGGATATTACTAAAGTTAGTAAAGCTGTAGAAAATAACTATTATTTATCTATGAGATTTGCTGAAAATTTACCATTTACTGAAAACGATAAAAACTATTCCTATTATGATTTAGCAACAGATAATACCATTTTTCTTGAATATAGCGAACAAAAGTTAAATGATTTAAAAATAATCGGTGAACTTCCTATCAATAACAATGAAATTTTGATTCATAAAGTATTTGCAGATTATATTCTTAAAAATGGCTTATTAGTTCTTGGAGTAGGTTCAAAAGGAAATGAAATACAAGAGAATTATCTGCCAAAAGATTATACCGAATTGGTTAGTTCAAAGAAAAAAATAGTTTTTGGCTCATCTTATTTAATTATCTCCGGTATTATAGATGAAGACTTATCAAAATATGAAGAACTTAAAATGGTATTAAGTGATGAAATGGTAATTAATCCTACAAAATTATATAATGAATTTAAGAACAAATATATAAAATCTTTATATGAAGTAGTTGTAAAAAATAATTTTTTCGATACTTTTAATTTGAACTTAAACAATATGATCAGTATGGATTTTTATAAAATAGTTTATTTGTTAAATGATAAAAGGGTACATTCTCAATCACAGACACTTTTATTAGATAAGGAGATAACGATATATAATGGTAGTAAATATGAAAAGATTAATTCTTTAAAAGGTAATGAGATTATTATAAGTAACTTATTACTAGATGAATTATATGATTATGATTTTACAAATAAATTCAAAGAATATATAAAAAATGAACAAAATAAATATGCACAAAAAGTTAAAGAACGAGAAGAAAAGTTAAAAGAGCAAGAAGAAGCGCTATTAGAAGATCCAAATTATGTAATTGAAGATATTCCAGAGGTAAAAGCAATTGACATTCAAAAATTAACTGAGCAATTTACAATTAATTATCTTAAGGAAAAAGATGTAATAGGAAAAACAATTTCAATGGAAATAAATGACCTATATTTAAGAACACAAGAAGAAAAAACAAAGATCATTGCAGATTTGAAAATAGTTGGATATGATTTTGATGCTGTATTCAATAATTATTTGTCTAGTGATTTGCTGAATATATATATGAGAGATAAAAACGAGGTCATATCTATATATTTTGATGAGACAGATGTGTCGAAATTAGAAAAAGTATTTATTGATTTTCCATCAGAAAATTCAAAGTATGTTTCTAAAACAATATACACAGATACTATTAAGAGCGTAGAAAAAGTTGTAAATGAAGTTGAGAATATTTCATATTATGCTTCATTTGGTTTTTTAACATTTGCAATTATATTGTTTACTAATTTTATTGTTACAAGTATAAACAACAATAAAAAAGATATTGGAATATTAAGAGCTATTGGATCAAGAAAAATAGATATTTATAAAATATTTTATTTAGAAAGCTATTTAATCGGGCTATTCTCATTTGTACTATCATCTATTATATGTTTTGTTTCAACCTATATAGCAAACGATATTATATCAAAAGATTTATTCTTTGCCATAAGACCTATTATATTCAAAATAGATACCTTTGGTTATTTGTTAATAACAGTAATTGTTGTTACTTTTGTTGCATCAATCTCGCCAATTAGTAAGATTGCTAGAATGAAACCTGTTGATGCAATAAATTCCAAATAATGTAAAAAAGAAGAAAAAGACATTTCATTATAATGGCAATTATGGTATAATATAGATACATAAATGAAGCAGTATTAACATTTGTTACTACTGCTTTTATTTATTGATTTTCATATATAAGATGTAGATACTAGTTATACATCTTTATATAAATAATAAAGAATTGGGGTGATACGAGAAAACTATATTACCAGAAGCAGTAAAGTAGTTTTATGAAGTAAAAATATCAAAAAGAAAGAAGGAAAAATATGAAAAAATTAGGTTTTTTAACGAGCTTAATGATGATCTTTACAATGTGTATATCACCTGTATATGCATTAGGAAATGAAACACCATATTTTACAAACATGAATGGTGTTGAATTAACAAAAGAACAATATAATAATTTATTAAAAGGGTTTTCTCATGACACAATTAATACGATGAGTGAGGAAATGATTGATTTTTTGAAAGATGATACAAATATTCAAAAAGTATCAACAACAAAATATGTGAAAGTATCAACAAAATATGTAAATAATGAAGCAGTTTCTACTTCAGAAGAAGAAGTCTCAAAAGCAGAATTTGATAATTCTCCAAAGGAATCAATAATTACAAAATCATTGATTACTCCTATGTTTGCAGCAAGTGACTATGTAGAAACGGACTATAAGAAAATAACTCTAGATGTAACTTTTGGAGCATCAATTTCTACAAAGTATGTTACATTGACTAATGTTTGGAAACAAATACCTGCAACAAAATCATTTGATGTATTAGCAATATCTGTAGGAGTTCCGTCTATTTCATTTAATTTTAATGGACAAAGAAGTGGATATCAAAAATGGGATGGAAATACAATTAATTATGATGCAAGTTCTGGAAATTGGAAAATAGTAGATTCAAGTACAATTTGGAAAAAAGGATTAGGTTTGTCACAAAATATAGTTGACGCTACAACAACATCTTTATCAAATTCAATAACTGTTGTATTTTTATCTGGTGCTTTACCATTCCCTGTTCGTGCCAGTTATCAACACGCAACTTCTAGTGTTACATTAGCTCAATCACATGATTATACGCTTGGAACAGATGGTATGGGAGGTTTAATAAAATTCTCATCTTCAGTATGGAGCAAGTATGATAATACACCAGGGTTATATGCAGAGTTGAATATCTAAAGTTTTATATAGATTTTTACTAATATTGAAAATCAAACTTAGTATTTAGAAGATACTAAGTTTCTTTGTTTTATATGAAAATAGTAAAATTAAATGAAGAATCATTAATTATAAAAAAATTAGTTTTTTTGTTCCAAAACTAATTTTTTTGTTATATAATTAAATTACAAAGAAAGAAATACTTAGTTCGTAACTTGTTTTTCATTGGCACCAGATATGAGGAAGTTGCTACCCCCTCGTAATCATAATGATTATAAGGGAGTGGCATTNAATNAATANAAAACAGTTAGAAATAGATTGTTACCTAAAGAAAGGAGCAATCTATTTTTATGTTGGAATTAAAGACAATAAGACATTTGAAAGCAGATAAGGATTTCCTGAACTTTGTAGGTGAAAAACCGCCTACGATCAAAATAACTGATGGTGCAATATTAGAAATAAAGAAAACTAATATCAAAACAATTAAACCTATTATCTATGAAATAGTAGATTTAGATTTAATTATCTATCATTATGCTTGTGAAGTAATCATTTAGCTTAGTGATAAAAAATATTGGGATACCAAAGATGATAAATATAAAGGAAGAATGACTAATGTTTATAAGAAACAGGTTGAAGATATAGAAAATGTTGTGTCATTCCTTAAAATAACGAGTGCAATTATTCNTTACGATGAAACAAGTCCACACCTTTATATTGTCGGTGTATCAATTAAAGAAGGTAATAAAAATGGTATAAGTAAGCAAGTTGGAAAAACAGCAATATTTACTAAAGATTCATTGAAAGTAATACAAGACAAGATGCGAACTTTATGTATCGACTCATTTAATAATGAGTATGGTTTGGNTAGCACTTTGAAGAAGAAAATTCTAGTTTAAGGCAAACAATAAGACATTTCAAAGATAAGTTTAATAAATTAATGAAGTTTTTAAAAGAAAAACTATTTGGTTGGGGAAAAAAGATTTAACATACAATAAAGTTATTGAATATTTATACAATAAAAATATATTAGATGAAGATGACATAAAAACATAAAAAATGATGATTATGAAATTTAATAATTTATAAGTTAATAATAATTATATGTCGATAAAGTTCATTGTTTTAGATAATATTATTTCGTAATGCTTTTGTGTTTTGCACTTCTTAAATGAATTGCAAAACACATCCATAAATAGAAATAATACTGGGTTCCTGAAACAATGGAAAAATTGGAATATAAAGATAGGCATGTATGTGTAATAAAAAGACAAATTTTATGACGAATTATGTCAAACTATGATAAAATAAATACGAGGGTAGATAAAATTAAGTAGTATTTAAGCAGTAAGTAGTAGTGAAAAATCTTGTATGAAAGGAGAAAAGCTATGAAAAAGTTTAAATTTTTTGCTATGATTTTGGGTCTATCATTCGGTCTAACCGCAATGGGTGTAAATGCATGGACTTATAAACCCTATGGAATCTTATTTGAAAACTGNGGAACTCAAACTATTTACACTGCATATGAAGACAAAGAAACAGGTACAGCGCAAAGATGGGAAACACTAGAGGTTTCAAATGGTGGAACTCCCGAGGTTGTGTTACAAGGGGATTCACTTGGCACTATAGATGATAATGGTTTTAGAGTTTATTTGTGGAATGGACAAGCATACGAATGGAAAACGCAATTTTCAAAACTTGTTGATGAGGACTATAGATTAAAATTTAAAAAGAATGGTTGGACAATTGGAATGACTAATGTTACCGGTTTTTGGTGGAAATATTAGTCTGGGTAACAAATAATATAATATAAGTAGTATGAATAATAATATAAAAATTTATTTGCTCTCTATTTTTATTAGGAGGTAATATGAAAAATAGTAAAAAAAATATTTGTCTTTTTGTAATTTCTGTAGTAGCTTCAATCATAATGGCATTTTTATCCATTAATTCACAATATCCCGATGGTTTGGGTATGGATAGAGCCCCATTTGATTATGCATGGTTTGATGTGTATGTTTATACAAGTTCGACATTTTTAGTTGCAGCAACATTGCTTCTGATATTATCATGTAAAAAAATTCATGATTTATATCATTCTGGAATGATAAAGAACATGATTCAACGAGAAACAATTAGTAATATTAAGAAAAAGCTTTTGGTAAATACGTGGTTAAGTGGTCTTTTCTTATATCCTGTATTTCTGATTCTTACATACATTATTTGTTTTATTGTTTTTCCTACTAAAGGAGCAGGAATAAATCTCGGCCCAGAAGGACCAATGTATAATTCACTTTTAATTCTTTTTAGAGCTTGTGCAATAACAATAATCTATTCAATCATTGTTTTCAACGTCACATTAATAGTATCTAAAAAAATGAAAAATTTTGCAGTAACCACAATTTTATCTTTTATAATAATTTTGATTTATTCGGCGATTTCTCAACTGATTTTTGTTAACCTTTTTAAAACATTTTTCTCGGAACAATTTGCCAAAGGATTTGATTTAATTAATGGTTTAATATTTGGGTTTGGAAGAACTATATCAATTTTAATACATGGATTCATTTTAGTAATTATAACCACCTTAATTTTAAATAAGATTTATAAGGATACTAATGAAGTTGTTTTGAATTATGAAAATCAAAACTAATGAAAAAATGCTATATGATGAAATAACGAGTAATAAAATACTAACAATAACAGCAATATTTATTACTACCGTTATATTCACAATAGCTTATACAAATGGATTAAAAGGTTCTAATTACTTTAAATTTATAAATGAAATATTTGTTAGTGTACCTTATTGCAGTTTGATTACAATAATTTCTGGGTTACTTATAAACTTAATCATATTTAGAAGTTTTCTAGGGAATAATTTGTTAGAACAAAGGTTTAAATCAAAAAAAGGTTTATTTAACTATATATTAAAATTCTATTTAAAAATATTGTTTATAGTTCTAGGATTTATAATCTTTACTATTATAATATTTTCTAATTTCTTTTCTCAATTTAATTTGGTTTTTATTATTGATGGAAATATAAACGAAAATATTATATTCATATTTATAAATTTATATTTGACTTTAATAAATATTACAATATGGTTTTTAATAAGTTATGTTATATTGAAACTTATTAATGATAAAATAGGTATTATAATTGTAGTTTTTATAGCACTATATCAATATGTAAGTCCGACATTATTTAATATTAATATAATGTTTCCATATGTGAATACTTATAATAAGTTATGGATATTGTTGTTGACTCCAATCGTTGTATTTATATTGTATAAATTATCAATGATTATATATATTAAACAGAATTGGAAGATTAGATAAATGAAATCAATGATATATAGGGACTTGTTATTGTTTATTAAGAAAAATTATAAGATTTTAATTCTCATAATTCTATTGTTAGTGTTGAAAACAATATTTAATTATAATGATTTTATCAATGCAACAAATTCTGTTGATACTCCAAATAATTTATCACAAAGCAATGTAATTGATTTAACTCCATTTGTTTATACAGAAAACCTATTTTTTGAAAGATCTTTGGGACTAACTTATGATATAGACGGGATTATTGAGATTATATATATGTGTTTAATTATATCGTTATACATATATATAGCCGTTTCAGTTTATTTTTCAGATATAGCTTCAGCACCAGAACAATTGTTTTTGAGAATGAACAAAAAAAAATACGTAATGCAAAAACTTATATCTATTACAGCAATAAGTATTTTAATAGATATAATACTATATTTATCTCTCTTTATAACGCTTTCTGCATTAAATGTAAGTTATTTTAATTTTGAATTACTGTTTATTAATATATTTTATAAAATAATTCTGCAGTTTATAGTAATTGCTTTGTTTGGTTATATAAGCATATATTCATATTTTGTTGTTCTAGGATTACTATTGTCAATTTTGACATTTAAAATTAAGTATCTATATTTCTTGTTTCCAAGTGGAGTGAAGTTTGATATCTATATGGTCATAGTTTTTATAATAATTTCTGTGTTTACATATTGGATATGCCACAAGAAAATAATAAGTCTTTTCAGAAAGGAGAAAATGTATGGGATATAAAATTGAAGTAAAGGATTTGAACTTAACTATAAATTCACATGAAATACTAAAAAATATTAATTTAAACATTGAATCTGGAAAAATATATGGTTTTATCGGACGAAATGGTAGTGGGAAAAGTATGCTTCTTAAATGTATATGTGGATTACTTAAACCGAATACAGGAAGTGTTATTGTTAATAATGAAGATATTTATAATAAAGACCTATTTCCAAGTAGCATGAGAGCTTTTATTGATAAACCAACCTTTATAGGATCTTTAACAGGATATGAGAATTTAAAATTATTAGCTGATATACAAAATACTATTGATGATGAAAAAATAAAAGAAACTCTTATAAAATGTGATTTAGAAGATCAAACAAATAAAAAATATGGAAAATATTCACTTGGAATGAAACAAAAACTAGCGATTGCTAGTGTCTTGATGGAAAATCCAGATATTATGATATTTGACGAGCCATTTAATGGAATTGATAATAAAAGTGTTGAAATGATTAGAAAAATACTCCTAGAAGAAAAACAGCAGGGAAAAACAATTTTAATTGCAACACATATAAAAGAGGATATAGATTTATTGTGCGATGTTATATATGAATTAGATTTAGGTCAAATAGTAGCAAATAACAAAAATATAGATATTTAATTTCAAATATGCTCATGTTTATTTGCAAATATTTAACTTATTCAAAAATTAGTAATTACTTAAGAAGAATTATTAGCTTATTTCTTTCGGACTGTTGGTAAAGCCAATGGTCTTTTTGTTTATGTTATTAAGAAAACGATACAATTATTGCAAACAAAAAAGTTAGGTAAAAAAGCAAAACACTAAAGTTCTTTATAAGGAACTTTTTTAGATTAATCACCCAAATAATTACTATGCATATTATATAAAGAAAAAATATATAGGAGGGTAGTATGAATCAAAATGTTATTATTCATGTGGTTGAACCGGGTGATACACTTTATAGTTTGGCAGAAAAGTATAACACGACAGTTGATACTATAATGGGGTCAAATCCATATTTAGAGCCTAATAGATTAGTAATTGGAGATCAAATCATAATATATAGTAGACAAAATGGAATCAATAATTGTATATCAGAAGAAAAATTAGAATTAATTGATAATGTTAGAGCATTACTAGATGANCACATGATTTTTGAAAGAAGTTTAATTGTAAGTNTTGCAGATAATTTAAGGGATATTAATGTAATAAATGAAAGAATGCTAAATAATGCTGTAGAGATAGGTAATCTTTTTAGGATTTATTATGGTAATGATATAGCTGATAGAATAACAACCTTATTTAGAAATCATTCTATAATTGGTGGTAGATTAATTGAAGCTTATAAAAGAGGAGATGCACAGGCTGCTGAAACACTTAATAGAGAATGGAC
>JGI24710J26742_10002454_pt1 | contig 16362 bp, 23 predicted proteins | sample BioPla2DNA2_FD_26742 | JGI IMG/M metagenome (IMG submission 26742) | reverse complement strand
GGCTGACTGCGACTGATACAACACGATTCAGATAATTAAATTGCTTAAGCCGTCTACATAAATATATGATATAATATAATTAGAAAGTGAGGTTGATGAAAAAATGAAAACGATGATATTTAGTTACGCGGGACCCATCAGTGGCCTACAGAAAGCATTAGATGAGTACATTGAACAATCAAATGAAGACGACTCGCAAGACATGGCCGACTGTGACATCCAACGCTAAAACAGACGTTATATTACGTCTGTTTTAATTTTGCTTTTAACGCAGCTCAGCCCAATCAAACTATGGTTGGTTGCTTTTATGTTGCGCAGCGTTGTATTGGCCGACTGAAGCTGCTTACTAAATGTTCTGAATAGTGCGAATATTCAGACAATTCTGAATATTTGCGCAGCTGCGCTTTAGTTGACTGAAGCTGCACTAGCAACTGTAGATTAATGAATCTTCTGAATATTCTGACAATTCAGCCTCCTTCTCCCCCTAGCGTTGCATTGTTTTGAGAGGCTATGGGCTATTCCTCTTTACCCCCGCAGGGGCCGGGGGTTTTATCCCCCAGTAAGTTTATTTGAACTTTGCCTAGTCTAATCGTAGCTAACTTTTAGAATTTTTTCTTACCTATTCTTTAATTCTTCTAGCAGGCTTATTACGTATTCTGTTGAGATTTTTTCTTCTTGTTTTTGTAGGTGGTCTATCAGGTCGTTTATATCTGACTTTCTAACGACTGTTTCTTCTATTGGTTTAATATTCTTTTTATGCTCTAGCAACCAGCTTTCTATTTGACAAGCTTTTTGGTATTCTTTATTGTCGTTTATGTTTTCGGTCGCATGTTGGACGTTACACTTTTTAGACTGGATTGACTTTATAGCTCTTAGGGTCTCTTCGTAATTTAGAAGCTCAATATCTTTTTGGGTCATTTCTGGGACTGGGATTGTTTTTGGTTCGAAGTAGTCTCGGACTTCTTTTAACAGTTGTTCTTGCTGCAAGATTTCAGTCATAAGCTCTTCATAATCTTTGCGGCTTTTTTGTTTTTTAAGTCTGGACTTTCTTGACTGAAGCGACCTTATAGCGTTTTTAACCTCCTCAACATTTTCATAACTTTTAGCAACTTTCTCAATATTCTTTAACATTTTACATACCTCCAATTTTTAATTTGCTTTTATGCAGTTTTACTAAGTTGTTTGAATTGTCAGAATATTTAGAATTGTTCTAAAAGTTAGACGATTAGACTAGATTGTTATTAAATTGTCAAGGTTCAAAATTTAATAAATATTTAATTTATTTATTAATTATATTATATCATATATTTATAAAAAAGTAAATAGCTATTTTAAAAATTATTAAAGTTTTAATACTCTGAATATTCTGAATAATTAAAATATTCTGAATAATTAAAATATTATGAATAATTAAAATATTCTGAATAATTAAAATATTCTGAATATTCTGAATAATTAAAATATTCTGAATAGTCCAGAAATTGCCAGAATATTCTGACACTTTCAGCCGGTTCTTAGGGCGGTGGCACTGGATTTATGGAATCCGGGAACTATTAGTCCAGAAATTACGGGTTTATAAATATATAACGTGCGTACATGTATATAAGGGCCATTACAAGTCCGTGATGAGGCGCCCCAGGGTTTTATAAGGGCCTTATTTAAGGGCCGATTTTACGAGTCCGTGAATATACCTTTACATTAATTGTGCTATTGTAGTTCTCAGCCGCGTATAATATAATTGGGGGGTGAGCAGATGATGATCATATGCAGTAGATGCGGGCAGGAGAAGACCCCACACAAAACTAATCCGCATCTATGTGAGGATTGTGTTAAGGCCGAAAACAACCGAGTATCATACTACAGACATCATAACTTTAATTGGATTGATGTAGCCAAGGAGGCAGAGCTTGAGCTATGGGAAAGGCAACCGGCTGAAACAGATAGGGAGTGGCAGGTATGGTTAGCCTATAGAGATATTTACCCTAGTAAGCGCCCTTCCTATCGCCAGGTAGCCGAAGAGCTAGGAACTACAATTGGTGTAGTTAAGAAGATAGGGGCTAGATGGGATTTCCCTGTAAGACTTCAAGCATGGGCCAAGTATGTAGATGACCTGACATTGAAGCAACGACAGCAAGAGATATTGGATATGAACAAAAAGCATATTGATATGGCCACTGCCTTGAATGAGAAGCTGGCTACTGCGATAAATACTATTGACCCATATGAGCTGAAGCCTAAGGATATCAAGGGACTACTTCAACTATCCGCAGAGTTAGAGAGGAAAGCTAGATTGAACAACCCTGACGTGATACGACTTGAGCTTGCGGATGATAATCCTAACTTAAAGGAGAGCCCTACAAAGACTGAGGATCTTGGAGAGATTCTGGATATATTGGTTAAAGCCAACGTGTTCAAGACTGTTGGGGTGAAGCAGACCACAGAAGTTGTGGTTAAAGAATGACGAAAGTATGCAATGTATGTGGGCTGGAAAAGAGACTGGCTGAGTTCCCTAAGAATGGTAAGTTCAAAGATGGGTCGACACGGTACAGAGCCGATTGCAAGGAGTGTTACAACATCGGTAGGAAGATCAGCAAGAAGCGCGTGGTTAAGTTCCTGAACAATACAAAGCACCGCACCGGCGAGGAGGACGGGTATTCCTTCGAGGATTGGAAAGATGCGGTGTTGTACTTCAGAGGCGAGTGTTCATACTGTGGAAGACCTCAGTCCAGGAACAATATGCTTACCAAGGACCATATAGTTCCGGTGAGTAAGGGTGGCAAGACAGTGAGGGAAAATATAGTGCCAAGTTGTGTTCGGTGTAACAGTTCTAAATCCGATTCTGATTTCGAAGAATGGTATGTGAAGCAGAAGTTCTATAGCGATGATAGAAAGGAGAGGATTGATAGTTGGCTAAAAAAGAATATCCAAAGGTTGTAGTTAAGGTAGATACTACAGAACTTAATGAAGCAATAGAGAAGCTCCAGAAGTTACTAGATATGCTGTACGAAGCAGACAACCTAGCCCCCGGGATACTGCAGGGAGGCGAGGCAATTGAGGAATAATTATGGTAGAGGTACCTATGGCGTGTGTCAGGTATGCGATGAACGTACAAGACTACCTAGCCATAACTCTAATACTTGCTTTAATTGTTTATCTAAAGGTATTAAGAAGTGTAAAAAATGTGGTAAGGTGAAGGCATTTAAGGATTTTAAGAAGTTCAATTCTAAAGGCATTCCTGAGGGATACTGCAAAGAGTGTGAGAGAGCAGCGTCTAATGAGTATTGTAAAAATAGGACTAGAACAGATAAAGCCTATAGTAAAAGGAAATCAGAAATAGCACGACAGTGGGCGATAAATAATCCAGATAAGTACTTAGAAAGCTGTTTAACATCGGCACATAACAGACGTGTGGCTGAAGGTAGTCATACTACGGAGCAATGGTACGCAGTGTTAAAGAAGTTTGAATACAAGTGTGCCTATTGTGGTGAAACGCATAATCTTACCAGGGACCATATAGTTCCGCTATCCAGAGGCGGTACAAACAATATCAACAATATAGTACCAGCATGCGCTAGTTGCAATAGTTCAAAGTGGGCTAATGAATTGGTTGAGTGGTATACAAGCAGGGAATACTACGATGAAGAAAAACTTCGTAGAATAATTGAGCATTCTGAGGGGGTGATTTGATGACGATAGCAGGTAATATAGATTTATCAAATGTAGATGTAATGGCTCTACAGAAAGCATTAACACCTAGGTTGACTAAGTATATACCATATGAGCCTACTCCAAAACAAAGGGCATTCCTATTGATGAATGATGTGAAGGAAATCCTTTATGGTGGAAGTGCAGGAGGTGGGAAAAGTGTCGCTCAGCTGATGGCTGCGTTACAATTCGTTGATATACCAGGATATTCAGCTATACTGTTTAGAAAAACGTACGCTGACTTATCATTACCAGGTGCTTTGATTTCTATGTCGAAAGAATGGTTAATGCCGTTTGTAGAGTCTGGAGAAGTCAAGTGGTCAGAGAAGGAAAAGAAGTACACATTTCCTTCTGGTGCCACATTGGCGTTCGGGTATCTAGAGTCCGATAATGACTGCTATCGTTACTGAGGAACCAGGGCGCTGAGTTCCAGTACATTGGTTTTGACGAAACAACCCACATCACACCGAATAACTACAGGTATCTGTTCTCACGTCTTAGAAAACCTAAAACATTGAAAGTACCGCTGAGGTTCAGAGCTACTGCGAACCCGGGAGGCGAGTATGGCGAGTTCTACTATCAGAGATTCTTCGTAGAAGGAGAAGAGGCTGGAAGGATATTCATAGGCGCAGGATTGGAAGATAACCCGTTCCTTGATGCTGAAGAATATAAAGAGTCGCTTGCAGAACTAGACCCGGTAACTAGAGAACAACTCTTAAACGGTAACTGGGAAGTGCGTGAAAAAGGTGACATGTTCTCAAGGGATTGGTTTACTATAGTACCCGCCAACGACATACCAGACATGGCTAAGAGGGTTAGGTTCTGGGATATGGCTTCTACAGACCCCACAAAGCGTAGGGGTAAGGGTCGTAGAAGAAGAGACCCCGATTATACTGTCGGGTTCAAGTTAGCACATCACCAGGGACTGTACTGGATAGAAGACATAATAAGGGTTCAGAAGACACCTCATGATGTTGAGAAGATTATCGCTGAGACAGCAATTAATGATGGGTACGACTGCGCTATAAGGATGGAGCAAGAGCCTGGTTCATCTGGTGCTATAACCATAGACCACTATGCGAGAAATGTACTACAAGGATATGATTTCCAAGGAGTATTATCCACAGGTTCTAAGGTAGAGAGAGCAGAGCCTGCATCATCGGCGGCACAGGGAGGAAGAGTCTTTATGTCTGCCAGGTGTAGGAACATGACAGCGTTCTTTGATGAGGCTGATGTGTTCCCGTACGGTAGTAACGATGACACTATAGACGGTTTCTCTGGGGCGTTTACGTATTTCAGAAATAAGGTGCTGTACGTAGGACCTACTAGCCTTAAGAAGTCAGGGGGTTCGTACTGGAGTAGAATGAATAGATAGGAGGTGGATGATTTTGGAAAGAGTTAATTATAAACAGCTGGGCTCAACAGGTCTCCACAGGCACGGCGGGTATGTGTATGAGGAATTTCTACCTAACCTGAGATGGCCTAGAGCTGGTAATATATTTCAAGAGATGGCGGATAATGACCCTGTTGTAGGTGCTATATTGTACCTGGCTGAGATGCTGATACGCAACGCCGAATGGTCAACGAAGGCGGCATCAGACAACCCTGTAGATATAGAAGCAGCGGAGTTCCTGTATAGCTGTATGCATGATATGGATATGTCCTGGGCAGATACAATATCAGAGATATTATCTATGCTGACATATGGGTTCAGTTTCCATGAAATAGTATACAAGGTTAGACGCGGACCACATGAGAAAAATAGCAAATTCAAGAGTAAGCACAAGGATGGTAAGATAGGATGGAGAAGAATGCCTATCAGGTCACAAGATACTTTATATGGGTGGATGTTCGATGATGAAGGTGATATAAAAGCCTTTGTGCAGGATATTCCTACATCCGGTAAGATAGCAGTTATACCACTATCCAAGGGTTTACTGTTTAGGACTAGGGTTATTAGGGATAATCCAGAAGGTAAATCACTATTGAGGAATGCGTATAGACCCTGGTACTTCAAGAAACATATTGAAGAGATAGAGGGAATAGGTATTGAGAGAGACTTAGCGGGCTTCCCAGTATTAAACGCACCAGAGGGACTAGACCTTTGGAATGATGAAGATGCAAGGCTCGTAAAGCTTAGACAGAACGCAGAAGAGCTAATACGAAATGTTAGACGAGACAGTGAAGAAGGTGTATTGCTTCCACATGGTTGGGAGTTCAAGTTATTATCCTCAGGCTCAGCTAGACAGTTCGATACGAACGCGATTATTAATAGATATGATTATAGAATCGCGATTACTATGCTATCAGATTTGGTGCTACTTGGTGGTGAGAAGACGGGTTCATTCGCGATGGCTGAAACTAAGCAATCATTATTAGCTACTGCACTTAATGCTCAAATACAGAATATAGCGGATATATTCAATAAATACGCAGTGCCCAAGTTGATGCATTACAATAATTTCGAAGATATAACTGATTACCCGAAGATAGTGCCTGGAAACATTGAGTCTCCAAGTCTGAAGGAGATTGCATTATTACTTCGTTCAATGGGATTAGATATATCAGGTGATATGGAACTGATGAACCACTTGAGGAAGATATCAAGTCTGCCACAGATGTCAGAGGATGTATTCAATGAAGTTTATAAGGACCAAGTTAAGAAGGAAGCAGAAGACTTCAACGATGACGACACTGTAGATAATGACTTCGAGCAGAATGAGTTAGATTATATGTAAGGGGGGAGCCTAATGGCCAGTAAGACAACAGAATCTGTTAATAGAAATACTACCTACATCAATGATGATGGGTACGGATATGAAAACACTAGTATAACAAATAGTGAGTCAGTGTATCTGGATGACGGTACCTATGTAAGACATGAGGAATCATTGTATATTGAACAGCCCATAAATATAAGTGCGGAAGTTTGTAAGTCCAATGAGTTTGAGAAGCTTGTGAGTGGCTGGGCCAATATAGCAAAGAACGCCGATGGTTCATTCCCATTGGATTGGGATGGTGATGTAGTAACTGCCGAGGTGTTAGAAAAGGCGGCTATTGATTTTATGCTAGAGTACCGTGAGAGCGGTGAGATGCATAAAGGTAAATCAAAAGGTACTGTAGTAGAGTCCATTGTATTTACTAAACAGAAGATGGAAGCAATGGGTATACCTGAAGGTACCGTACCAGAAGGCTGGTTCATAACCGTTAAGATACATGATGACGATGTGTTCAAAAAGGTTGTGGACGGTAAGTATAAGATGTTTTCAATTCAAGGCAAGGCTAAAAGATTAAAAGTTTAATCTAAAGCGTAATAACCCGCTGTTGGACAGCGTATAATATAATCAAGGGGGTGTTAATTGTGCCAAACCTTCTTATGGACCTGGTGGTTGATAGAGTAGATTTAGTTGATGAGGGGGCTAACTCAGCAGCCTTCATAAAACTATATAAAAGAAAGGAGATGGAAACAGGTATGGATTTTAATGAAATTATCTCAAAACTTAAGCCTGAGCATGCTGAAGTAATTCAAGCTGAAATAGCTAAGGCTAGGACAGAAGTACCAGAAGAAGTTGCTAAAGAGCTTTCTGATACTAAGGAAGAATTAATTGCAACAAAGACAGAGCTTGAGAAAGTTAAGGAAGAAGTGAATAAATCCAAGGAACCTGCGGAAGAGGATAACTTTGAAGAAGTTCTTAAGAGTTTAGACCCAGCGGTTCAAAAGGTATTCAAATCCCTACAATCTCAAAAGGAAGCTGCTGAGCAAGTAGCTAAGCAATTAAATGAGCAGAAAGAAGAAGAGGAAGCTATTGAGAAAGCTAAAGCTCTTAAAGCACTTCCAGTTGAAGAAGACAAACTGGTACAGGTGGTTAAAGATATTTCTGATGATGTATATGAAATACTTAAATCAGCGGCTAAAGTTTTAGAAGAAAGCGAAATCTTCGAAGAAGTTGGAAAAGGCAAGGGCGGAACTGGTTCTACAGACGCATGGTCAAAGATAGAAAAGAAAGCTGACGAAATTGCCAAGAGAGATAGTATAACCAAGGAAAAAGCTATTAGTGTAGTTATCAATGAGAACCCTGAGTTATACAAAGAATATTTGAGTGGAGGTGCTAACTAATGAACAGTGCGTATGAAATTCCAAACTTAAGGTTTAGTTTGCCGGCAGGTGAAGATATTGCAAGACGGCGCTTTATTTCCGTAAATTCTTCAGGTGAAGGCGTTATTGCCACTACGGCTGGTTCGGCCATTGGCGTGTCTATGAATCAAGCTGCGTATGATGAGGTTCTAGAAATTGCAGATGGAATAGTTATGGTTGAAGCTGGTGCAGCTATTACTGCGGGGGCTGACGTGGAAGTTGGCGCTAACGGTAAAGCAGTTGCAAAGACCACAGGCATTGGTGTTGGTGTAGCTATTACAGGTGCTACTGGGGCAGGTCAGCTTGTAACTGTTAAACTCATGAGCGTTTCCAATGCTGACGGTGCTGACGGTGCTGACGGTGCTGACGCTCCGCTCGTTCAAACTTTTGTCTACACTGCAGCTGATTTAGATGCTGGCGCAGATTTGGCTGATACTCCTATAGGATATGTAGCAGCTGATGGTGAAATTATTAGTGTAGCTATAATTTCTACCGGCTCTGCAGTTGGTATTGATGCAGATAATACTTCTGCATTTGTACTTAAAGTTGGAACTACAAGCAAAGCAACTGTAACATTTGATGATGCGAATGCATTCCCTGCCGCAGGTGTTGCTGAAGCTGGAACACTAGCTGAGGATGCTACTGTAGCAGCTGGAGATGTGCTATTACTAAACGTTACAAACGGCGCTAATGCTAACTTGCCAGTATTCATGGTGCAAGTAGTGATAGCATTAGACTAATAGGAAAGGAGAGTGTTGACAAATGCCTAAAAAGCAAGATGCTCACATTGATAGAGCGTTAACAAATATATCCGTTGCGTACATGCAAGATGAGAAATCATTTATAGCGGATAAGGTGTTCCCAAGAATACCTGTAAAGAAACAGTCAGACGTATATTTTATATACAATAAAGGAGACTTCTTCAGAGATGAGGCTAGAGTAAGNGCNGGNGCTTCTGAATCCGTTGGTGGAGACTACGGTGTTGAAGCGGCGGACCCATANTACTGTAAAGTTCATGCGTTCCATAAGGACGTAACAGAGCAAGACAGAGCAAACTATGACCAGCCGCTAGATGCTGACAGGGACGCTACAGACTTTGTTACTCAGAAAATGTTAATTAGAAGAGAGATGGAATGGGCTAGAAAGTTCTTCAAACCAAGTGTTTGGACTACTGAGATTACAGGAGTAGATGCTAACCCAGCTAATAACCAAGCACTTAAGTTTAGCGACCCAATGTCCGATCCAATCAGGGTTATCACTAACCAATCCATAGATATGGCTTCAAAAACAGGTTTTAGACCTAATACATTAGTGTTATCTCCAAGAGTATTTTACGCTCTAAAGAACCACGAAGACATATTAGATAGAATCAAATACACTCAAAAAGGTATCGTAACTAATGATTTATTAGCTACACTTTTCGAGGTAGACAATGTTTACACTGCATGGGGAGTAGTTAATACAGCAACTCAAGGTGAAACAGATAACATCGACTTCATAATGGGCGACCACGCTTTATTATGCTATGTTAACCCAAGACCTGCTATTAAGCAACCATCAGCTGGGTATATATTTACTTGGACCGGGCTAATGGGAGCAAGTGCTTATGGTAGCAGAATCGTAAGATTACCAATGGATATCTTAGGATTAGGAACTGAAAGAATAGAGGGAGAAGTTGCATTCGACCCTAAAGTTATAGCGCAAGACCTGGGAGTATTCTTTAAGGACATCGCTTAATGATGTATGTAGTTAAAAAGCCTTTCAAGTCAATGGGCAAGTTTTATGGCGTAGGGTCTATAATTGAAGACCCTACTGCGATAAAACGATTTAAGTCCAAAGTCAATGAGGGCAAAATAATAGTGGTGACCAAGGATAATTTGCAGACTGTAGCGGCCTATATCAAGGCTAGGTCGAATGTAGACATTCTCCCAAAGTTTATTAAGTCTAAAGGTACAGAGCCTGAATTATCTAAGGAGCCAGAAACTAAAACTGTGGAGCCGAAGAAAGCTAAAGCTAAAGTAGTTATTAAGGAGTAGGTGATTAATATGACTTGGAACTACTCACGCGACCCTGCTAGGAGTGAATTAGATAAATATAGGTTTATCATAGGTGATACAGATGAAAATGATAAGTTACTACTAGACGCTGAAATAAATTATATCCTAAATACTTTCGATGATCATAACCTGAGACTCTATAACCTTTACCAAAGAATATCAGATAAGTTTGCAAGGGATATAAAGAGGTCGCTAGGCCCGCAATCAGAGGACCCTACTTCCAGACAACAGTACTACGCTGATAAGGCTGCGTACTATAAGCAGTTATGTAGTATTTCTAGTGTATCAGTTCCTAAATATAGCTACAAAAAGGTATTTAGGAAGGGGATGCACAACAATGTTTAAATCATTAAAGAAGTGGTTATCAGTACCGGTCACAATTAAACCCTTCTTGTGTAGAGATGGCGCCGGCGACCCTTTGTTTGATGAGCCAATAGTGACCAAATGTTACCCGCAAGGTAAAGTTACTCTGGTAAGAGATGTGCATGGTAACGATATTGTGTCAAATCTACAGTTGTATTTTGAAGGTGATACCTCCATTAAGGTTACTGATGTAATAATATTTAATGGTATCGATTACAATATCAAAGCGCTGGGGCCGTATTACGACGGTAACACAGGTAAAGTAGATATAGTGGTGGTGTATCTGTAATGAGAGTTACTATGGATGTAAACTTTGAAAAATTTCATAAGAAATGCGAAGCAGCTATAAGTAAAGTAGCAAAGTCTACCTACTGGGCAACCGAGGAAGCTTGCGAAGACATAATGGAGGAGAGCCTCAGACAAGTGCCTAGAGATACTGAGACACTTGCTAATAGTGCGTTCTATGATATAACACATGCAAAGGACTATGGATTTGAGGCTACTCTGGGGTATGGAGGTTCTGCAATAAACCCAAAAACAGGAGTGCCTGTTATGGACTATGCAGTAATAGTACATGAGGATCTGGATGCGGTACATCCAATAGGTAAAGCAAAGTTCCTGGAAGACCCAATAAGAGCCTATGTAGATGAGAAGTTCCCAAGAACTATTATAAAACATGTTGGCCCAGCATTGGAGAGTGAGAATAATGAGTGATTTACTTCTTGATATAATTGAACATCTAGCATCACAGGATTTGGTGGTTGGTGATGGTACTGATTCATTTAGGGACTTCACACCTGAAGCACCAGACAATGTGTTTGTAGTTCATGAGTATCCTGGCTCACCACTGCCGTTCCAAGATACATTCACACATAGGTCACTACAGTTAACTGTTAGAGACAAAAGTGCTAGTAGAGCGAAAACCCAATGTATTAAGATATTTAATGAGTTGAGTCCCGTAGATAGATATAAAACACTGTCAAATGGTAGGTGGTGTCAAATATACCCCAGACAATTTCCTTTTAAAATTAATGTCGATGATGCAGGGAGGACTACCTACGGGTTTAATATAGGTATAACCACTGAAAGAGATTAAGGAGGAGCGATATAATGGCAACTAGAATAGGTTGTGATAATCTAGTATATGCATTGCTAACAGCTGACGATGGAACGACTGACCCAACATATGGCGAGGTTAAAAAAGCACCTGGTGTTATGAGTTTGAATATAAACCCTAATGCATCCCAAGAAACTATTTTCTATGATGATGGACCAGGAGAATCAGCTACTACTCTAGGTAACATAGAGGTAGAGATACAAAAGAATGAGCTTACTACAGAACAGAAGGCAGACCTCCTAGGTCATACAATAGATAGCAATGGTGCTATTATATATGGCGCTAGTGATACGCCACCATGGGTAGCTATAGGGTATAGAACACTTAAGTCCAATGGTAAGTACAGATACGTTTGGCTGTACAAAGGAAAGTTCTTAGAACCAGAAGACAACAGTGAGACTAAGGGCGATAGTATCAACTTCCAGGCTGAGACTATTGTAGGACGATTTGTTAAGATTGAGAAGAAGTATAAAATAGGAGCTAAGGAAATACAACCTTGGAAGTATGAGATAGATGAAGAGTATGAGGAAGCAGATAGCTCATTAATGGCTACTTGGTTCGAGGATGTCAAGTACCCTAATAGCACTGCAACGCCGGCTCCCACCATTTCAGTTTCCTGGGGGCCAGGTATTGAAGTCGGTTCTACCTCAGCAACTATCACGGGCTCTGCTGGTTTTGGTAACCACTTCGCTGTTAAGGTTTCCGAAACGTCTCTTCCTACCCCGAATGTTGGAACTCTTATTACCGGCATTTCTACGTATGTGTCGGGCGGCGACATTTCGGACGTAGAGGTTGGCAACTTTGTAGGTCTCTATGAAGTTACTGCTACTAACACGGCTGTTAGGTTCGTTCAGCATACCTTAATCGCTGATGATATAAAAGAGTAAGTATAATAAACCATAAAGGAGGAGTGATATAATGGCAACTAGAATAGGTTGTGACAATCTTGTTTATGCTATATTGACGGCGGACGATGGTACTGCTGATCCAACATATAGTGCAGTTAAAACAGCACCTGGTGTTATGAGCCTGAATATAAACCCTAACGTATCACAAGAAACTATTTTCTATGATGATGGTCCAGGAGAGTCAGCTACAACTCTAGGCAATATAGAGGTAGAGATACAAAAAAATGAGCTTACTACAGAACAGAAGGCAGACCTCTTGGGACATACAATAGATAGCAAGGGTGCTATTATATATGGTGCTAATGATACACCACCATGGGTAGCCATAGGCTATAGGACACTTAAGTCCAATGGTAAATACAGATACGTATGGTTGTACAAAGGAAAGTTCTTAGAGCCAGAAGACAATAGTGAGACAAAGGGTGACAGCATCAACTTCCAAGCCGAGACTATTGTAGGTCAATTTGTTAAGATTGAGAAGAAGTACAAAATCGGTGACAAAGAGATTCAACCTTGGAAGTATGAAATTGATGCTGATCATGAAGATGCTGATGAATCATTGATGAAAACATGGTTCGAGGATGTTCAAATGCCTAGTACTGTATAATATGGAGGTGTAGATAATGGCTAATATAGAAAAAGTAAGAAAAGCGCCAGTTGTAGTTGATATTGGCGACGGTGTTGAAAGAAAGCTTAGATATACCCTAAACTCTTTCGCACTAATTGAAGAAAAGTATGGAACTATTGATAAGGCTATGGAAATATTGAAGTCTGGCAGTATAGCAGCTATTAGGTTTGTATTATGGGCAGGTCTTATACATGAGGATGAAAATCTATCTGAGCACTATGTAGGTAGCCAAATAGATTTATCAGACTTAGAAGACATAGCAGAAAAAATGAATAAAGCAATGATGGGGGATTTGCCACAGGATGAGCTGGTTAACCCAAACTAATAAGAAGTCCCGGGAATAAACAAGGTCAATCCGCACAGCAAACAACAGAAGATGATGGTTGGGATTGGCCTTTTATGTTATTCTTCGGGACTGTAGAACTAAGAATGACTGAGGAACAGTTCTGGAATACAACACCAAGAAAATTTAGGGCATTATCAGATGCTGCTATAGAATATAAGCAAATGCTGTATGGTTCCAATGACAATAAGGCTAAGCCACAGTTTGGATATATTGATCAAATTCCTGGATGGTAGGAGGTGTAGCTAATGGGATTTTTCGCCAATTTAACAGCTAAGTTAGGAATAGATATTTCACAATTTAGTAAAGGTTTAAAGGCTGCATCTGCTGCCTCTACTAGGTTTTCCAAACAAATAGCAAGGGATTTTAAGACCACTTCTAAAAGCGCCGCAAGTGTTAGTAATAGTTTTAAGATACTCGGAAACGCAGCTGATAAAGGCTACAAAAGTGTAAGGAGAATCACACAGGGAATTATAATCTCTCAAGCATTCTATAGGACTGTTCACGCTATACAAGACGCTGCTAAAGAACTGTACAATTTCTCCCAAGCTGTGGAAGAGTCTAGAGTAGCTTTTACGGGACTTATAGGGGAAGCCGATAAAGCTAAAAGATTTAATGATACCCTTCAAGACTTGGCTGCTGATACACCTTACACATACGAGCAGGCTGCTGATAATGCTAGATTACTATTGGCATATGAGTTTAAGCTACAGAGTATGGAAAGGATAATGAGAAGTATAGCAGACGCTGCAGCAGCATCAGGTAAGACTGAGTCATATAAAAATATGGCTGCAGCGCTAGGACAGATACAAGCCAAGGGTAAGCTTACTGCTAGGGAGCTAATAAGGATAGCGAACGCAGGAATTCCTGCGTATCAAATACTAAGAGAAGAGTTAAGTTTGACACACGAACAAATAACTAACTTAGGGAAAGCCCCAGTATCTGCTGATATAGCTATTCCAGCTATTCTTAGGGGAATGGATAAAAGATACGCTGGAGCGTCCGCGGCGATGCAGAGAACTACAAAAGGTTTAGCTAATGCTATTAGAGAAAACCTTCTGATAATAGGCCAAAATGTCTTCGACCCTTTGTACCAGAACTTCAGAGTTAGTATGGAGAGAATATCTAATAGGTTAAAGGCAATGAGGGACGATGTAAGGAAGGGCGGTTTCGGTTACATGTTAGCGAACATGTTTCCACCGGAAATCGTTCAGAGGATACAATTATTTGCAGCTAATATACAGATGTTTATACAGAACATAGTAGCTATGTATAAATCGTTAGCTCCAGTCAGACGCGCTTTCACTGAGCTATTTCTAAACACGTTTAACGCGGTTATGCCGTTTATTAATATGTTTACGCGAATACTTGCTGTATTAATGCAAATGTTAACAAGTAACAGTACTGCAGTTAGAATATTCGTTTCAGCGCTTGGCGGCTTGTTTATAGTAAACACTGTGATAAAATTAATACTTGGTTTTACGGCTGCTCTGAAATCACTGCTGATAGTTAAGATAATTGCGCAGGGTGTAGTGTACCTAGGAAAAGCGATAGGGTATCTAACAATGATGCTAGCCACTAATCCACTTGCAGCTTTTGTTGGGTTAGCAGTAGGCGGAATATTGGCTATGACATTGGCTAGTAAGAAGTTCGGAAGTACTATAGATAACTTAATGGGTAAAGTATCTGGGGCATTTGGTGTAGACCCATCTAAGATATTCGCACCTAAGATGGAAGAAAACACGAAGATTGCTGATGAGTTCAATCAAGAACTTGAGCTATCTAGCGAAGGGCTTAAGAAAATGGGTGATAAGGCCAAAGAAGCTGGTAAGAAAGCTAAGCAGGCTTTGATGGCATTTGACGAGGTATTTGTACTTCCCGACCCTGACGTTGGTGCTGAGAATTTAGATGATGTATTCGATATACCAGACATAGAGACTCCTGCTATACCACCATTTGATGCTAGTGAAATGTTCCCTGACGTTGGTGCTTCGATAACTGAATGGACCCAAGGCGTTGCTGACTCCATTCGCGATAAGCTTGCCAAGGCAATAGCCGGTGCAGGTATAGGAGCGGCCATAGGCGGTATAATAGGTGGTATATTTGGAGGATTACCTGGGGCGGTTCTGGGCGCTAAGATAGGTGCGGCTGCTGGCGCAATAGCAGGACTATTCTGGGAAAAGCTAGTAGAGTTCTTCAAGTCACCTACTGGCATAGGTGTTGGAATAGGTTCTACACTAGGAGCAATAATAGGTGGTATGATTGGCGGGCCAATAGGCGCTACTGTGGGTGCTATACTCGGGGGCACCGCGGGTGGTATAGTAGGTCACTTCTGGGATGAGTTAAAAAAGGCGTTTGAAAATAGTACCGTCAGAGGTGCGGCACTCGGAGCTACTCTAGGGGCATTAATAGGGTTTGCCATAGGGGGACCACTAGGAGCAGGTATAGGTGCAGTTATAGGCGGTGGCTTAGGCGCTGTAGTTGGTCACTTCTGGGAAGACTTAAAGAAAGCGTTCGAGTCGGATGCGGGTCGAGGCGCGACTGTAGGTGCTTCAATAGGTACTCTTATAGGACTCATGGTTGGCGGTCCAATGGGCGCGGCATTAGGTGCTGGTCTTGGCGGTGTAATTGGTGGATTGCTCCCATCATTCTGGGAACATGTAACAGAGTGGTATGAAGAGTCCAAAGCCAAATTTGATAGTTGGTGGAAAGACACTAAAGACGGTTTTGTAAGTTGGAAGAATGAGACCATTGCTTCAATTGTAGAATGGAAAGATAATACCATAACTGATATAGGTAATTGGTGGGAAGATACTAAGAAAGGTTTCGGAGACTGGTGGAGTGACACTAAGACTGGTTTTGGGGACTGGTATGAGGAAACCAGCACTGAGGTTTCTAATTGGTACACAGAAACCAAAACTAAATTAGGTGATTGGTGGAACGAAACTAAAACTGGGTTTATTGATTGGAAGGATGATACTGTAACTAGATTTAAAGAGTGGAAAGAAGATACCTTCAGTAAGGTTAGTACTTGGGCATCTGAAACCTACTCTGAGTTCAGTGATTGGTGGAATGAAATCAAAACTGGGTTTATTGATTGGAAGGA